>Ga0207105_1130_pt1 | contig 18404 bp, 19 predicted proteins | sample Alteio_BWMinHeat_77_FD_153569 | JGI IMG/M metagenome (GOLD analysis project Ga0207105, IMG submission 153569) | Enriched cells from forest soil in Barre Woods Harvard Forest LTER site, Petersham, Massachusetts, United States -... | ecosystem: Environmental > Terrestrial > Soil > Temperate forest >... | reverse complement strand
TCCCAGGCACGCTCAAATAGAATGGTATTCCAACCCTGCTTTCTGAGAAGGCAGGTATTGCTGCCTGTCATCCCATCGTAAGCTCCAAACTCTACGCAGCTTTTCGACGCGACGGGGATCAGTTGGAAGATCTTTGCGATAACGCCATCTTCACCATTTTGGCTATATATTGACGCTTCGTATCGGCTCAAATCGATGGACTCGGCAGTCGCCAGCGATAGGCTCGCGACGAACAAAAGAAAGGATGCAACAAGATTTCGCAACATAAATTTTTACCTTTTTTTAAATAGGACGCAATTTCCATTTTCAATGATCTTGACCACATCGCAGGAATCCAAAAGCAGATCGACGGCAATTTGCCTCTGTTCCCATAAAGTATCATTCATCCAGATATAGCCTCCCTGGCGCACTTTAGGCAGGTATAAATTGACATCCTGAATAGAGCACTCTTCGCTATGGTTCCCATCGATATATAAGATATCAATGGTATCGATCTGGGAGATAGCCTCTTCGGAAGTTTCCCGGATAATTTTTGAGTATTTTTCCAGCTTGTGCGTCTTCAAAAGATTTAAAAACGAATAGTGGATGTAGTTGAGGTTCAGGCTGCCCCACCACTGGAGGTTTTCTTGCTCGTGGATCGGATCGAAGTGTTTGATACATTCAAGCTTATCCCAGGGATCGATCCCGATAATGATTCCATGCTGCAGATGTTTGAGGGCCGATGCGACGGGAAAGAATGAGGAACCCCCAAACACGCCGATCTCGACGTAGACTTCCGGTTTTACCTCTAGAACGAGGTCAATAAAGTTAAGCGCCCTTTCCTTCGTGCACCATCCATCCAACGTAGGAAGAATGTTACAAACATGCGCCTTCATCGCGTCCACTTTGGGATCGGCGGTTAAGAAAGAACAGACAGACATAAATAATAGAGCTAATTTTTTCATTGTTTCACCCATACTCCCCAAATGCAGTTGTCAGAAAATTCTCCAATTTTTGTGCAATGCTCGTTTAGCCACTCGGTGGCGCGTGCAGTCGTATAAACACCGTTTTCATACCAGGTCATGTCGTCAAAGATAATCCATCCCCCTTTCTTCACCAGCGGAACCCATTTGGTGACGTCAAAGTAGGAGGTTTTATCGGAATGGTTTCCATCGACATGCAACACGTCGATATCATAAATAAGAGGAGCCGCCTCCGAAGTGCACTCCATGAGTTCGATCTGGTCTTGCAACCCAAATACGGAGATCTTTTGCATTAAACTACGCATTACCCCTTTATGGTCAACTTGGCCCCAGTGTGCAAGGTTGCTCTCGTTCATCACCTCTTTGATCGACTCCTGGCTATCCCAGGGATCGATTCCATATATTTTACCTGCGCCGTTGGCACGAAGCGCTGTGGCCATCGGGACGAGGGACATTCCTCCCCACACACCGATCTCCACAACGACCTTCGCTCGGTTCTTTTGAATGATGTCGATGAGCACGGCGGCTTTCTCTTTTGAACACCATCCCACCAGCTGGTCCATGTAATAATAGGCGTCTTCTTTGACTTTCGCATTTTGCACCCGGTCTACCATCACATATTCGTAATGGGAAGCGGGCGGCGCATTGTGGTCGGCATCCATAGTGTCTCCTCGTTGTGAGCTTTAAGTGTCGGATTCAGAGTTCAGTTTAGGCAGAATCCTAAAACTTATTGCTAATTAAACACAAGCGAGATTCGTTATACCATTCCCAAAAAATAATGACATAAAGGGCACAGCGTATTTTGCCGAGCACCAAAGCCTGGAGCGAAGGGCCAACTTGAGTTAGTTGGCCTGAGCGAAGGCGAAGGAGCGCAGGTAAAAGACGCCTGCAATTTGTGTCTTTATTTTTTGGGCATGGTATTACATGAAGCTTGCAGAAGCCTTAGTTTCGTGTGACCGTGATGCTAGCTGCCGCTGAGGAAGCCCCATTCGAAAATACAATGACCACAAAATAGCTGGAGGTCTGCCCTTTATGACGATTGTGATCCTTAAATTGCAAAGGCTGGTCTGCGGATACGGTTGCCAGGAGATCCGTTAACGCTGCATCGCGATAAACTTGATAGGATACAGGAATAAAACTGGGTTGCAGCGGAGGAGCACTCCATGTGAGCAGATTGATTAAATCGGTTTGAGAGGCAAATATATTTTTTTTAGTTGTATTTACTTGCAGATTTATAGGAAGGGGTGGCGACTCAATCGAAAAAGAAACGTCAATATAGGTGGGTGTATTAAAAGGAAAGGCGGAACTATCCACCGTCCCAATAAATGTATTGGTCGTTACATCAACCATCGACTACAATGACTTTTATGTGTGGAAGGCAATTGGCAAGGCGTACAGTCCTTCCGTGGTTTTGATTGCCTATAACGGTACGCATTTGCCCCAGGAAGATAAAGTGGTTAAGTATCATCCTTTGTATGTCGGTGGAGGATACAACTACTTTGGCGCCAGCATCCGCGCCCTATATAATTTAGGAAGGTCCAAGGGGTACTCTCTAGTGTATGTAGAGAGTACAGGCACGAACCTTTTCTTCATCCGCGACGACATTCTTAAAGAGAACTGCCTGGTGTTCAAAGATATGAACGATGTCGAAAAGCTCTACCGCAACCCAACGTATGGAAAGGGCCCGAATGGGGGACATGAAAAAGATCCCAAGAATCGCCCCTACCTCACCTCTGAAGAACTGCTCAAGTAATTTGAGGATACAGATGGAGAACGCTCGGCCTTCCCAGTCCCGCAACATTTCGCCTTTAGGAAAGATGCTGCCGCTCTGGTTAGTTTGGGCGTTTTTAGGCTCCGCCTCTTTGCAAGCCGAAGATACGGAAAAATATATCTGTCTGAGCCTTGTTGTCAAGAATGACGCCGGCGCAATTTGGAGCTGTTTGGAGAGCGTCCAAGATATCGTCGACTGCATTTCTATCGTCGACGCCGGCTCCACGGACAATACCTTGGAAATTGTCCAAAAGTTTATCGAGCATACGACAATTCCCGGAAGGATCTATAAACACAATTGGGAAAATGCAGGGCAGATCCATACCCTAGCCGCCCAGAGCGCAAAAATTACGTTGAAAGAATTGCATTTTCCGTTATCGCAGAGCTATTTGCTTGTCCTAAATCCCGACATGCACCTCAAAGTCAGCCCCGGATTTGACAAAAAACTTTTGCAAGCGGATTCTTACCAGGTTCTCGAAAAGTCTAATATGCAATCCTATTGCAATTACTTCCCTCATCTTCTGCGCGCCTCCGTGTCTTGGCAAAGTATCGGGACTACTCATGACTATTGGTCGTGCCGTGTCTCCTATTCCTCAGAAAAACTCCCCTCTTTAACGATCGAGGAGCATATCTTTAACCCCAATCAGCAGGTCCTCGACGATTGCAAGGCGCTCGAGCATGCCCTGCAGCTCGAACCCGACAACAGCCGTTATATGAGGCTTCTTGCGCAAACCTATCAACGCCTAGAAAAGTATGAGAAAGCTAAAGAACACTATTACGCCAGCCTCCAAAAAGAAGGAAATAAAGAGGACGCCTGGTTTTCTAAATACATGCTTGGGGAGTGCTACGAAAAATTAGGGGAATGGACCCATGCCCTCTATTGGTATCTCGATGCCTACCAAAATAACTCGGACCGCGCCGAATCTCTGTTAAAAATCGCCACTCACTATCGGCTGAATGGGCAGAACGACCTCGCCTACATCTTTGCCAAACATGGCTCTCGGATTCCGTTTCCTAGCGCCCAAACTTTTTATCTCTCCCCCGACCTCTATACCTATAAGTTTGATGAAGAGCTCTCTATCATCGCCTATTATACCCGGTTTAAGAGCGAAGGCAACGCCGCCGGCAACGAAGTGGTGTTGAGGAGAAATGTCCCCTGGGGCATCAAAGGGCAGACCAAAAGAAATCTGCTCTACTACATGGAAAACCTAAAAAACACCCGGTTCCAGCCCATTGAGATCGATTTACCCCGCATTCACGAGGGATCTGAGGCAAGATATAATCCCATGAACCCCTCGATCCAACGGACCCAAGATGGATATGACGTCATCTGCCGGGCCGTGAACTACACCCAAAAGGGCGCTAAGCAGTTTGACACCGTCGATCCCAGCGGCGTCTTTCGCACGAAGAACTTTCTAGTCCGCTACGACAAAAATTTTAAACTTCTTTCCCAAAGAGAGATCATCGAAGATCTGCCTCGGGAGAGGATCCGCGCGTTCAATATCGAAGGTTTGGAAGATTGCCGTATCTTCAGTTACGGAAACGACATCTGCTTCACCTGTACCACCGTCGATACGAACCCCGTCGGCATCCATGAAATTTCCCTTTGTAAATTAACCAATGAAGACGACGGCGAGGTCGTTGAAGTGGACAGCCTGACTCCCCTCCTGGGCCCCGACAGGTACCGCTGTGAAAAAAATTGGCTCCCTTTTGTCAAAGACGGCGCCATCCATGCAGTTTACTCGTACGATCCCTTCATCATCTACCGCGTAGATCCCTCTACCGGGGAGTGCGAGACCGTGGTAAAATACACGCCGGCCTACGATTTTTCGGGCTTCCGCGGATCGGCCGGGCCGATAGAGTTCGACGGAGGCTATCTCATTCTGGTGCATGACGTCGTGCTGCTCGAGGACCAATCCCGCTGCTATACCCATCAGTTCCTCTTTTTAGACAAAGAATTTTCCCCGAAGAAGATCTCGAAATCCTTTACATTCCAACATCAAGGCGTCGAGTATTCCACCAGCATGACCTTAGACCACGCAAACGAGAATCTGATTTTAGCCGTAGGGATCGAGGACAGAGAAGCCCACCTCTGTTTTATCGACCTGGAGGCGGTCCGTTCCCAATTGCAGCCTTTGCCTCCAATTTTCGACTTCACCCTTCAACACACACAGTAATTTATGAGACATTTTCTTACACTCTCTGTAATGCTTTTACAAACCTTGGCGGCCCATGCGGGCAATTTTCTGGACCTGCCTGTCGGAGACGCTGTAATCGCCACAAAAAGAATCCAATTCAAGGATTTTCCGGATGCGTTTAATCCCTCGATCCTAAAAGTTGAGCAGGGGTATTTGTTTGTTTTTAGGTATATTCCCGATCTTGAGTTTTTTCCCTTTGATTCAGACATCGTGGTTGCCCTTTTGGACGCCAACTTCGATCCCATCTCCGAACCGGAAATTTTGAATACGCGCACCCTCGTCAGCAAGACGAATTCTCATTCCGAAGACGCCCGGCTATTTTCCTATCGTGGCAGAATTTTTGTCATTTATAACGACAATATCGACCAGGTCATTCCTCATTACTGGGATCGCCGCGACATGTTTATTGCCGAGCTCACCTATGAAAATGGCCGCTTCCAGCTCACAGTCCCGCTCAAGTTGGTTTACGAAGAGGTGTACAAACAGGTGATGTGCCAAAAAAATTGGATGCCCTTTGAAGCGAACGGAAAGCTGATGTTCATCTATTCGATATCTCCGCATAAGATCCTTTATCCCAATCTGCTCAGCGGATCGTGTTATTCCTGCTATGAGACATCTGCTCTGCTTGACTGGTCCCTGGGCAAGCTCAGGGGCAGCACTCCTCCGCAGCTTGTCGACGGCGAGTACCTGTGCTTTTTTCATTCGGCACTGGAGGCATCCTCCGATGCTTCATTCGGGAAGGATCTGTGGCACTATTTCATGGGAGCCTACACCTTTTCTCCCAAGCCTCCCTTTGAGATCACTAAGATCTCCCCGCGGCCCATCATTGGCAAGGGTTTCTACACAAAATCGTATTGCGAGAAAAGGGTGATCTTTCCCGGAGGCTTTGTTGATGGCGGCCCCTACCTTTATGTCGCCTACGGAAAAGACGATTGCGAGATGTGGATTGCCACCTTAGATAAGGCAGCGCTGAAAAGGGAAATGGTTCCCCTCGAATAATATGTTACCATTGTTCATAGATCGGGGGGTAAGTCGTTCCTCCAACATTGACGGAAAGGCCCAGTTGATCCAGTATTATTATATGAGCATCTGTTTTGGACATGCCCCTGATAAAATTCCCTAACTCAATCTCTATGTCAAGCATCATCTTTTCCATTTTCACTAAATCTAAATTGGCAAGAAATTGCTTGAAAAATTTACCTCTTAGTCCAAAGCAGCCAGTTAAAGTTCTTACGTTGGGAATAGGAAAATTGGGTTGGTAGCAGACGCAGGCGTCGAGCTCGGGGTGTTGTTCAACCATATTTAAAAAATCGCGGTTGATAAAGCAGTACCTGCCTGTAAGTTTTACAATAAAATCTTCATCACTGAAGTTAAAGTGACGAAAGGCTTCAATTAATGATTTCGCTTCGTTTACACCTTTGTTTCTGAGGCGGTTGTCATTCACGTTGGAATAACAAACTAAAGGAGTGAATTCTTCAAATAGGGAAGGCGGTGACGTTTGGCAAGCTTCTACGACGTAGGGTTGATAGCCATACTCATTTAAGGTTAACAGGGTCCTCGTGTACTGCTCATTTCTCATTTCGGTGATTTGCAAAGGCCGCATAGGTCTCTTTAGCAAGGCAGAGGTCACAAGAATCTTAATCTGTGGATACTTTTGAGCAGGGGCTTCAAAAGTTTTGCTCGTAGGGTCTTGAGGCATGTGAATCGTTGCTTCAAGAACATGAGCGCTTCCTGCCGCTAACGCACAAAAGATCCACAGATAAAGTTTTCGTCTCGTCATTTCAGTAGAATGTTATGAGTTGCTAGCACATTATTCACGTAAATCCATTTGTCTGTGTTTTTTGAATAACATTCTGCTATGTAATAAAAATCTGCTGCGTACTCAGATGGAATCCACCGAAGCGTTTTACATAACTTGAAATCAATTAAAACTGAACCGGAGTCAACTTTCGAAAGAACTATGGAATCGCCCTTTAAGCGATTTTCCTGGTCAAACGTGTACAGTTTGCCCTCGTCTGCGATATCGAGGAGTCTGTAGAGGTCCTTATGTATCAAATTATCATCGTCCAAAAAGTACAAATAGGTGTCTTCATTCTGCACATGGTCAAGTGCATAATTGCGTTGAGGGTTTCCACTGATTCCTCTACTCTTGTCCCCAGCACTGCCTTTGCTCCTATAAAGATATTCCTTAATCTTTGGATTGCCTTCGTTCTGAAAAATATTCGGATGGTTATAGATTGTTTTTCCATCGTAAACAATGATCCATTCATCGACGTAGTTAAAATCAATGGAATCTTTCACCTTGATTAAATTCTGGGGACGGCAACAGGGTGTGATCACAGTTATTTTCTTTTCGTTCCTTAAAATCGGAGGACCGCCCTCTTTTACCAGCACAAATAGCTTGTCGTTGTCAGATCCCGTTGAACATCTGTTTTTATGATCCATAGAAATAAAGTAGTAGTCTTGAAATTGGTCCAAAATAGGTTTTAACCTGTCGATATAATCTTGTTCGTTGTATGCCAAGAATATATCTTCTATGATCAGCATCCCGCCCGGCTTTAAGTAGGGATGGACGGCTTCGATAACCTTCAATTGATCTTCAAATTGATGCGTGGTGTCGTCGATGATTAGGTCAAATTGGACTCCGGTTGAACGAAATGCCTCTACGATACTCGATAGATCTTTCACGTCTAGCATACCTAGATGAGTGCGATCGTTGCCATATTTGAGCTTGAATTGATTAATCAAACCGAGACTCACATCAAATCCATACAAGGTTGCTTGCGGAAAATAATCCTTCCACATTAATAAGGAGGCACCGTCAAGGATTCCCAATTCAGCAATCGTTAGCGGCGCATTTTGTTTGCTTCTAAATACAGAGTGGTAGAACAACGTATAGGGATGGCAATGCCTGCCGCCCGAGACATTCATTCTTTGCGATGATTTATCTGTATCATAGTGGGCGCCGATCAAGCATAACGGGCTGCTAGTTTCCTTGTAATCAACATGAAAAGAGAACGCTTTATCGGACAAATGCCTTTTTTGCGGCTGTTCAGAACCATGAATCTGTGGTAGAAGACTTAAGAGTGCGATCCACATGGGGAGAGATTGTTTTGCAACACTAAGAAAAAAACTCATTTTTAGCTCCTTTTTTAGAGATGTCCGCGATTGTACATAAAAGCTCAATTTTACTTATAGAGGTAATTGCAAAACTCCATTTGGACAAAAATTGCCCTTTTAGCTCCGGATTCGGATTTCTCGCAAACTTTAGCGCTTCTATAAAATCCTGCTGACACGCTATGATCACGTGAAAAAAATTGGGCAAATCCGGATAGGACCCTTTGCCTTATTGACATCTGATTTTCAACTCGTTTTTTGGACTTGGTCTAGGAGTGTTAGAGATGATTTGCTTACGAGCCTGCCGATATGTTCTAGCCTTTACAGCTTTTTTTGCGGCTATAGAGTTACACGCCGGAATTGAGAAATATTTCAAGAAAGCGGAAAACAAAACAGGCATGCACAGCATGCCTAATGTCGATTTCATTTATGTGATTAATTTAGACCCAAGGCCTGAGCGGTATGAGCGGACTATGCGCATTTTCGAACCCTATGGGATCTATCCTTATCGGTTTTCCGCGGTGAATGGCTGGCAGCTTCCATTTGAAGCGCTGGATGAGCTCGGAGTGATCTACGAGCCTTGGATGCCGCAGGGCCCTGTCTGCACGGTCTATCGCCATGTTAACGGGAAGGAGTATCAAAGTTTTGAGATTATGAAAGAGCCCGGCGTGGCCTACTATGCCCACTCCTTATCCCGCGGGGCTATGGGATGTCTCTTAAGCCATGTGTCGATTTTGCAAGATGCCTATGATTCCGGCTACGGGACCATTTGGATCATGGAAGACGATGTAAAGATTGTAAGGGATCCTCACGAGCTGTCCTCTTTAATTGCCGACCTAGACAGGTTGGCGCCCGATTGGGATGTCCTGTTTACAGACAATGAGATCAAAGGGGCGGGAGGGGTTCCGGTCCCCTGCGTTGCCATTCGTCCGCGGCCTTTGGTAGAGGTGCGGCCGCTACACTATTACCTGCAAAGAACGCAGATCTCTCCTGAGATTGTAAAAATTGGGATGCGCTTTGGTTCCGCTTCGATGATCATCCGGCGCTCCGGGGTGAAAAAACTCTTAGACTTTTTTAAAACAAATAAGGTCTATTTTCCGTACGACATCGATTACTTTATGGTCCCCGGAATTAACCTTTATATGTGCACTCAAGATATCGTCAGCAACATTTGGGGAGGAGATTCCGACAACGGAGGCCCCAATTATTTGAACAAGGAAACCAAACCTTAAAAGAAGATCTATAAATGATGAAAATGACAAAGCTTCTATTTTTGACTTTTTGGACCATTGGGACGTTGCATGCATTGCCTATAAAAACTCCCCGGCATGTCTATACTGGTTTGAATGAAAATATCACAAATAATCCCGGGGATTATCCATTGCCCACGGATATGACTTTTAGAAAGTATGCAAACCACACGATCGATCAAATGACCGAGTATTTTGATCCTGACAGGGTGAACCGTGGGGATACGATTTATCTTGCTGATTGGTACATCTCATGGTTTGTCAAATATGTCCATCCAAAGATTAAACACCCCTATATTCTGATATCGAATGATTCGGATGGGTCGCATCCCGATACCGGGTGTTTTAATTATGATGAGAAATGGGGCGCACCTCCTGATGTATGGGCTGTCCGCACGCTTCTTTATGATTCAAAAGTTGCTGCATGGTTTTGTAAAAACATGCTCCTCTCCAGACACCCGAAGATTATTCAGATTCCGATCGGCCAGAACATTATTTATTGGAGCCTGTGTCCCAAAAGCTTATTTTCGATCCTTCAAAAAGATAGCTTTGAAAAAAAATACCTTTTGTACATGAACATCCAGCTCCCAAGCCATCCGTCCAGACGGCATGTTGCGGAGCTTTTTCAAGATCAGCCCTATTGTTTTAGCAGGATCAAAAATCTGGAGCAAATTCCTGTTTCGAAAGAGCAGTTTTATGAGGAATTGTCCCAGGCGGTTTTTACGGTCGCCCCTCCCGGATACGGCCCCGATACAGTCCGTTTTTGGGAGGCCGTTGCGCTAGATTGTATTCCGATCGTCAAGTATAGCGAGTTAGATGATTTATATGCCGATCTGCCTGTTTTGTTTGTCAATGAATGGGAGGATGTCAACCAGAAATTGTTAGAAGAAGAACTCGCAAAGATCAAAGAAAAGAAAGTGGGAAAAGAGAAAGCATTTTTTGATTACTGGGCGAGAAAAATCGACGCCTATCAAAAAGACCTCAGGGAAGGAAGGAATGCATTTTCTACATTGCAGGCCACTAGCTTTGACGAAGAAACGCTCTCTGTGTTGTCGAATTTGATCAACCAAAAAACATCTAGAGTAGATCAATTGTTATGCATAGGCGCAGCCATGGGATTGCGCCCTTTTGAACTCGCGGAAAGATGTCCTTCACTTTCTAGAATTTATATTCAAGATCCTTGGGGAGCCTGGGGGCATGAGATAGCGGATGCTCATTTGCAGGGGTTCGCAAATTCCAGCATGTTTTCTCAGACACACAGAATGCGGGCGATCTACTTTAATGATCATCCCTATTTTGCCATCGAGCAAGAGAGATCTAAAAAAACACACGTGTTTTTGGACCTTAGTTATTTAAGGCACAAATTACCTGATGATCTTGATACCGTTTATCAGCATTCTCTCAAAGGTTCATTAGTGTGCGGCAATATGTCCCGGGATGCTTATGTGAAAAAGATACTTGATAAATTTTCTAAAAGCCATCGGGCCCAAGTGAATTATTTGGGAGATATTTGGTACTTCATTAAATGAACAGCCCTACACCGACACACCCCAAGGAGCTCTATGTCACTTCTTAATGCAGCAGTAGTATTATCGTTGTTCTGGTCTGTGTTTTCTTATGGCGCTCTCACAGACCACTTTAAAAAAACTGAAAAAGGGTCCGCGGTCCACAAAATACGCAACGTGGACTTTATCTACATGATCAACTTGGACCAAAGGCCTGAGAAATTTAAATTGTCTGTCGATCAATTGGAAAAATTCGGCATTACCCCTTATCGTTTTTCGGCAGTGAATGGATGGGAACTTACAGTGGAAGACATCAATGATGTGGGATTGAAATATCAGCCGGACATGACCTCTCTGTTGGCGACGACGTATTTACCCGAAAATGGCGGGGTAGGAACTCACGAGCAAATGACCGTTTATGGCAGGGCCTATTTTTGCCACTGCATGGCTCGGGGTACGATCGGTTGCGCGCTTAGCCATCTCTCCGTTTTGCAGGATGCCTGGGATTCCGGTTATGAAACAATCTGGGTCATGGAAGATGATATCGAAGTGGTCCAAAACCCCAATATTATCTCCGATTTAATTGATGAACTGGACGCGCGCGTGGGGAAGGACAAATGGGACGTGCTCTTTACCGACCAAGACATTCGAGTGAAGGGAGGGAAATATGTCCCTGCTTATGGCGCGGCAGCCCGGCCTGATATGGATTGTTCTGAGTCCGACAAAGGGCGCTATCGTAAAAAATTCACCGAAAAAAAACGGATCTCCATGAACTTAAGGAAGATCTCCGCCCGGTTCGGGGCTCACTCGATGATTATCCGCCGCTGCGGAATCGGGAAGCTTTTGGAATTTGCAAAGGAGCACCTCATCTTTCTTCCCTACGATATGGACAATTATTTACGCGACGATATTCACCGCTATTGCTCTACTTTTGATATTGTGAGCAATTTAGTCGGCTCCCTCTCTGATAACGGAGAAGCTTATTATAAACGGCGGCAAGGAGCTGAAGGTGGTTAGGAGCACCCCTTCGAACAAGCTTATCATTTTTACGGTTTCTGTTGTTTTGAGCGCCAGTGGAGTTTGTTCCTCACCAAAAGCTCATGAAATGTGGTGGCAGGAAAAAGTGGGCGTGACGACTTCGTATGAAGCCTTGGCTAGTTGGCATGGAGATATTAATGCCCGTGAACGGATCGCGTTACGCGAGGAGATCGTCCAGCAAGGATATACATCTATTTTAGATGCCGGATGCGGCCTTTGCGTGGATTATGAAGGCATTAGAAGCTCGGGGATTACAATCTGCTATCAAGGATTGGACATTACCCCCAAATTTGTCGATCACGCGACAAAGCGGGGCATCCCGGTAGTTTTGGGAAGCATCGAAAGCATCCCTTTTGAGGGCAACAGTTTCGATATCGCCTATGCTCGCCATGTTTTGGAGCATTTAGAGTATTACGAGGCGGGGCTGACAGAGCTCATCCGTGTCGCAAAAAAGGAAGTGTTTGTGAATTTTTTTAGCATTCCCGATGTTTCAGAGAGGACAGAACTCATGATGTGCGAGGGAATTCCACTCTATCACAACTATTATAACAAAATGAAAATGGAACAATTTCTTTTAAAAAATCCCAAAGTGAAATCCTTTCGATGGACGTACGATATTTTGCAGATTTACTTATGAGAGCTACCAGACAACACTCTTCCGATCTAGGTGCTGAATAAAAGGGCCGGCGCCATAACCACCATAAAGATAGGTTCCCCATTTCAGATGGAGGCTGCTGTCCTGCTGGCAGTCGCCTGCTACCTTTCCCATCATGATCCCATCGGGAAACATTTTGACATCTCCAATGTAGGGAAAAATGGTTTGCTCATAATAATCCTTCCGGGAAATTTGATCATGGTCGCCAAACCCGTAGGTTCGGAGTAAGGGAAAAGCGCTGCCGCCTGCGATGTAGTCATCGATGTAGCAGTCACATGCATTGCTTTTGCCTAAAGTATTGAGGCCGTCATTGAAACGTACAAATTTTATATTGTGGTTCAGGTCCATGGCATCAAGAAGCCCGTGCAGATCGATAGGTTGTAACAACATTAAATCCTCTTGGTGGATATAGGCGTATTCCGTTCTTATGTATTTCAGAGCTTCCTTAAGCAGGCCTGAGTAGTGCCCGTGCTCTTTGCAATATAGAAGTTTTGTGTTTTTAAAATGGGGGTGGCTCTTCACCAGTTCTTCGACTTTTTTCTTATAGGCGTTGTAGTTCGGTTCATCTGCCGGATTTTTTACCCCGTCAAAAGCGATCAACTTGGGAATTTCAGAAAAATTGGGGATGTTTTTATAGAGGCTGTGCTGACTGATTTCAAGAAGGATGGTGCGGGGGTTGCAGGCTGCGGGCGATGTGAGTGTGATGATCGTTAATCGGGATTTGACATCCTTGGAGAATATAAAGCAGGGAACAAGTAAAGCTAAAAAAATTACTTTTTTAAACATCGGCCGCCTCTTATCTTTTTCTGACTAAAATACAATTGCAGTTCTCGATGACATCCACGATGGTGCAGGAATCGAGCAGGCGCTGCAGAGCTTTGCGCTTGGGGATGTGATTATTGACGACCAAATGGGCGTTGGAAAAGAGGACATATCCTCCTTTTTTTACTTTGGGTAGATAGAGCTCGACATCTTCCACAGATCTTGCCTCAGAGTAGTTTCCATCGAGATGGAGGAAATCAATTTCGGAGATACGTTCGATGGCCGCGTTAGAGGGTTTGGGAATGATCTTACACTGGGAGCCGATATCCCAATCTTTCAGTGCAGTTTGAAATTGGTCAAGGGCAGCGGGCATGTTGGTCTGACTCCACCACGCCTTGTTGGGGTCGTCATCCGACATATCTCGGGTCGCAACCCAATTCGACCAAGCATCGATGGCGTATAAGATCCCCGTGCCAAGATGTTTTAAAGCGGCGGCTATTGGAAGAGCAGAAAAACCCGAATAGACACCGATTTCGACACAGACTTCCGGTTTGGAGACAAAAACGGTGTCCATAATCAGCCGCGTTTTCTCTTCAGAACACCAGCTGCCTCTGAGATAACAGACAACTTCATTTTTTAGATGATTAAATGCAGGATCTTCCCAATGGGGGACAGAGATGCAATTAGGAAAGTTCCCGTTTGTACTATGAGCGTGGGAATTGCCAAATGCAATCACCAAAAAAAAGATGGCCATCAAATGTTTCATGATTATCTCTTATTGCTGTTTGGGTTTGAGACGCCACCAGGTATAGCCCGTTTCTATATCCAGATTGAGTTCTTCAGCTCCTTTTCTCACTCCTGCTGCGACGGATCCCCAGCAAAAATCATCTCCGCAGAAAACGCCCCCTTCCTTGAGGTGAGGATACCAGTGGATGATATCTTGATAGACGGCTTCTGTGACGTGCGAGGCATCGATATAGATTAGATCTGCCTTAACATCGAGAATTTTTGCGGCTTCCAAAGAATCCATGCGGATGGGAACGATCACTTGGGTCAATCCGGTATGGATCACGTTGGAAAGAAAGATCTCATAGAGTTGCGGTAAACGGGGGTCTTTTTGATGAACATCTTCAGAAGGACTGCCGAGCCAAGTATCAATCGCGTACACTTTTCCAGCGGGACCTACTTTTACGGCTAAATCCCGGGTGGAAAGACCAAGCCAGCTGCCCACTTCGATCACGGTTTCTATTTTCTGCCTTGCAAAGCATTCCTTCAAATGAGGCTCATTGGCATACCATCCGTGTTCATCAAACGGGAACAACATTCTCAAAGAACAATAGGGTTCAGGCATTTCATCTGCCTCTAAGGGGTGGAAGAGCGAGCCTAAGGCGATGCAGGATAAGATGAGGTGCAGCATAAATTCTCCTTAAATGTAGATCATCGAGTCCATCGGTGATAAAAATAGATTCCTTCACTCTTAAATTTTTCAATGGCTGCCGATTCCTCTAGCAGGCTGCCTGAAAATAGGTGGGTAAAAGGTTGCGGCGACCAATCGGTGATCTTCATTCCACTGACCGGATCGAGCTTCTCTGTACGCCGGTACTTGGCAACGAGGGACATAATCACGACCTCCTCGGGGAAGCAGGAAAGGAAGGGATAGCCCAGTTCGGCGCACCTATAATAGTCTTTGACCAAGGCGTGGGTATTTTCTGTGTTCATTTTTAGGCCAAAAATCACCGTGCAGGCGCAATTGATTTTCAAGACGTCCACACCTGTTAACTGGAGCAGCAATTCTCGCGTTGCCGGAAGGATAACATTCCAAGCTTCCTCAGGCATCATCCAGCCGTGGATGAACCCCCCGGACTTATCGAGCCATTCAAACAAAGGGGAAGGATCGCGGATCGGCACTGCAGTGGAATCGATCCATAATACTTTATTAAAGCCCAGTTTATAAGCCTCCAGCATCATGAAAATTTTAAAAGAATAGGGAACTCCTACATATTGAGTTTCTCTACCGGTTGGATTGGGAAATCCCCCCAACTAAGTAGAGAAGATAACCATTAAATCCGGAGGCGCGCAACGCGCCGGGTATATCTTTGATCGAAGAGGGATAAACATTATTGTACGGGGCGCAACTCACAATGCAATTTCCACCGCCTCTCCCAATCTTAACTAACTTCTTGACCGGATATAGCTGTTTTTTAGGATCGATCAGGACCTGTTTGAGGCCCTTGGCGCTGCGGCCTAGAAATCCCCCTTCTGCAAGATACCCTTTGTCTTGAGGAAAGAGACTATGGATCAGCGGGGCGATGTCAATTTTTCGCAACTGCCTTTGAATCTCTATGTAGTCGTCGGGGGTCAGATTTTCTTTTTCGGGGAAGTCGATGGCAAACGGGTTTTTTCTGTAATTTTCTCTGTTGTTTTCTTGCAGCAGCTCTTCGCGGAGCATGTTGAAATTGAGGGAAGGGTCTGCGAAAATGCAGGAGGCCAATCCTATGAATATGCTGAGAAAAATGGATCTGCGCATAGGGCCTCTAGGAGTTCTTTTTGTTTATGTACTCTTTGCGGATGAAAATGGCATCCCCTTGAACGCCCTCATTGTACCAATGGGCAATCATGGAAAATCCTTGCAGTTCAAGGTACTTCTTTAGGTAAACGAACTGTGTGGTCCCCTCTCGAAATTTAAAAAAATTGGTCTCTGAGTAGATCGCGCGCACTGTTTTTAAAATTTTAGGGGAACTCATCAAAAATTGGAGCTCAAATCCCTCGAGATCCAGCCACATAAAGTCGATGGCCTTAACCCCGTTATTTTGACACCAGTCATCAAAGATCACGCAGGGCACGGTGATTTCAGGGCCTTTAAAATGAACTTTCTGAGCCTCGGAGGGCTCCAATAGGGAACTAGCCCCTTCAAAGATGGGATCATCGCCCGTACTTCCCCAACAGACGTAGAATTTTGCCACCCCATTGTAAGTATTGACGGCGAGGTTATAGCTTGACGCGTTGGGACAAGACTTGATTTTTTCCTGATGTTCTGCAAAGCGGGCAGGGTTGGCTTCGAACGAGATGACTTTTCCATGAGGCCAGTGCCGTGCCATTCGAACACTATCAGATCCGTCGAAAGCGCCGACTTCAAAAACAGTGGGGTTTTCAGGGATATATTTACTGACGATATCTAGCCTGTTTTCATATTTTTCCCATTCAGGATTTCCTTCGTAGTGGTACTCATTATGATATCCGAGAAGCGGGAAGTGTTGTAATGTCAAGAATGATAAGATCAGGATCAAATAGGTCATGCGAACTTCCTTGGTTGGCTCATCTTTGCGTATCGAGATAGACTTGTAATCGCGGACGCTCTTGCAGTATGGAGGGTAGCTCGGATTCTGCGCAAACAATTTCTCCAAGCCATGAATAGGGTGTACATTTCGCGCGCCATGCCGAAACAGACAAGCCGAGTTCCTCCGGGTATCCGCTGATATTAGGATAAACTCTTTGGGTAGCGCGGTACCAGCTTTCCAAACAGCGGATTGCCTGTGGATGGTCCATTTTTAAACCGATCATTGCCGAGGATATATGCCGAATATGTTCATAGGAATCCTTGGAAATCCCAAGAGACTTGGCAGCGCTCAGATAGTGCAATCGTTCGCCGGAAGCTAGAGAACCTATCCACAGGAGAAAATATCCGTGCGTCTCAATTTCTTTGAACACCAATTCCAAATCCGTGAGGGGGTGGATCGCCGTGTCAATCCATAGGACCTCTTTATATCCCAAAAGCTGGGCTTCGCGTAAAAAAGCCACCTTAAATGCATAGGGCACATGAGCAAGTTTAAGGCCTCCGAACTCAGTATTGGGAAAACCGCCGATACGCAATAATACGTGGCCGCTATATCCGCACTTTTCGATTTCAGAAAGCACTCTACGCGCCTTTTGGGGATAAATGCCGTTGGGTGAAGTGAAGAGTAGAATGCATCTTTGCTTTGTTTTTTCAGTAACGTTAAAACTATATTTTTCGATGATCGGCATTTGACCTTCCGGGCCGATCAGTTTAAAGTTTCTGATCATTTTGATCCTGGAATGGCGGAAATACAGTTCAGTCAAATAGGGCCTTTCTCCATAGCTGATGTAGTTTTCGATCAACCGATATTCATCGAGCGTGGGATGAGTAATATCTACAACGGAGGACCATAAGTGTTTGAGTTCCTCATCCATGTAGCCATAATCGGGAGGCTGATCAGACCCATAAACAAGATGAGACCCCGCCGCAAAGAAAAAAACTATACGCTCTAAGAGATATTGAAAGCGGATGATATTATCCTCGCGCATGTTCCACTAAGTGCTGAAGCATGAATACAAACTCTTCCTGATCCTGATTTTTTCTTAGTTTAAATTCCATGACCCTTTCTATATCGACGAGAGGGGGAATTTGCTCCTCTGCGTAGTTGACAATGATCAAATAGAAGTCTAAGTCAGGAAAAATTTTTCTAAGGGAGTTCCTAAGAGTTTCCGCTTGAAGTTTGTCAATTGTTATACAATCGCTTTTGAAAGGTGGAATATTTCCATGCAGCCTATCACCGGCTGATCGTATGAAATAGACCCTTCCTTTGTATTCATTGAGTTGCCGGAATCTATTGATGCGTCTTTCGTAGATCTCTTGAACTAATGGAAAAGCTGTTTCAAAATCCCCCACACCGTCCCAAATATGAACATGATTAAGGTTGTATTTTGTGTTTACAACGTAACTCGTTATCCCAGGGACCAGTTGCAGATAAGATTTATCAAAAAAAAATGCAAAGTTGTCTTCCAAGACCTCAAGGAATCCTCGATAATCGCAGGTGAGTATCCAATCAAAGGGAAATGCCGCAGTTCTCATATGGTTATTGCCAACTTGTGTGGCCACAAAACAGCCGCATCCCAGACTCACAAAAATTGGTTGGGACGAATTTTCCAGATCTGCTTGGTCTGCGTTCACGTCTTGAAGGATAACCAACACACAGAAAAACAAAGCAAAGGGGCCTATTTTCATTCGTTTGATCCATCTGTTCACTAAGTTGATCAAGGAGGCAATTTACTCTAAATTTCCTCTAGTGTCAAGAATCACTTGAGAGCCTTCTTCGTTGTGAAATTCCTTGAATTATGCAATACTCCCG
>Ga0207105_1129_pt1 | contig 18422 bp, 13 predicted proteins | sample Alteio_BWMinHeat_77_FD_153569 | JGI IMG/M metagenome (GOLD analysis project Ga0207105, IMG submission 153569) | Enriched cells from forest soil in Barre Woods Harvard Forest LTER site, Petersham, Massachusetts, United States -... | ecosystem: Environmental > Terrestrial > Soil > Temperate forest >... | reverse complement strand
AAAAACCTAAACTATAGGAGTGTTATTATGAAAAAAGCATTCAGTTTGATTGCTCTTTGTGCAACAGCTATTGCATTAACAAGCTGCAGCTGCTGGGATCGTGATTCTTGCTGTGATCCATGCCCAAGACCATGCGCTAGACCATGCTGTCCAAAGCCATGCTGCCCACAGCCTTGCTGCCCAAAACCATGCCCAGCTCCTTGTGATGCTCCTTGCGGCTACTAAGAGCTTTGTCAGCTTAGCAATTTGCTAGCTGCATAAACTCTCGCAAGACCGGTTCAAAAGAACCGGTCTTGTAAAACTACAAAACGAAAAGAAGATAATGAAATCAAAGTTGATAAAACAGCAAATAAGATTACAAGGAGTGATTGTAATGAAATTCATAACTTCTACAATCGCATTGGCTATTACAGCCATGGTGTCTCTTACAGGTTGCTGCTGCTGGAATAACGATTGCGAGCCAGGCTGCGCACCGCCTTGTCCCGAGCAAAGACCACATTGCTGCCCAAAACCACATATTTGGGACAGAGAGTGCTGTGATCCCAGCAACTATGAATATTAATACCACAGGCAAACTGTGAATATCGAGATGCAAAGCTATGGATTTAAATGCCCCTTTTTCGGATGTCAACAAAACTACTGTAGACACCCCAAAAAGGGTCATTTACCAGGCCTAGTGTCGCTTAAGACGGAATAAGGTTTGTAATTCACCGAATTCGTCAAGTAGAAAAAATGATAAACAGGTCTTTTGTAGGGGGCATAACCCTCTGGGATATTACACTAAGTAGTACAACAGCGGAGTATACCCCTTTACAAAAGAGTAGCGATTGAATGACTGGACGTAAGAAGGTGTCAATCGACCTGGATAAAAAAGGCAGGTTTTCAAATTCCCGTTCTGGACGACAGCGGCGAATATTGAATAAAGAACCTAACTACAGATTTTAGATCTATACCAAGACCATAAAATAAAGGAGTCTTAGAATGAGAAAACAACTGGGAATGTTAACCTCGTTGCTTTTTTTATGTGCTACGGCACTATTGTGGGCTGGTTGTTATGACAACAGGTGCTGCGACGATGCTCCACCCGTTTGCGAACAACCCTGCATGGCTCAACCATGCAACCCTTGCCCCCCACAACCTTGCAAACCTGTTTGCCCACCAAGACCTTGCAAACCTGTTTGCCCTGAACCATGCAAGCCAGTTTGCAAACCTGTTTGCCCTGAGCCATGCAGACCTGTATGTGACACATGCAAACCTTGTCCTCCTGTGCCATGCGAACCTCTTTGCAAAGTACTCCCACGCTGCAATCATCCAAGCAGCGCCGAACTTTGCTGCCGTGATGGAATTACAGTCACAGCAAGAAACCCAAGCATGTGCATGCTCGGCGAACAATATCCTTTGGAATTTGAAGTCAGAGCTTGCGATGATGTTTGCGACGTAGTCGTAACAACACATTTGCCAGAAGGCGTTTCCTTCATCAGAAGCACTCCTGAAGCAAAAGTTGAAGGCAAAAAACTCATTTGGAACTTTGGTCCAATGAATAAAGGCGAATGCCGATTGGCAAAAGTATTTGTCCGCTGCGAATGTGAAGGCGAGCAATGCGCTTGCTTCTGCGCTACTGCAGTACCGGTCAGATTCTGCGCCCTGCTTTGCGCTAAGCCAATACTGGTTTGCGAAAAGTGCGCTCCAGCCGAAGTTTGCCCAGGCGACCCAGTCCACTATACTATTACTGTGACTAACCGCGGAAGCTGCACAGCAGAAGAAGTTGTTGTTACAGATAACGTACCGGAAGGACTTGAGCACAGCAGCTGCGTGAAGACATTGACTTTCAAACTTGGCTGCCTAGAACCATGCCAAACCAAGAAAGTCAACTTCTGCCTAACAGCTGTTAAGCGCGGCAAAGTATGCAACACAGCAGTTGTGACAGCATGCAATGCAGACTCCACTTCTTGCGAAGCATGCACATGTGTTTGCTGCTGCGCAATGGAGTGCAACAAGGTTGGACCAAAAGAACAGATGATCGGCAAAAATGCTGATTATCAAATCACAGTGGTCAACACAGGCGATAAACCATTGACTGATGTTGTTGTAACAGACAATGCTCCAAGCGCGACATCGATTGTTGCTGCTAACGGTGCAACAATCAATGGCAACCAAGCTGTTTGGAAGCTCCGCGAGTTGAAGCCAGGTGAAAAGATGACATTCAACATCACCTTGTACACCTGCACACCAGGATGCTTCACAAACAAAGTTTATGTCAGCAACTGCCAAGGCTGCTGCGGTTCTTGCGAGTTCACAACTCGTTGGAAAGGCCGTCCAGCTCTTAACGTTTGCATGACAGAAACCGAAGGTACAATCTGCGTTGGTGAAACAACAAGCTATATCATTACTGTTGCTAACCAAGGCTCTGAAGAGGATAACAATGTTAAAGTTGTTGTGAGATTCCCAAATCAAATCGTACCTATTGCTGTATCTGGCGATAGCGATGGTCAAATCTCAGGACAAACAGTCACATTTGCTCCTTATAACAACCTGCGTGCTAGACAAACGCTCAAGTATCGCGTAGAGGGTAAAGCAAAAGAATCTGGAGATGCTCGCATTACTGTCGAAGTCACCTCCGACTCTATTAAGACACCTATCACGCAACAAGAAAGCACGATAGTGAACTAAGGCAAAAGAGTTACACTCTTAGCCTAAAAAATAAGGGCAGGTTTTGCGTAAAGCAAGATCTGCCCTTTTTGTTTTGAAGCGCCAAATTACACTTCAAGTTCTAGATTTTTTTCGTGCCCGTGCCCGTGCCCGTGCCCGTGCCCGTGCCCGATTTAATTCCAAGTTAGATGATACCCAAAAGTCTTAGTAGAAAAATACGATCATTGTTGTCATAAGTCCGGAACGAAACGAAGGAAGTCGAGATCACAATCAATGTGATTAGATATTCTACACAACCATTCTGACTTTATGTCTTCTTCTTTTATATTACCTAAGAATCTAAATCGGGCACGGGCACGCACACGGGCACGGGCACGAAAAGCTAGCTAATTACCGACTATTTCTACGGATTCTAGTGTTATAGTCCCTTTGCAGCTTCGGGCCCAGACGATCCAGGTATATAGTTTGGGAAATCAAGAGGCGGATGCATCTTCCAATACTTCAAGATAGGATTCACAAACAGCCATGAAGCTAAGATCTCATTAAATCCAACGAAATGCTTACCGTCCCCTCTCATCGCATGATAGAGCAGTCTTTCATACGCTTCCATAGGTTGGTGTCCAAAGACCGTTTCATAATGAAACTGCAATTTAAACGTCTTGATCTCCCCATCGAAGCCTTGTTCTTTTGCACAAAATTCCAAATAGATTTCTGGATCGGCCTGAATGCGAATTACTAAGCGATTTGGCCAATGCTGGCCACCAAGGTCTAAGGCAAGATCGGTATTTTCTTTGAATGTGACGATGATATGGGCAAAGCGCTTTGTTAATCGTTTGCCTGCAGATAAATAGAAAGGAACATCTTGCCACCTGGCATTGTCAATATACAGCTTTGCAGCAACATAAGTTTCTACATTGGAATTAGGGGAAACATCATTTTCTTCTCGATAGCCCATGATTTTTTTTCCATCGATTATTCCGGGGCCATATTGCCCTCGTACAACACGACTATCGATTGCATCTTCAAGCAAAGGACGGATCGAATTGAGTAATCGAGTTTTCTGATCGCTAATAACTTTAGAATCAAAAGATTGCGGGGGCTCCATCGCAACTAGAGCAAGAAGCTGCAAGAGATGATTTTGAACAATATCGCGCAGCATGCCGGTCTCTTCCCAACAATGTCCCCGCGATTCGATGCCGATGTCTTCGCTGATAACAATTTCGACATGATCAATAAATTGGGCATTCCATATCGACTCGAATAAAGAGTTGGCAAAGCGCAGCGGCAGAATATTTTGCACAACTTCTTTTCCGAGATAATGGTCGATGCAATAAATCTCGTTATCACTCAGATGATGTGAAATTTTGTCTCTTAACTCTATAGAACTGGATAAGTCATGTCCAAAAGGTTTTTCAATCAGCACTTTTTTCCAAGGACTTTTTTCCAGGCAAGACTTTTCGATCAACTGATGACGGCTTAAAGATTCGATGATTGTGGAAAAAAAACTAGGCTGTGTTGCCAAATAGTAAAGGCGATTGCCGGATGTGCCGCATTGGTCATCAATTTGTTCCATAAATTTCTGTAGCTTAAGATAATCACAATCTTGAGTAAAATCCAGCTGGCAATAAAAACATTTCGTTAAAAAACATTTCCAAATTTCGCATTCTTCAGAATTAAGCAAAGAGGAGTTTAATAAAGCGATAAATATATCTTGCCGAAACTCTTCCTGAGATTTATCTCTTCTTGCAACACCAACGAAAGCAAAATTTTCAGGCAGACGCCCCTCCTTTTCTAGATTAAATAGCGCCGGAATGAGTTTGCGTTGCGTTAAATCCCCCGTCGCCCCAAAAAGGACAAAGCTCTGCGGTTCAACAACATTAGGGTTGATTGCCTCGGCATAGCAAAAGAAAGATAAACTGATGAAGCACTGAATAAAACAAACAAATTTATACATGGAACCTCTGTGAGTATGGCCTCATGACAAGAAATCAAAATTAAACAAAGACTCAAAGAAAAAAAACTAATCTATCCTACTCTGACTTATTATCATTTCGACTATCCCAACTGGCTATAGCATTCCTAACAGTATCAAGCGCGCTTGAGATGTTTTTATAAGCTACAGAATCGGGCACCAAGGTTTTCTTTAGCTGTTCAAGCAAAAGAGGATGTCGAGCAATGCGTTGTGGAATTTGAATTGGATAATCTTCTACTTCTAGTTCAAATTTTTTCATCATTTCGTTTGAAAATCCATTTTTTTGACATTTCATTTTAAATTCATTGCCAACAAATATCTCCAAATAGAAATCATAAAGTTTGGTAGTTTCTACAGCAACGAGTTTACTGAATTCATTTAACATTGTTATATATTCTTTAAATTCAACAGATGGCGGCTTCAACTGAACAGAAGGCTGTAATTCATCAACCAAACAGTAAACTTCCATTATTTTTTTAAGTTCCGGATCTTTATCTACACTTTCAAAAGCCTTTAATTTTTGATAAAAAGAATTAGCTTGCTTATGACAATTTGTGAATCGCGCAACAGATTCATTTCTCGATTTATTGATATCAATAGCCTTCGGATATGTAGGCAATTGATTGTAAAACTTTTTCATCGCTTCTAATTTTTCAACGAATTTTACCTCAGTCGATATTAACTCATCAATAACAGCCTGTGCTTTCTTTTTTAATTCAATTAAATCAACATCGACAGTTTCAATCTTAATTTCATTCGTTTGCACTTGATTTGATGAAGATGTCTCAATCCTGGCTGCGTCACCTTCTCTCTTTTTTCTTCTTTTGCTCTTTTTTTCTTTTTTACCTTCGTTTCCTGCTACCGTAAGAGAGCTTTCTTCTTTTTCTAATCTGGATTTTTTTGTCTTTTTCTTAGAATCTTCTGTCGTAAAAATTTCAGCTTCGAGTTTTGATTCAACAGAAGAATTAACTTCCGAATGTGAAAGATCGGGCTTCTGGTCGACAGACTCTTGTTTGATTTCAACAACAGTCCCCTGCTCTTCTTCTATAATTTCTGATGAAAGCAGATTTTCTTTTGGTTGTTCTAAAACAAGTTCAGACTGAGGCTTAGATTGCGGATTGGCTGGCGGTGGTACAAGTAGGAGTGAGGGTGGCTCTTGCGGCTTTGGAAGAACAGGTTCTGGTTTTATAGGATCTGGATCAGGCTCTGGATGCGGCTTTGGTTCCTCGGGTTTTGCATCATCATTTTCTTGTGTTTTTTCGGTAGCTTCATTGTTTAGTGGCGATGCAGGCTTTGCATCCAAATGTGTATCAAGATCGCTTTGCGGCTGTGGCAATGCAAGTTCTGGCTTCTCAGCTTCATTTTCTATCGATAGAGAAGGCTGATCTGTAGTTTTTTCTTTAGATATATCTTCTTCTTGTGAGAAGGCATGGTCAATTTTTTTTGGGCTTATATCTGATTTTGCAACTTCAACCGTTGGGGTTGCAGCATTTTCGATTTTAGTAACTTTGTGAGTATCTTTAATAGATTGCTTTGCTGTCGTTTGCGATTTTTGAGAACTCTTTGTAAAAACATTTTTAAAGAAAGCTCCGATTTTTTTGAAAAAATCGGAGAACATTTTAACAAAAGACCAGTGATAGCCTTTAGATTGAACCTTTCGAGTCCCCTCAGAAGACAACATTCGACTTTGATGTGAATAAGTCAGATTTGCTTTTACTTCATTAATATTCATAAACCACACAAAAATAAAATAATTAGAAAAAATTATAACAAATCAAAACCATTAGTGTCTATGAAGTAAAAAAAATGCAGGTTCTGAAAAAAATCTAGACAAATGGACAAAAATGGACATGATGGACGATATGGACTTAGAGTGGAAAGATTCTTAGATAGTTTGTCCACCATGTCCGTTTTTGTCCATTGTGTCCATTTTGTCATCTGTATCCCCTGCCCGCGTTAAAACTAAGCATTCGATTGACTTCCAGGCTTCCGTTTAAGTAAGATGCGGATTATGTTTGATCCAAGCTCATACCACATCATCATCGCCTTATTTCCACGCCTTCTTGGAGCCGTCTATTTCTTTGCCTTCGGCGCTTTTATTTTTCAAGTTAAGGGGTTACTTGGCCGCGAAGGCATTCTTCCCATAGAGCAATATTTGCGCTATTATTCCCACCTGGGAAAAAAGCGCTTTTATTATATTCCGACGCTATTTTGGCTGGATGCTAGCGATAAAACTCTTTATCTCGTCGTTGCCGCCGGCACAATTCTTTCGCTTCTGCTCTTTTTAGGCTTTACTCCCCTCTTGATTTTTCCCCTTCTCTATATCTTGCACTTGTCGGTAGTCTCAGCAGGGCAAGATTTTTTAAGCTTTGGCTGGGAGATGTTCACTTTAGAGATCACCTGCAACACTTTTTTCCTCAGCATGACTTCGCCTCCGAACCTTTTTGTCTGGGTTAGCATCAATTTGCTGCTACTGCGCTTTCATTTTCAAGGAGGCGCCTCTAAATTGCTAAGTGAAGATAAAACATGGCGCAACTTAACGGCTTTAAAATATCATTATCAAACTCAGCCTCTGCCAAATGCACAAGCCTGGTATATCTATAAGCTTCCCTTATGGTTTCACAAGCTTTCTACTGCCATCATGTTTTTAATCGAACTCATCGTTCCCTTAGGCATGTTTGGCAATGAAGAAATGCGCTTTTGGGTATTTATCTGCTTTGCAGGTCTGCAAGGAATGATTTGGTTCACTGGCAATTTCTCCTATTTGAATTATCTCACGCTGGTTCTGTCAACTTTGCTGCTGAGCGACACCTATCTTCAAGCAATATTCGGCTCTTGGGTCAAAGAATCCTCGCCCTCTCCTCCCCTCCTTGACGGATTTGTATCTGTCGTCGGCATCGTCTTAATTGCGTTGCAGCTAATCAGCCTTTGGAACTACTTCTTACCGCAGGCTCGCTGCAAAAAAATTCTAGCTTGGTTTCAGCCTTTTCATATCGTAAACCGCTATGGCATCTTTGCAGTCATGACCACGCGTCGCGATGAAATCATCATCGAAGGCAGCGATGATGGCATCCATTGGCAGGAATACCTCTTCCGCTATAAGCCTTCTGAGATAACTCGCCGCCCTCGCCGCATTTCACCCTATCAGCCGCGCATTGATTGGCAAGCTTGGTTTTTGCCTTTCAGCGACTTTGAATCGGAATCCTGGTTTCACAATTTTTTACTTCGGCTTCTGCAAGGATCGTCAGCAGTACTAAAACTTCTTCGTCATAATCCATTCCCAGACAAACCACCCAAATATGTGCGAGCGCTCCTGTATGCCTATGAATACAGCGATGCAGATACAAAGAAAAAAACCGGCGCCTGGTGGAAGCGTGAACTTTTGGGAGCCTATTCTCCAACATTGTCATTGAAGCATGCCGAAAAATAAATTTCTTTTCTCATTCTGCTTTCTTTTGCGCCCAGATGAGGATGCGTTTAAAAGGAATAAAGAATGGGGAAAGATTGCCGAATTTTTCAAGGATGCGTTGTCGATAGATTTTAAGAAACTCTTGAAACATTTCTGGTGAAAGTTGTCCTTGATAATAAGTTAGAAGGGATCCCTTCACCCACTCCACAACGCTTTCTGTTGATGGAAGAAGATGACCATAGACTTGTAAGCGCACAATTTGTTTTTCAAAACCAAGCCTATAGAGCAGTTGGGCATATTCTTCTACCGTTAAGATATTGGGTTTAAGCCCAACAGCTCCTGCTTCTTTAAAAAGGGGATCTTCAGCCAATTCTTGAGCGATGGTATGGCTAGCATAGTCAAAGATAGCCGGCAGTTGAAAAGCAAATTGGCCGTGCGGCGATAAATAGCTAGCTAATCGAGAGAGTAGTTGAGGGTGATCTGGAAGCCATTGCAAGCATGCGTTAGAGAAAATAAGATCATATTTATGATGAGGCTGGAAATTATCAATACTCATTTCATTAAAATGAAGACGATCAATTTGATAGTTGGAGCTCTCCAATAACATTTCAGGAGAATTATCAATACCCAAAGTAGTGGCATTTTTAAAAGTTTGATGCAGGATGGCGGTGAGTGCCCCTGTGCCGCAGCCTAAATCAACAATGTGCATGTTTTCTTGAGGCTGAATTAAGTGTATGAGATCGTAAAAAGGCAGATTTCTCTCTTTTTCAAAGAGCCTATATTGCTCAGGATTCCATTTGGTCTTGCTCGTATTCATAATTCCTTTCAAAGCGAGTTTCGAAAGCCTATTAATATAAAATTTAAAAACAAAAACTGGAGTTCTTTATATTATCTTAATGTCGTTTCATTATTCTTCATCAGAAAGCAAACAAATTAATTTTTTTTCAAAATAGGTTTTATTATGCGCATCAATGGTATTTTTCATAGCTTTTTCTCTATAATTCATACGGGCTTTAGCCGCTTATTTGGTGTTAGAAAGGTTCGAATTCTTCGCTCCAAACAACACCATGCTATTAAGTCAACACATGTATATCAACAATATCAACCGGCAGCATCGCGTATTTCCGGCACCCCGGTTTCCAATAAAGTCACTTATATGCCGGCAGGAGAACTTCCTCTCATATCTAAGCCAATTCTCACTATTGCAGCTCCAAAGCCGCCTACTGTTACTGTTTATCTACCTTCAAATGCAGTCAACCCACCGAGAATATTGCACTTAGCTCCTCCTGCAGGAGAAATTCAAAGAGATATCCACCTGATCACAAGAGAAAACCCGCTAAGACTACCAGATGCCCCAGCGCTTAAGCAAAAACTTGACGAAGTCAATTGTTTCTTTGAAGAAACACAAGTGTTCGAGACAATCGAAACATTTACCTATGCAGTCGATCTATGGTTAGGTGAATTGCGTCACGAGACATCTGACCTCGATGACATGGAAATCATCGCCCAAAATCTTAGGAACATTGACATCTTAGACGAAACAAAAAAGAAAATGACTTCCCTCGAAAATGAATTTCAAAGAAGTCAAAAAAATGGCAATTCAGCTACTAATTTGAATAACAACGATGTAACATTAGATCATCAGCTCGCAGAAGCGCGCGGCACAGCTCAAGATCTGCTCAACCACCTCCTAAACTATCATGAAATCATCGATGATTGCATTTCAAAATTAGATTTAAGTTCAAGAGAGCCTGCCAAATTTCAAGCAGCACAAGTTGTAAATCTTGCTTCCGTTATTCATTTGCAACATTCGCCATCAGAGGCCAATCCACAAATGATCATGCAAAATACGCAACCTAGCCCCATGCATGCTGCCACTTCTGCATCTCCGGCACTCCAATTAAAAGCCGCTGGCGCTAACGTCACAACAGCTCTTAATAACTTGTTAGTTCTTGCAAGCAGTGCAAATCTAAAGATTGCAACAGACAAGCTTGTTGCCGCCTCAAGGAATATTTAAAAAGCGTTTATGAAGAGGAAGAAAACTTTCTTCCTCTTCTCTCTTTCATCTTTTTTATCCTTCATCCTTCCGCCTTCATCCTTTTCTTTACTCTTCAAGCCGTTTTGATGACTCTTGGATGCACTGCTGCTGCCATCCTAAAGAAGGTTCTTTGATGTCGAGTTTAGCACAAAGAGTTTGCAATATTTTAAAAACATGGGTGTGGGTATTTTCAATGAATATCCGGTATTTTTTTTGGGTTCCTCCCGCTACAGTTCCTAATACAAAGGCATTTTCTACGGTTGTTTCCATGGAATCTTCATTGTAACTTGGGCTATCCTGCGGTTCTATCAGGGGAATTCCCAATTGATGAAAGAGCTTCATCTCAGCTTCAAAACCGATGGCCTTAATTACAAAATCTGCCGGCACATCAATAGATGAGCTAATATCTTTCTTTCTTAAAAGGACGCTATCGGAAAGTATTTCAACGACTTCACTTTGGTAATAGCAGCGAATTTCCTCGCGAGCAATACAACTAAGCAGCTCGGGCAAAATCCAATACTTTACATCGTTAGGGTCAAAGTGCTCTTTGCGAATAGCCATGGCAACTTCAGCACCCGCATGATAGCAACGTAAAGCAGCTTCCGCTGCAGAGTTTTTTCCACCGACTACTAAAACACGTTTTTGAAAATACTTATGCGGGTCTTCAAGCTTCGTTGATACATGCAGCCGAGCTTCTCCGGGAACATGCAGCATCCTAGGCTTTGAAGTACCTCCCGTTGCCAAAACTAAATATTGAATACGATATTTAGCAACGCCGCGTGAAGAAAGCGTTTTTAAAAGAAATCCCTCATGTTGAGTTTTTTCCACATGATTGACTTCTTCATAGGAATTAATTTTTAATTGATTTTGCATGATCACAGAGCGAAGATATGCAAGGTACTCTTCTCGAGAACATTTCTGCTGATCGCTATTTTGAATAGGAATGCCTGCTATGGCTATTTTCTCCGAAGAGCTAAAAAAGATAGTCTCAGGCGGAAAATTAGAAATCATTTGTCCAGCTTGCCCTTGGTCAAACTGAAGATAGGAAATTTTCGCCTGTTTTAAAGCGATAGCAAACTCTACTCCCAGAGGGCCTGCTCCTATAATACCTACTGTAGCGTCATAGGCTATCGTTTGCATGACGGGCAACCATCATCCTGTCATTGCCGCCAAGATACGACGCTTACCTTCAAAGACAGCCCTTCCATGCATTGCTAAAACGTTATCCAAAACCAGCACGTCTCCTTTTTGCCATGGAAAAGAGATTGTATTGGCATCTAAGACATCTAAGACATGATAAAGATCATCGCGCGGAATCTTGCTGCCATTGGCAAAGAAAATTTCATGTAGGCGCGTGTGTTTTTGGCAATATAAGACTTTAGCACCTAGATAGCGCCACCACCCTAACAACTTTGGATTAAAATCGTATAAGTGTGCTTGGTTGAACCACACCTTTTCTTTGGTGATCGGGTGTTCGATAACAGCAGGACGCGTTTGGCTCAGCTGAATCCAATCATTTTTGTTCCATTTAAACGCAAATTCATTTTCACGGCACATTTTTTCGACATCTTTTTTGGAATCCGTTTCAAAAACTTGAAGCCATGATTTATGCGACCTTTGCAAGCTATTGACAAAATCCATGACTCGGCTTTTGTAATAATACGCAGAAACATATTTCAAGCCATTTTCGATGAAGCGCTTTTTAACACCCTGATCGATCCCCTGATACACCTTTCTTGCATCCGCAATGATGGTGGCGCCCCCTTTCGGCGCAGGGATTGCGCAATAGAAATAAATGTGTTTTGGAAAATGCTTCACAAAAGAGAGTTCATTATGCAAAGGAATTTTTACCGATGGTGGCGCCTCTGTTGAGGTGTAGATGCCATCTTTAATTTTATTGCGCGGACTGTCTCCGCCAATATAATCGATAAATTTACCATGATCTAAGCCATGGATTAGCGCGGCAAAGTGGTCTTCGTTGTGGATTGGAAAGTTGCGAAAAAGCAATCCGCCGTGATTCAACAATGCTCTTTTGAAGGATTCTTTATTTTGAGAGAGAAGATCTAAAAACTCGGGAAATTTAATGTCTGCATCAGCCGGTTCGACGACCATAGGCAATTTATCCGAATTGAAAAACTTGGTGATAACTTTTTCCATATACCCCTCTTTAATCTTTACTTAATTCGCATCATTTTTCATGATAATTTTAAATTTAATAATGCATTCTGTAAATAGCAAACCTTTGATTTCCAGACAACTCTAAAAAAGAGAGGAACTGCAGTAGCAGTTCCTCTTTTTTTAGTTTCATGCGACTAGGCTTTTTAAGATCAAGTTACAAAAAGTTTTTTTAAGTGGATGACGTTGAGTGCCGAAGGGCAGCTGAACTCATGGTTATTTATGAACAACGTTCGGTATATTCGGTATATTAAAGCCTTGACAATTAATCACCAATAAAGTTATAATTTCCTTTTTAAAAAAACCAAATCTCTTTAATCAGTGATAAGGATGTTCATGAAAATTACTATAGTAGAAGATTGGCGAGATTTTGCTGCACTTAGCCCAACGCGTAAACAAGAAAGTCTTACTGGTAAATGGCATCATTACAAGCGCATTTATATCCTCAAAGACAATGACAAATTCACAGTGGTCTCCCTAAACGTGTTCCAAAGAATGCAAAAAGCTCTATATCAAATTCTTAGAAAAGATTATTTTAAGATAGCCTTTAGAAATAAGAATGTAGAAGTAATTCTTCCATCCCTGCTCAAAGGATCGAACGAAAAAACAGATAAGGTTTCCCAGCAAACACTGCAGATTAATCAAACATCATCGTTACCTCAAACATCTGCAATACAAAACACTGCTAGTTCAACGAACTCCTCAACACTACCTGCGATTGCTTTAATTACTAATCAACCTACCTCTACATCTTCCTCTACATCTTCAAATACGTCGTCAGCCACAGGATCCTCTTCAAATTCTAATCCGCAGCCAAGCAGCACAATGGCCTCCGCAACTTCTCAAGCGCCCCCTCTTCCTGCACCAGGTTCATCCAAAAAAACCAATCAACCCGCATCGCCATCTTCCTCTTCAAGTGCCTCATCAGCCACAGGATCTTCTTCAACTTCTAATCCGCAGCCTTCTAATGGTACACCTACACCTAGTACTCCTCAGGCATCCCCTCTTCCAACACCTGGTTCATCTTCAACTACCAATCAACCCGCATCGCCATCTTCCTCTTCAAGTGCCTCATCAGCCACAGGATCTTCTTCAACTTCTAATCCGCAGCCTTCTAATGGTACACCTACACCTAGTACTCCTCAGGCATCCCCTCTTCCAACACCTGGTGCATCTTCAACTACCAATCAACCCGCATCGCCATCTTCGTCTTCATCTGTCTCAGGGCAGCCTGCTAGTGGAACATCTACAGCAGCCCTCAAAATCGATGAAAAGAAACTGATTCAAACGATGTATCATGGATTTAATACACAAAGTCACACAATCGACGAGTTTAGCAATCTTGCATCAAAACTTGAAGTTTTCTCACAAGATCGAACAATTCAAGAAAAAGAATATGGAAACAATGACCCCAATCATATTTACATAGATTTTAATGATTTTGGAAAAAGCAATAACTTATATGGCAATGATCTACAAATTTTATCTCGTTACATGGTTCTCAATGAGAAAATTGCGGGTTATAAACAGGCAAGAGTTGGATATTGTCTCTATCTAACCAAAGAATCTATTCCAACAAATCCCGATCATCCTGTTTTTACTAAAGAAAAGCTGATGGAAATCGATGACTATATGTCTAAGCTGCAATGGCCTTCTGCTTCTTCTGAATTCGCCCAAACTGAAAGAGAAATTTTCGACAAAGCCATAAAATCCCTTACAAGCCAACATTATTGTAGAGTTGTGAACAACTCTCATGATGCTTTTACAATGTATGAACTAGATAGAATTAATATTAATTCTTCAGGGGAGAAAGTTTTAGATTATCTCGTGGAAAAAGGAACGATTGATTCTTGGAATGCTAGTCAAAGGACCTATCAAGCCTGCATCAAAATTAAAAATGCTGATGATGTAAAAGATAACTCCACAATGCTTCGATGGGAAAAATGGAGGGATATTACTGTGATTAAGGCTGAAAAAGAATTTAAAAAAAACAATCACATTGAAGTACCTCAAGCAGATTTACTCAAATCTTCATTATCATCTGGTGAAGAACAAGCTCTTCAAGACCTTGTTAAAGAACTAAATAAACGCAGAGGCCCTGGAAAGCATACATGGTATAGCGGATTCCCAAAAGTCGTAGATTTTTTAAAAGCACGGGGCTCGATCTATGATTATCAAAGAGTAAACTGGAGCAATACTTTTGATTTGTATGTCAAGCCCGAAGATAACTCCGACTTGACAAAATAAAGCAGTGTTGTTAGTGCATTTCCCCTTTAAAATGCAAGGGCCTCTTTCGCTTTTATCTATGAGATTTTACAGCTTAGCTTTAGCCGGCCAAAAATTGAGCTTCTGGCTATCATAAAGGCGATAGCCGGAAGCCCCTCTTTGATGGCCATATTTACCACAATTGGCTGTCTTTAAAGAAAATAGACTTGCTTTTGAAGATTCTCATAGGGAAATAAATTTGAAATAGAGTGCAACACTAGCGATGTAGATAATCCATTAAGCGAAACGCGCATTATGCCCTTTTCTTAGTGGAAGGTTTTTTCTTTGATTTTCTTGCTTTGTAGCGAAGCGATGCCTCATAGGCTTTGAGGATCCACTCTTTCAGCAAGGCAGGATCATGTAAAATCGCATCCGGCAGGGACATATAGGGAAGTGTAATCGCTTTGCTTAAGCCCTCGTAGACAAACGGCTTGCATGCATATTCAGCATAGTCTTGCCGATTGTTGTCATCGGCGCGCAGATATAATGTATTTTGAAAGATGGAGCCAATAATGACATCGCCGTAGTAAATGCCATACCCTCCAAACATTGCCCGTGAAGAAATAGGTCCGTGCGGCATTAGGAATTTCATCACCTTTTCAAGAAAAGGATTTTCCTTATTTTTTTGCTGGCTTTTGTTCATGAAAAAACTCATGTAATGTTTTAGCAATATCGCCAATGGCGGTCTTTCCTATCGACAATTGATGAGCAAAGGCTACAAATGGATGGATGGAAGGATACGATTTTATCATAATAGGAACGCCAGCTTGTTCTAATTTCTGCGCATACAATTTTCCTTCGTCATGCAAAGGATCAAATTCGGCAAGAATAATCAAGGCTGGAGGAAGCTTGGCAAAATCCTTGGCAAATAAAGGGGAAGCATAAGGATTGTTTCCATCAGAATCAGAGGGCAAATAGAGACTCCAAAACCACTCCATCGAACTTTTTGTAAGAAAATATTTCTGAGCAAATTTTTCATAGGAAGGCGTGTTAAAGCGATGCTGCACTACAGGATAGATAAGCACTTGAAAGCTGATGTTTGGCCCATGGCGATCCCTTGTCATTAAAGTCAATGCAGCAGCTAAGTTCCCACCTGCACTATCTCCGCAGAGAACCAACTTGCTTGTGTCTCCCCGATATTTGTGAATGTTTGCTGCTGTCCACGTCAAAGCCAAGTAGCAATCTTCCAAAGGAGCAGGAAATTTATGCTCTGGCGCTAAACAATAATCCACTGAAACAACAATCATGCTAGCTTGCGAAGAGATGTCTCGGCAAAAGGGATCATGGACATCAAGGCTTCCAAAGATCCATCCGCCCCCATGAAAAGTCACAAGCACCGGAAAAGGTCCATCTCCATTTGGGATGTAGATGCGCAAAGGAATTTCTCTTTGTTGACCTGGAATGGTAATCGAATGGATCTCTTTGACTTCGACATCGGATGTTGGAATCTGAGCTTCCACATTCTGCCTGACAAAGTCAATGGGAAGAACTTCCATAGGAGGCAAATCAAATGAATTGAAGTCATTAAGGAAAGATTCGGTCTGAAGATCCATTTTCATAGATGTAAACTCCTAAATTATCCTTAAGAATAAAACATCCAGAATTCAGAATCCAGCAGTAATTCTACTTTCGTGCCGTGTGCGCATGCTATTATTTTTTACCACAGAGAACACAGAGAATACAGGGAGGGGGACATCATTGGACCAGAAGGGACAGAAATGGATCTGAATCGATGATGGACGTAGCATTAGTCTTTAGTCCACTCAGGTCCACAGATGTCCATTTCGGTCCACTCGGGTCCAATGATGTCCCTCTCCCTGTATTCTCTGTGTCCTCTGTGGTAAAAAATAATAGCATGCGACAGGTTTTCTAAAGGTCTTCCACGCTTAGCTGGGTGTCGCTATATAACCACGCCAATTGGTATTCTTTATTTATCCAATAGTAATCATGCCAGCGCGATTGTAAAGATAAGCATTCTCTAAGGCCAAATAAAGAACGTCCGCTGCGAGGATGGCGCTTTAAATCCTCGCGGAAGACAAGTTCAGCATCAGAAACACGATTTGCCCTGAGCAAAATTCCTCCCAGGCTTTCTCTTATTGGAAAGAACCAGTCAGGAGGTTCGTTATAGTGAAGAGCATCTTGTGCAGCCACAGCTTTTTGCAGAAGATTAATTGCTTTATCCATTTGGCCTTGCTTTTCAGCGATTTTACCATCAAGCACCAGCTCGGCAACGGACATAATATCCTTAGCTTTATTATATCCATAGGCCAAATCGGCAGGCAATTTCTCTTTACCCTCTAAAAATAGTTGCCGCTCTTTAAGAGCTTTTTGCATTTCATTAAGTTCAACAAAAGCCAAAGCTCTACCAAAATGCCACAACACTTGAGTTGCAAGCATTTTTGAATTTGGTTGAGGAAATTTAAGAACCTCATCCCATTTTTGAAACCGCATTAAGACCAGCAAAGAAGAAGCTGCATAATATTCTAATTCAGGCATTCGATGAAAATGCGGTGTATATAAAGCGCTTGCATCCCCTGCTGCCCGCAGGGCGTTTGAAAAATTTCCTTCCATGCTATATGCACGCGATAGAAGATGCAAATTATGTGAAAGATAGTGGATGGGATAGATTCCTTCCGAACCATATTCGTTAATGTATTCGCGATCTTGCGCGACAGCGGCTTCATTGCTAAGAGCCGCCTGATGATAGTCTCCGACTAAAAAGTAAATATGAGAAGACATGTGAAGAAGATGCCCCGAGGCTGGCATAAGAGTCTTTAATCGATCTGCACATATTAAAGCCCGTTCAGGATGCTGTGACGCCTCGATGGCATGAATATAGTAGTGATTTGCTCCAAGATTTTGGGGGTCTCGCTTAAGAACCGATCTTAATGCTCTAACTGCCTTCATCGTTCCTGGAAGCGGTTTACCATCATTAGTCCATTGATTCCAGGGGTTGACATCCAAAACGCTTTCTGCAAATAGATCGGCGCAGTCAAGGTCGTCGGGATATTTCATCATAAGTGCGCTCATTGCATTCATATAATCTTGGGCAGACTGAGTTGTGACGGTATCCTTTGGATAACGGTGTGCTAACGCTTGAATATAATCGCGTTCGCTTTCCGAGGCATTAGAAGAAAGTTCAATAGCTTTCTGGATATATTCATGAGCAGTTTTAGCTCGATTGGGTGTTATTTCCATGTTAATATTAGCACCAACTGCCAAAGCCATGCCCCAATAAGCCATCGCCATTTGAGGATCCTGTTCAGAAGCCTTTAAAAAAGACCAATAGGCAGCATCATGGTTAAAAGCATAGATGAGAGTCAGTCCCTGATCGAAATAAAGCTGCGCTGCAACATGCTTAGTCGTTACAGGATGATGAACAACGATATATTTTGGCTTTAGGGTGAAGTTGCTAGGAGGAGTAAAGGGAAACTCATCAGCTAATAATGATATGGAGCCCATGCAAATGAGCGCTAATGCCCCAAATAATTTAAACTCTAGTATTTTTTTTTTCATTTCCCCTCTGTTATAATGCAAAAAAAGACGGATGAGCTTTTAGGCCCCTCCGTCTTTATATTTGCCACAGCAAACTACTTAGGACAGGCTGCTGTGCATTCTGGATTTTGGCACACATGTTTCCAATAGTATTTTGGAACATAACGGCATTTCTTTTCACAATACCACTTCTTGCAAGGTCTGCATTCTTGAACACAGTAGTATTCTGGTTCTTGACGGCAGCATGTTTCAGTATAATACTGTGGAACATATCTGCAACGTTGGCACTCATAATACTTAGGAACATATCTGCAGCACTTCTTTTCGTAATATTGCGGCACATCGCAGCACTTCCAATCATTGTAGTAGCAAGGCTCATAGTGGCAATATTTGCACCAGCAGTCGCCTGTGCTCTGATC
>Ga0207105_1128_pt1 | contig 18425 bp, 19 predicted proteins | sample Alteio_BWMinHeat_77_FD_153569 | JGI IMG/M metagenome (GOLD analysis project Ga0207105, IMG submission 153569) | Enriched cells from forest soil in Barre Woods Harvard Forest LTER site, Petersham, Massachusetts, United States -... | ecosystem: Environmental > Terrestrial > Soil > Temperate forest >... | reverse complement strand
AAGTTTCAAGAAGGTAAGATTCTTAGTCACAATGCTTTTAACCGCTTATTGCAAGATGAATTCGGAGTCGCGATAAATCAGCTGTCTAGCTATATCAAAACAGGTGGTGAGAAAACTGCTTTCACTGAAGAAAATAAATCTGATTTTCGATTACTTGCTCCCAAAGTTACAGCAAATACCAAATGGCAGTCGTGGCTCGATGATAACCTTTCATTGATTATTAGGTCTTTGATTGAAAAGGATAACTTAGCTCGCTAATATGCGGTATAGTCTATTTTTTTGGGACTTTCTCCAAAAATGAAATTATCGTTCTCTTGACGCTCAATCCTGAAGCTTATATCACGCCAGCTTAGGATGTTGGAATTCAGTGAAATATGAAAATAAACACTCATTTATACCTAACGTGACGGTATATTTTTTAATGTTTATTTTTGTAAGTGTAAAGATGGTAATGTTGTATAATTAATATTGTGATGCATCAACAAAACTAGTGATTTATTTTTATGAAATTGGAACAAGCGCTTAAAAGTACTAATCTCGAAAAACTTCCTGAATTTTTAGATCACCTTAATGCGAACCCAATAGGAAAATTGGGTGGTCGCAAATTTTATGATGCGAATTATGAAGGAACAGTTTCGCTAAACAATATTATTAAAGTCATATGCAACAAGGGTTTAAATACTCAATTAGATAAAAAGCAAAAGCGCGTACTTAGAAAATGCATAGACAAGATCTTTTATCTCGATCTGAAAGGAAACGAAGAGCTTTCAAAAAAAAATCTTCCTATAAGACTTTTGACGAGTTTAAGGCAGCTTGTGGGAAAAATTTTCTTTAATCGCGCTAAAGCTTTAAAGACTTTAGAAAAGCTTGCGACCCCTACTAATAAAGTCGGTTTTGCAAAAGAAGGTAAGGTTAAGCTGCCGATAAATTTAAATGATAAAAGCGAGTCACATAAGACAGCAGAAACTCCTGCACGAGGCAAAGTAACGATTGAGCTTTGGAAAGCCAATGACAAAACTTCTATACCTGCAGAAAAGGGGACGAAAGAAAAAGAGGCAGGATCGCGGGACAATGAAATAATCGATCAATCCACACAAAAAGCTAAAAAATCTTCCCCTCAAAAGGAAATAAAAAATGCTAAACCCAGATCTACAAAACTTGAGGCTGGTCAAAAGGAAGCGAGTAAGAGCGAAGATGTTAAGAAGGATGTGAGCAGCAAAAATGAGCTCAGAGCAAAGAAATTACTTGAAATATATAGAGGCAAGGCTCTGCGGAAATTTGTTGCTTTTATCCAAATAAAAATTGAAATAGAAATGGAAGCCAAAGCTAAAAATGCTCTTGTTATAAACGGTTTGCCCCCAAGTTTTCCTGTTGTTCTTTCAATTTTCCCAGCCGCTTTAAATTCTACTCTTGATCATATTGACAGAAGAAAGTCTAAAAAGTCTTTAACTACAAATGAATTTAACCATCTTCTAGAAGAGAAATTCAAAACTTTTTTGAGTCAAGTTTCTAGTTATACGACATCAGAAAAGGAAATCCCCATTACTCCGCAGCAAAAATCTCGTTTTGAATTACTTATTCAAGAATTTACTGCGAGGCATGAGTGGACAAGTTGGTTAGATAAAACTCATTTTTGGAAGAAAGAGGATCAAATCAGGATCAAGCATCCTAAGACTGATCAAGAGGAAATTACTCAAAATCTCAGCAATGATACCGCAAGTATTGAAGAGCCTGAATCACGTTAGCCTTTAGGGAAGCTGTAAACTCTGCTTCAGATCAACTTAAACACGAAGCTAACTCGATAGAAAAGAAAACGATTGAAACGCGTTTTAAAGATTTAGTAAAAAATAGCTTTAGTCGAGTAGTAAATAGTTGGATGAATTCTAACCCAATATTGGATGAAAATGGGAGCCTAACGTTTGATGAAAATAGGGTGATTGTCACTGTTGAGATACCACTTAGCACTAAAGAAAAACAATTTTTAGAAGATGTTTTTCTTTATTTCCAAACTAAGCCAGAATGGCAGTCTTGGCTTGATAAAAATCTTCCTTTAATTGCAAAAGGCAATGTCTAACCATCAATTTTCTGGCAAGGCCCATTTGCCATTTTCGCTAACTCATTCCTTAAGCTTGTATTCGTGGAGTTTATTGCGCAAGGTGCGGACGCTAATGCCTAACATTTCTGCCGTTTTAGTGCGGTTGTGATGTTGGGTTTCGAGGGTTTCGATAATCAATCTTTTCTCCAGCTCCTGCAAAGTCGTACCCACTGATAATCCGGAATCGGTGGATGAATGGAGATCTTCTTCATTTGAGGGGCTCTCATCTTGTAAAATGGGTATTGTCCCTTCTAGATAAAGATGTTCCGGAGCAATGGAAGAAGATAGATCCATCACAACAGCTCTTTCGATGATGTTGGCAAGTTCTCTGACGTTGCCAGGCCAATGATAGGCGAGCAGCTTTTTTTTCGCCGCCGGTGTTAATTTTTTTATTTCTTTGTGATTATCCACGCACATTTTTTCTACAAAGTACTCTACAAGCGGAATGATATCTTCGCGTCTTTCGCGTAAAGGAGGCAAATAGATGGGGACGACGTTTAAGCGGTAGTATAGATCTTCCCTAAGGATTTTTTTTGCTATGGCATCTTTAATATTGCGATTAGATGTAGATATCAGGCGGACATCAACTTTCACAGGTTTGTTGCCGCCAACTCTTTCAAATTCATGCTCTTGGATGACACGCAGAAGCTTTGCCTGAAGAGGAAGAGGAATTTCAGTGATTTCGTCGAGCAAAAGAGTGCCACCATGCGCCAGTTCAAAGCGACCTAAGCGTTTAAAATTCGCGCCTGTAAAGGCTCCTTTTTCATGGCCGAAGAACTCCGACTCGATCAATGTTTCCGGCACTGCGGCGCAGTTGACTTTAATAAAGGGGCGATTAGTTCTTAAGGAGTGATAATGGATTGCCTGGGCAACGACCTCTTTTCCCGTGCCCGATTCTCCGTTGATGAAGACGCTAGCATTGCTTTTAGCAATGCGTTGCACATCGCCGAGAATTTTTTTCATAGCAGGACTTTCGCAGATGATTTTGGGAATGGAACGACTACCTCCTGTGGAAACCTGATGGCGTAGATATTGATTTTCTTCGACTAAAGAAAGGTGTTCACGGGCTTTTTCGATGATAGCCTCGATTGTATCGGGTGAAAAGGGCTTAATCAGATAATGGAATGCACCAAGACGCATGGCTTCAACGGCATTTTCAATGCTGCCAAAGGCCGTTATGACGACGACGATGGTATTTGGGGATACTTCTTTAACCTTACGCAGGACATCCATGCCGCTCATATCGGGCATTTTCATGTCTGTGATCACCATATCGAAGACGAGCTCTTTTAAAAGCGACAATGCTTTTTGACCGTTTTCTGCAGTGAAGACCTCTAAGTTTTTCCTGCGCAGAGTTTCGGCTAAGAAATTGCGGACGATCATTTCATCATCCACAATCAAAATTTTTTCAATCGCCATATGCGTCTCCTAGAGCGTTGTTGCGAAAATGCCGTCTAGTTCTGTCCCGTCCTTACGAGGCTGACAGGAAACATAAATTGCCGCGACAGCGGCTACAGAGGTTAGCCGGGGGTGACGCAAGGAACCCCCGGTTCATCCAAAGCATATTGAAGAGCCAGGAACTGGCGACAGTGTGCTAAAAGTTTCGCCAGTTCCTGGCTCTATATTCTATCAGAAATTTACCGGGGGTTCCTTGCGTCACCCCCGGCTAACTTCTGTAGCCGCTGTCGCGGCAATTTATGTTTCCTGTCAGCCTCGTAAGGACGATATAAAGGCTAAACTTACAACGTCGTATATATTTATGCAACTACGCCGTTTGCTTCCGAATTACTACCGACTACCGACTACTGGCTACTGGCCGCCAACCGCCAACGGCTAACCCATCTTCAAAGGAAGTTTTACGGTAAAGGTTGTTCCCTTGCCTAATGTTGAAGAGACCTCGATTGTTCCGCCATGAAGTTGAACGACCTTATAAACCTCGGCAAGGCCAAAACCGTTGCCCTCTTCTTTTGTCGTGAAGAAAGGCGAAAATAATTTTTCTAAGTTTTCTTTTGGGATGCCAATGCCGGTGTCGATGACTTGGATCTGGACAAAATCGTTGATAGGAATAACTTTTAGTACCAAATTTCCCCCTAGAGGCATAGCTTGGATAGCATTTACAATGAGGTTTAGAAGAGCAGATCGGATCAATTGAGAATCTATAGAAATCATCAAGGGGCTAACGAGCGCGTCTATTTTCATCTCGATGCCATGTCCTAAAGCAGCGTCGGCGGCAGTTTGTTGTAAAAGCTCTTTTCCTAAAGCAACGATATCAGTTAGTTCTATCTCCAATTGCAAAGGTCTTGAATAGTTTAATACGCGTGTCACCAGATTATTCAAGCTGTGGGTTCCTTCGACAATGTATGAAGCCATTTTCTGGAGCTCAGGTTGATTTTGAAGATCGCGTTCCAAAAGAGAAGCAAAGCCTTTGATGCCGCCTAGCGGATTTCTGATTTCATGGGCAACCATCGCGGCCATTTCACCAAGTTCTTTTAGACGGTCATTGCGGTTTGCAGCCATTTGAAGTCTGCGAATTTCAGTAATATCTCTGATGAGGATAATAATTCCTTGCATCGATTCAAGCCTTTGGGAAGAGTGCTGAGTCAAAAGAGATTTATTGAGTGCGAAGGTTGTATCAATTTCTAGATCGCGCTGCGAACCATTTTTTGAAGTAAAATGGGTAAAAGTGGTGAGAGGGGCTTTTTTATTTGATAGAGCCTGACGTATGGAGAAGCCAAAGAGTTCGTCGGGAAAGTTCAACCAGAAATTTTGGAATAAAACCGTATCGCTTTCTTTTTCTAAAATCATTTCAGCAGCATCATTGTAAGTAGTGATATCGCCTTTTAAATCTATGAAGAGAATGCCTTGAGAAATGTTGCTTAAGATGCTGTTAAGGTAATAAGAGTTAAAATCAAGCTCTGAGACTTTTTGTTGCAGTTTTTGGTTAGATATTTCTAATTTCAAATTGACTGTATTGAATTGTTTTTTCAATTCAGCATAGGCTTCTTCGAGGCGAACGGTTTCTTTGGTAAATAGCTCAAAGGCTTTGCTCAAAGCTTTAGCTGATGGGCTCGATGAAGTTTGTTCGGCAACTGTTTGTAAATGCTTAAGGGGGGCTTTTGCCATAGAAGTTATTCTTCCATTGACAATGTTGAGCTTTTGAATTTATCCCGGAGCGAGTTAAGATGATTTTCCACACTTTTTTGACTGATTAAATCGAGCTGTAGAATTTCTTTGAGTACTGTATCAAGAGATACAAGGACTTCTTTAATTTGTTCCGAAGCAGAATCTGTGCGTTCTGTTTTTGTCTGCCAATATTTTTTTAAAGGGGCGAGAGCAGATTCGATTTCGTTGATGCAATCCAAGAAGATTTTCTTTTTCTTTAATAAGGATCTAATTTCCTGCAAAGGCTGATTGGAGCTAAGTTTCTCATGCTCTATGCGTGTGATTTCTAAGATGGCGTTATAATACCCATGTTCTTTTTTTAGCAGCTGGCAAAGAACTTCTTCTTTTGACATTTGATAAATAGGATGGGTCTTGTCAGTCATAAAGGCTTTGCCAAAGGTTTTTTTTCTTTAAAGGTTTATACCGCGGGAGCTTCCGCACTAGCCCAAATGCCAATTTTTGAGTTACGTTCGGTATAACCCACATTATTTTGTAACTTTTTTTTGAGCAAGAGCATTTGAATAAAATTCGTTTTAAGATATAATGCTTAGTTGTTTAGGAATAATCATGAATGTTATTGAAAATCAAACTGTTGTAGTAGGAATGTCAGGAGGCGTAGATTCCTCTGTTTCTGCTGCTGTACTTAAAGAGCAAGGGTATCGCGTCATTGGCCTATTCATGAAAAATTGGGAAGAACAAGATGAACAAGGCGTCTGTCAAGCCTCCAAAGAATATGAAGATGTCGTACGCGTCTGCGAAAAACTTGCCATTCCCTACTACTCTGTTAACTTTGTTAAAGAATACCAAGAGCAAGTTTTTGCTCATTTTTTACATGATTATCAATCCGGCTACACTCCCAATCCGGATATCCTTTGCAATCGCGAAATTAAGTTCAAAACCCTATTGGAGAAGGCACTTGCTTTGGGAGCCGACTATTTAGCTACCGGACACTATTGCCAAGTCGGACGAAAGGAAAATGAGCTTTGCTTACTGAAAGGTGTTGATATCAACAAAGATCAAAGCTACTTTCTTTATACTCTTAAAGCCTCTGTTCTTTCAAAAGTCCTATTTCCCGTAGGAGGAATTCCCAAGGCTGAAGTACGTAAGATTGCGCATAAATACGATCTTTCAACCGCAGAAAAGAAAGACAGCACAGGAATTTGCTTTATTGGCGAACGCAATTTTAGGCAATTTTTAAGCCAGCATCTCCACTTCCAACCGGGAAATTTTGAAACTCTCAACGGCAAAGTCGTCGGGCGCCACTTAGGCATCGGACATTATACGATTGGACAGCGCAAAGGGATGGGGCTAGGAGGTCCTGGCGAAGCTTGGTTTGTCGTAGGCAAAGATATCAGCCGAAACGTGATCTTTGTTGAGCAAGGCACACGCCATCCCGCTCTTTACAGTGATAACTTAACCGCAACTGAGTTGAGCTGGGTATCGCCATTAGGCCCTCCTAAGATGCCATTTCGATGTAAATCAAAAGTGCGCTATCGCCAACCAGATCAAGAGTGCCTTATCACTTCAATAGAGGGCGATAAAGTTGTTGTTGAATTTGCTGTGCCGCAACGTGCGGTGACGCCGCGTCAATCCATTGTCTTTTACGATGGAGAGATCTGCTTTGGCGGGGGAATGATCATCGCTGCAGGTCCCTCCTACTACGAGTTAGGGCGTTCTTTGCCAGATCTTGTTTCCCCCTAAAAGAAATTACACTCTTACTGCAGTTTCGTCTGAGTTAGCCATTGTTTTGATTGCAGATTTATAATCTAAATAAACTGCCTGAAGCTGTCTGCTCGTTTTGTCTTTTTCACTGAGTGTAAATCCATCCCGGTTGACAAATTTGTCTATAAATTGTTGGTAGTTTTTGCTGTGGATGGCTCTATCTTGACGAATCGTTTTTAAAGAGTTTAAGATTTTAGCAGTTTTTGAAGTTACGGTCGAAGTAATAATAAGGCCAACACCTGCGCCTACGAACCATCCGCCAACGATTAATTGCATTGTGGCAGCGGTACCTAGAGCGAAAAGCAAGCCGGCGCCGGCAACGTAGCCTACGCCGCCTATCAAAGCAAACATAGCAAGTGCTGAAAGGGCCGCGGCTACTTTTTGAAGCACTTTACTTGCTTTTCTGATCGTTTTTGCTCTTTTGTGAAGCTTCTCAGCGTCGACGGTTGGTTTTGCTTCGTTAGGAGGAGCGGATTTCAGGCTGCTTTTGACCTTGTTGGTTTTTTCTTGAATAGTAGTGTTTAATTTTTCAATATCTTCTCGTTTCTTGGTATTTTCTTTTTTCTTATCATCTTCGAATTTGTAAAGGGTATTTTTTAATACATCCGGATTATAGACATTCTCGATTGTTTTAAATAAATCCATGCTAGGCATATGACTCCTTATTATTCATAATAATAATTAAATCAACATGATAACAAATTATTTTATATATGTAAATAAAAATGTGTCTTTTTTTCAATTATTGTTTTTAGATAGTCTTTTTTTTATTCCACCCTTTCAAAGTATTTCTTTTTAAAATCCGATTTTGATAAATAAGGATCAGATAAAGCTTCAACGAGGATATGAATATGGATGAGCAGCAAAAGCGCATGGCAGAAGAGCTGCTATTTTCTGAAGCCAAACAGCCGAGTTTTGCCAAAGCCCTCTATTTTGGCAAATTCGATGCTTTCCAAGCCTTTCCCTATCCCAAAGTCAATCAAGAGGAATACTCTAAGACGGAAACCCTCTTGAATCAATTGAACGCCTTTGCCGATCAGCATCTCGATCCTGTTAAAATCGATCGCCAAGCCCTGATTCCTGATGAATTGATCCAGGGACTTGGCAAATTGGGGATTTTGGGTTTGACCATCCCTAAGGAGTATGGAGGACTAGGGATGTCTCAATATGCCTATTGCCGCGCAACGGAGGCGATAGCCAGGCGCTGCGGCTCCACAGCCCTTTTTATCAATGCTCATCAAAGTATAGGCTTAAAAGCCCTTTTGCTTTTCGGCACAGAAGAACAGAAGAAGCGCTGGCTGCCATCTCTTGCTAAGGGAGAAGACCTTGCCGCGTTTTCCCTTACTGAGCCAAATGCAGGCTCAGATGCCAGTGGAATAGAGACGCGTGCTGTTTATGATCCGCAAAAAAAAGTCTATCGTATTACGGGAAAAAAACAATGGATAACCAATGGCAGCATCGCTAAAGTCTTAACTGTCATGGCCCAAACAGAAGTTGATACTCCTCAAGGGCGCCAAGACAAGGTGACAGCATTTCTTGTGACACCTGATATGCCAGGTTTCAAAGTCACGGCCGAAGCCCTAGAAAAAGTCGGCATGCGAGGAAGTAAAACAGCTAATCTGCAGTTTGATGATCTCGAGGTTCCCAGAGAAAATATTCTAGGACCTTTGGGTGGTGGCCTCAAAGTATGTCTTACGGTTTTGGACTATGGCAGAACAACCTTTGGAGCCACATGCACGGGAGCTGCTAAAGTTTTAGTTGAAAGAGCAATTGAGCATGCGAAAACGCGTTACCAGTTCAAACGTCCTTTAGCTTCGTTTGCTTTAGTTAAAAAGAAAATTGCCATGATGTCGGCTTTAGTTTTTGCGATGGATGCCGCCACATATTTCACTGCAGGGTTAGTCGACGCCAAAAAAGGCGATTTTATGCTCGAGTCGGCGATATTGAAAGTTTTCACAAGTGATTCTTTATGGACGATCTTATACGAAACCATGCAGATCTTAGGCGGCCGCTCTTTTTTTACCGATGCTCCCTATGAAAGGATGATGCGAGATGCAAGGTTGAATATGATAGGCGAAGGATCGAACGAAGTCATGCGCGCTTTTATTGGACTTGTCGGCATGCGTGATGTCGGAAATGAACTTAAGGCAATTCAAGAAGCTTTATTTCAGCCTTTTTCCCGGTTCAGCATAATTTTAGGCTTAGGACGCCGAGTGTGGGATCGTCTTGCAGCGCCGGATGTTCCGGTGCAATCGCCGCAACTTAAAGAAGAAGCCAAGCTTTTAAGCAAGTCTGTGCGCCGTTTTGGCATTGCAATCATTCGTTTGCTTGTTAGGCATCGCGAAGATATCATCGAAAGGCAGCTTGTTTTGGATCGAATTGCTACAAGCGCTATTGCTCTTTACACTACAACAGCGGTGCTTAGCAGGTTAGATACAGACTTAGCGAAAGTTAAAGGAAACGTCGATCTTTTGGGCAATGATCTAGCCATTGGAAAACTCTATTGCAACTACGCGATGGAGCAGGTTAAACAAAATCTTGACACTCTTTTTTGGCAGCAAGACAATCTAATCGAAAAACTCTCAGATCAGATTACAGGAATGAAGACCCGATGAATCTCAAGACATTAACAGAAGAAATTAAAGCGCAAGAAAGCACCCTCAAAGAGGGTGGAGGAGCTTCAGGACAAGAAAGGCAAAAGCGCTTAGGCCGATTAACTGCACGCGAACGCCTATTTTATCTTTTGGATTCATTGGATTCATTTTTTGAAATCGGACTATGGGCCGGTTATCAGATGTATGCTGAATGGGGCGAACTCCCAGCTGCCGGAGTTATAACCGGTATCGGAGTCATTAAAGGGCGGCGCTGCATGCTCGTTGCTAATGACGCCACCGTCAAAGCGGGAGCCATGTTTCCTCAGTCTGTCAAAAAAGTGCTGCGCGCTCAAAGGATTGCTTATGAGTCGCGGTTGCCTGTTATTTTCTTGGTCGATTCATCGGGCGTTTTTCTTCCTTTGCAAGAAGAGATCTTTCCCGACGAAGATGATTTTGGCAGGATTTTTCGCAATAATGCTGTCTTTTCAGCAGCAGGAATTCCGCAATTTGCTGCGATTATGGGCAATTGCATTGCAGGGGGCGGCTATCTGCCTGTGCTATGTGATAAATTGTTAATGACGGAAGGCAGCGGACTCTATCTGGCAGGACCTGCCTTGGTGAAGGCAGCTATTGGACAAATAGCAGACCCCGAAGAGCTAGGAGGTGCTAAAATGCATGCTGAAATCAGCGGCACAGTGGATTTTTATGAACCCGATGATAAATCTTGTTTAGAGAAACTGCGTGCTTTAATAGATATGCTTCCGGAAGATGCACAGCAAGAACCCAAAAAAAAATTTACTTCGGCGCGCGATCCTCAAGATATTTATGGAATTGTTTCTGAATCGCGCAAAGGTTATGAGGCCAGAGATCTCATTGCTTGCATTGTAGACGAAGGAAGCTTTCAAGAATATAAAGCTGACTATGGTCAGACCTTAGTGACAGGTTATGGCAAGATTCAAGGAATGCCGGTGGGCATTGTGGCTAATCAAAGAATGCAGACTAAGACAGGCAAGGGTGAAATTGAAATTGGAGGCGTGCTCTATTCTGATAGCGCTGATAAAGCTGCTAGATTCATCATGGATTGCAATCAAATCAAGGTTCCTCTGATCTTTTTGCAAGATGTTGTTGGCTTCATGGTAGGTAAAGAAGCAGAACAATCCGGCATCATCCGCAATGGGGCAAAGCTAGTTAATGTCGTGAGTAATTCTATCGTTCCCAAAATCACTGTCATCGTCGGCAATTCGTTCGGAGCAGGCAATTATGCTTTATGTGGTAAAGCCTATGATCCGAATTTTATGTTAGCTTGGCCAAATGCTAAATATGCCGTTATGGGTGCCGATCAGGCTGCGGATACTCTTCTTGCTGTTCAAGAAAAGTCAGCGCAACGCAATGGCAAAATCCTTGATGCCAAGGAAGTTTTGCAGATGCGTGAAAAGATTAAACAGAGATATGAAAAACAAACCGACATCCGTTTTGGAGCCGCTCACGGCTGGTTGGATGCTATCATTGCACCTCATGCCACGCGTGACGTTTTGGCCCAATTATTGGCGATTTTAAAAAAAGCCCCAATGACGGAGCGCACATTTCATACCGGCGTGCTGCAAGTTTGACTTTACCATGATGTGAGAAGGGGATTTTAAACAAGGAATTGTAAAATTGAAAAAAGATATTCTGCGGATAGGCAATGCCTCGGCCTTTTGGGGGGACAGCCCTCATGCTCCAGCAAATCTCGTCGGACAACAGCCCGATCTCGATTACTTGACTTTGGATTACCTCGCGGAAGTATCCATGTCCATCATGGCGATACAGCGTGAAAAAGATCCTTCAAAAGGTTATGCTGAAGATTTTGTCAATGTCGTCTCTTCGCTCATCCCTTTTTGGCAGAAGGGCTCTTTACTAAAAGTTATCACCAACGCCGGTGGATTAAACCCTCATGCTTGTGCCAAGGCATGTGCTCAAATCCTTTCTCAAGCAGGCTGCAATCATTTAAAAATCGGTGTTGTTGCCGGCGACGATGTATTGCTGATTTTAAGAAATCAAGATCAGCCATCTTTTAATAATCTTGAGACAAATGAACCTCTGAAAAAAAATCGCAAAAATTTAGTTTCTGCTAATGCTTATTTGGGAGCAAAACCGATCGCAGAGGCATTACAAAGAAGTGCCGATATCGTCATTACAGGACGCGTTGCCGATCCAAGCCTTACCGTAGGACCATGTGTAGCTCATTTTAAGTGGGAATGGGACGATTATGATCGCATCGCAGCAGCGACAATAGCCGGCCATCTGATTGAATGCGGCACGCAAGTCACAGGCGGCATTTCAACGCGTTGGATGGAGTTACCTGATCCCGCCACCATAGGCTTCCCCGTGGTGGAGATGTCCAGCGATGGATCCTTTGTGATTACAAAGCCTCAACAAACAGGAGGCAGAGTGACCGAAGAGACCGTTAAAGAGCAATTGCTATATGAAATTGGAGACCCTGATCAATATATCAGTCCGGACGCCATTGTTTCATTTTTATCCTTGACGCTGCAAAAAGAAGGCAAAGATCGCATCAAAATATCGGGAGCAAAAGGGAGGGCGCCGCCATCAACTTATAAAGTCAGCGCCACATACCGGGATGGATTTAAAGCAGAAGCAATGTTGGGAATATATGGTCAGGAGAGTGCAAAAAAAGCTCGTCTCTGCGGAGAAATTATTTTGAGTAAAGTAAGAAAGGCAGGCTATGAGATAGAGCGTTTTCATCTCGAATGCCTAGGACAGGGCGATATTGTTCCGGGTGTTTTGCATATTCCCTCACCACCGGCACTTAAAGAGTGCATTTTAAGGATCTGTGTTTCTGATCATCGCAAAGAAGCTCTAGAATGTTTTTCCAAAGAAATTGCTTCGTTAGTGACTTGCGGCCCGCAAGGCGTTGTCGGATATACTATCGGGAGGCCAAAATGCAGGCCTATCTTTGGCTATTGGCCATGTCTAATAGATAATTCTCATGTTAAGCCCTGTGTGGAGGTTCTTTCAATATGACTATCGAAATCGTCCATTTAGGGAAAATTGCCTATGCTAGAAGCGGAGACAAAGGCTCAAGCGCCAATGTCGGCGTGATTGCCTACAATAGCCAAGCTTATGAGTTTTTGCTAGACTATTTGACGGCAGAAAAAGTTCATGAATATTTTCTTCCTTTGGCGCCAAGAAAGACTACGCGCTATGAGCTTTCAAATTTATGGGCTTTAAATTTTGTTTTAGAAGGAGTGTTAGCGGGAGGAGGAAGCCAATCTCTTCGATATGACTCCCAAGGCAAAGCTCTTGGACAAGCCCTTCTTGAAATGCCCATTGAGATACCCACTCAGATTCTCTATCGTTGCTGCTATGAAGGAGAAATACAATGAGCCAACATCCTATCCTGATCAATCGCGATCATCCCCAAATAACTATTTTAACCTTAAATCGACCGGAAAAGCGCAATGCTTTAAATCTGGAACTTTTGAATGAGTTGCTGAAAGCCCTGCAAGAAACTAAGCTTGATAAATCCCGGCGCGTGTTGATCCTCCAAGGAAATGGCTCTATTTTTTGCGCAGGTTTAGATTTAAGCGAAGCTGCCAACTTAGATCATGCTGAAAATTCCGCTAAGTTAATAGCAGAAATTCTTAAAACGCTTTGTACATTGCCTTTAGTCACTATCGCGCTAGTCCAAGGAGCTGCTATCGCCGGAGGTGCTGGGCTAATGGCAGCATGTGATTTTGCAGTTGCTGCCGATGGTACTTCTTTGGGGTTTCCTGAAACGCATCGGGGCCTGATTGCTGCCTTAGTAATGACACTATTGCGAAGACAATTGCGTGATAGAGATGTTCGCGAGCTGCTATTTTTAGGTGAGCTTATCGATGCAGAACGCGCTCGCGCGATCGGATTAATTAATAGAGGGGTTCCTCAACAACAATTGCAAGAGTGCGGCTTGCAGATCGCAGAAAAAGTACTCAAAGGCGCTCCTGAAGCGACTATCAAAACAAAGCTTCTTCTGGAAGAGTTTCAACCGACCTCTTTTGAAGAGGATCTAAGGAAAGCTATACTTTACCATCATGCAGCCAGGCATTCTGAAGAAGCTAAAGAAGGCATTCGCGCTTTCTTAGAGCATCGGGAGCCTAGGTGGATATAAAGTATTTTGGGAAGAGCTTCTTATGTGCGATTTTTTTCCAAGATGGCGCGGAACTCCTGCGGGATGTGCACTTTTGTCCGAGCCTTCCTTTCTAAAGTGACATGGACAGTTTTGGCTTTGCCTGTCAGAGTACCATCTTCTTTGTAGATGCCGTAAGCCATAGTAAAAGAGGACTGGCCCACATGATCAACCGTCACATGAATTTGCAATTTATCGCCTACGCGCAAAGGAGACAGATAGTCTGCTTCTGCATGTACGATGACAAAGACAAAATTGCCATGATGAAAGATCTTATCGAAGCTATAGCCTTGGCTTTCAACAAAGTCTTCCAGCGCATCGTGAGCAAACCGAAATTGGCGTGGAAAATAGAGTATCCCTGCCATATCGGTGTCGTGCATTCTAACTTTATTGTATGCGATGAACATGATAGCACCCCTATTGCTGAATTCTGGTTTTATTATTTAAACCTAATGAATGTCCATTTTTTCCAAACCAGCCCACGCCTTCCCAAAGCTGCAATTGCTGACAAAGGGTTTGGGTGGCCTCGACTTGGTACTCTGCCCATCCATTTTCATAGATTTTTCTCATCTTCTTAGAAAGAGTATGAAAATAAGAGATTTTAGCTTCGACAATTTCTTAATATCCTTAGAATACTCAATTGTGTACATCTAATCCTAAGCGCTTTCTCAGTTCTTCAGTTGTATATGTTCCTTCTTTTTCAGCTTTTGCAATGCGCTCTTCAGCAATAACAACATCTTGAGCATCTTCTATTGCTTCTAATGCTTGAATGTCTTCAATAGGAACTAAAACAGCCATCTTTTTGTCATGAGAAGTCAGGTAAATGCGCTCTTTTCCATAGGCAACCCGATTGACAAGATCTTTCATTTCCTGCCTAGCTTTTGATACGGGAATTGATGCCATAAGCCTCTCCTTTTGATTAAATTGTACAAAATATACAATTTTATGTCAAGCGCAACTTTGGGGGAATGCGTAATGATCGCAAAGAAAATGAGATTTTAATCCCGCTTTACGCGGGATTAGAGACTAAATTGCTTATTTAACGATTTCTTCAGAGGTGAAAAAGAAGGGAATCTCTCTTTGAGCTGAATTAGCGCTGTCAGAACCATGAATGGCATTTTCTTGTTTGGATGTGCCAAATTCTTTTCGAATTGTTTTCTCCATAAGCTCACGGTTTTTTGCAACAGCATTATCGCCTTCTAAAACCATGACGATGACAGGTCCTGAAGTCATAAACTCTACAAGAGATGGATAAAAAGGTTTGTCTTTATGCTCAACATAAAAAGCCTTGGCTTTATCTGTTGTCAACTGGACTGTTTTTATGGCTTTGATCTGAAAACCATTTTTTTCATAGACCGTAATGATTTCGCCGATGTGATGCGCTCTTACTGCGTCGGGTTTGATGATGGCTACAGTTTGTTCTTCGGCATGGGCCAAATTTGCAAAGCCTAGGCAGGCCAGAAAGACCCAAATAAAAAGAAGCGATTTCTTAGTCATAGTTATATCCTTTGTGTTAAAAAATTTTGCAATATAGTCATGCCTGCCTCTGTCAAAATTGATTCTGGATGAAATTGAACCCCTTCCAAGGGATATTCACGATGGCGAATTCCCATGATTTCCCCATCGCTTGTTTCTGCGCTGATTTTTAAACAAGAGGGCAAACTTTTGCGATCGACGATAAGCGAATGATAGCGCGTAGCTAAAAATCCTTGTGACAAGCCAGCAAAAACACCTTCACCATCGTGATAGATAGGAGATGTTTTGCCATGCATAGGATAATTAGCCCTGACCACTATACCACCGTAAACTTCAGCCAGCGCTTGATGACCCAAGCAAACGCCTAAAATGGGAATTTGATGAGAGAATTTTGCAATCATCGCTTTAGAAATTCCTGCTTGGCTTGGATTGCCTGGACCTGGACTGACAACAAGATGCTGCGGAGAGAGCTCTAGGAGATCTCCTTGAGCAGCATCATTGCGGATAACCCGTACATCAGCTTTGAGTATCTGAAAATATTGAACCAGATTATAGGTGAAAGAATCGTAGTTATCGATTAAAAGCAGCATGTTCTAAAGTTCAACGGTTTATCTTGTGCGAGCGCAGATCTCTTCCGGTTTAAAGAAGAAAGCAATCTCTGTGCTTGCTGTATCTGCAGCATCAGAGCCGTGGACAGCATTTTCATCGATCGAGTTAGCCAAATCTGCTCTGATAGTTCCAGGAGCTGCTTTTTTTGGATCTGTTGCTCCCATGATCTCGCGGTTTTTTGCAATGGCGTTTTCGCCTTCCAAAGTCATCACCAATACAGGGCCGGTGATCATAAAAGAAACTAAGTCTTTATAAAATGGACGAGCCTTATGCACAGCGTAAAAAGCTTCTGCTTGACTTTGACTCATATGAATCATTTTAGCACCCACAACCTGAAGACCTGCTTTTTCAAAGCGCTCTATAATGTCGCCGATGTTATTTGCACCAACAGCATCAGGTTTAATAATGGAAAGTGTTCTTTCTTTAGCCATAGTAATGATTATCTCCCGAGTTTTTAAAAGTTAAAAATGTTGAGACGTAGCATACTTAAAAAAACAAAAAAAGGAAAGACCTTAAAACAAGGATGAAGGATAAAGGATGAAGGCGGAAGGCGGAAGGATGAGGGATGAAGGATGTGGGGAAATGATTCGATCCACCTTTTGTCTCGTTTCATCAAAAAACCTTTGCCAAAGTTCATCGCTCATCCTTCATCCTTCCGCCTTCCTCCTTCCGCCTTCATCCTTTATTTTCCCCTTTCTCCGGTGAGGGCATTTAAAAAAGCTATTAGGGATTTTTTATCTTCTAAAGAAAGATGTAGCGGTTTGATGAGGGGATGTAGATTGCGATTGGGTATGCCGCCTTTGTCATAATAGTCTATGACTTCTTCTAAGGTTTTAAGACTTCCATCGTGCATATAAGGAAAGGTATTGGCGACTTCTCGCAAGGTGGGAATCTTGAAAGCACCCCAATCTTTAGGGTCTTTGGTAATATTATAACGGCCAAGGTCGGGACTAGGATCTTCCATTCCAATTCCAATGTTGAGAAAGCGTCCATCCGTGAAATTGAAGCCAAAATGACAATTGGAACAACCTGCATTTGTAAAGACTTGATAGCCTTTGATTTGTTCCTGAGTCATCGCTTTAGTATCGCCGGATTTATAGCGGTCATAAGGGGAGTTTCCGGAAAGGATTGTGCGTTCGTAGGTGGCAATAGCTTGGGCAACATCGTCGATAGAGCATTCAGCACTGCCAAATACCTCAGTAAAGAGGCTGCGGTATTCTGGAATGTTTTGGACTCTTTTATGGCATTCAATGTGGGCGGCGTGGGGATTGTTTGACAGGGTCATTTCGTCAGGGTTTGCAAGAGGCCCTTTGCATTGTTCCTCTAAGGAAGAAGCGCGTCCATCCCAAAAAAGATGAGTAAGATAAGCGCTATTGAAAATGGTAGGGGCATGCCGGGAGCCTTTGCGATCTAAAATCCCTTCTGAAACAGGATTGCGATCTGCAAAAGCGTCGGGGATGCTATGACAGCTTGCACATGAGACGGTGCCATTGGAAGATAAGCGTTTATCGAAATAGAGAAGTTTGCCAAGGTCTGCTTTTTTCTTGGTGTACTGATTATTAATAGGCCATGGGATAGGAGGCAGGCCAAGAGGGACAGCGAAAGGTTCAGCCTTGATCTTTGCAACGTCACCTTTAGTCAAAGCTGGCCATGAGATAAGAATAGCCGCAAGGCACAAAGAAAAAGCTTTAAGATTCATTTTTTTTTAAGGTTAAATGGATTTTAAGAAGAATAAGCAGAATGATCGGAATGATGATATCGGTCCAAAGAGGAACTCCGACATTTCCAAGGGTATAGTTGTGATCTTTAATGATATTGAAGATGTGATGAATGCCATCGGCCAAAATCCAGATCGAAAAACCTAAAATAGTAGCAGTCCAAAATCCACCTCTTTGCCAGATGGCTAAGATGCCTAGGACGCCGAAAGCTAAGTTTACATTAGCAAGCTGCTGTTCAAAAGGACATGCCGGCCAGCCGGTGTAGTCAGCAATGTACTTAGGCATAATTGTGAAAGCAAAAAAAGCCATTAAACTCGTTACACCGAGGCTGAAGACGATTTGATAGAGTAAAAAAATTTCTACAATTTTTGCTTGAGTACGGGCATTGCAATCTAGCAAGAAAAAGTGGATAAAAAATGCAAGGATGCTGATTGCATAGATGCTAAGAAAAATAATCATCGTTTTTCCTAATAATTTTTCATGAACCTTTTTCCGATCGTGTTTAAAGCAACCTCTAAGACAATCCAAGGCAGCTTTCTGCGTAAAGGAAGGTGTTTGTAGTAAGCGGCTGTATATTCCATATCGCCAAGTGCTCGTCTAATTTTTTTATAAAAAGTGCCGCCGGCGCTCTGATTAAAAATGGCTTTATGTTTTTGAGCTTCCAGCATTAAAGCTGTGGATAAATACCTATATACACCATTTTTTTCCGACTTGATAGGATCATAGCCGAAAAGTGGAGAGATCATCTTGCCATCCCTGCAAAAATACCCAACCACGCCCTCGAGACTATCTTCTTGCTTCATTGCCTTAATATTGAGGAGTTCATTATCGAGCAGATGTCTGATGAAATTTTGATTGAATTGAGGATTAAGGCTGGAATA
>Ga0207105_1127_pt1 | contig 18460 bp, 21 predicted proteins | sample Alteio_BWMinHeat_77_FD_153569 | JGI IMG/M metagenome (GOLD analysis project Ga0207105, IMG submission 153569) | Enriched cells from forest soil in Barre Woods Harvard Forest LTER site, Petersham, Massachusetts, United States -... | ecosystem: Environmental > Terrestrial > Soil > Temperate forest >... | reverse complement strand
GCGATTGCTGCGCGCCGTGGGCGATCTCACCGGCGTCCCGGCGGTGCTCAACACTTCCTTTAACGACAACGAACCGATCGTCTGCAGGCCGGAAGAAGCGATCGATTGCTTCCGCCGCACGCAGATGGATGTTCTCGCGATCGGCAATTTCCTTCTCGAAAAGAAATCCGCTCTGGCCGCCGGCGGAGCCGAATAGCCCGCATGCGGATTCTGGTTTTTAACCAATACTATCCGCCGGATACGTCCGCGACAGCCAAAATGGCCGCGCTTATGGCTGAGCATCTCGCCGGGCGACACGAGGTTACTGTCGTCGCAGGGCGGCCGTCATACGATCCAACTGAGTACTACCCGTGGGCTCTCCTTCGCCGAGATGTGCAGAACGGAGTCACTATCGAGCGCGTGGGTTCGACAGCCTATCCTCGGCATGAAATGAAGCGGCGCGTTGCGAACTATCTTTCTTATCTCGCGCTCGCGGTGCCGCGAGCGATCGCTCTTCGCTCGGACCTGGTGCTGGCAATGACCGACCCGCCGATCGCTGGAATCGCGGGCGGCTTCGTCGCGCAGGTCACCAGTCGACCGTTCGTTTACAACATCCAGGACCTCTACCCCGACATGGCCGTTGGCGGCGACATCGTGCGCGCAGGGAAGTGGGTCGAGCGCTGGGAAAAACTTCATCGCCGCGCGCTGCGCCAGGCGGCTCGCGTGATCGTGTTGGGCGACGACATGCGCAATCGCGTTCTTGCAAAAGGAATTTCGCCCGAACGAGTTGCGATCGTTCGCAGCGGTGCAACGTTTCCTTCATCGATGCCCGAGAAATACGACCCCGTGGTCGAGGAGTTGCGCTGCGGCCTTCGGTTCGTCGCCGTTCATGCCGGCAATTTGGGTTTTTACGGAGCATGGAACACGCTCGTCGAAGCCGCCAAAATTATCCGCAACGAAGATAGCGGCTTCGTGTTTGTAGGAGACGGAGCGAACCGTGCTGCGATCGAGTCCTTCGCTGAGGGGCTCCCGAATGTTCGCTTTCTTCCATTTCGTCCCGTCGAACAGATACCGCACGTGATGATGGCGGGAGACGTCCACGTCGTTACCGTGAAGCGTGGCCTTGAAGGCGTGGTCGTGCCGAGCAAACTCTATTCGATTCTCGCAGCCGGACGTCCGGTCCTTGCCGTCGCGCCCCCGGAATGCGATGCGGCTCGCATCGTGACAGAAGCAGGCTGCGGAATCGCTGCCGACCCAGACGATCCTGCCGCAGTTGCGCAGGCAATTCGAACGCTGCGCGACGATCCTTCGCGCCTCGCCGAAATGGGTGTTCGTGCGCGGGAAGCCGCAACCAAATATGCTAGAGTTGACGAGTTGAACCGTCTTACGGCAATTGTAGAAGAAGCGGCTGCGCGGTGACGACGATGCATATGGCGAACATTCCGGCTGATCTTGTCGCATTTGCCATCGCGCTTTGTGCCTCCCTGATTCTGACCATCCCGGTACGGTATTTGGCTCTGCGCTGCGGGATGGTGGATAAGCCTGGCCCGCGCAAAGTCCACGTGAAGCCGATTCCACTGCTCGGTGGAATTGCGATCTTTCTCGGATTCGCGCTGGCCGTTTTGCTAACGCGGCATGGCGGCCCGTTCGAACAGATTCTTGGCATTCTCGCGGGCGCAACGCTTGTGACCGTCGTCGGCTTCCTTGACGACGGCGGCTTGCTTCATCACCAGGTCAAACTCTTTGTCGGTATGCCGGTTGCCGCCGTGATTCTGATCGTCTCGGGAATTCGCGCGCAGTTTTTCTCGGCGTTTATTCCTGGCTCTGCCGGCGTCGCACTCGACATCGTCTTTACGATCCTCTGGGTTGTGGGAATTACCGCCGCATTCAGCATTCTCGATCATATGGACGGTCTTTGCGCCGGAATCGCGGCCGTTGCGGCCGGCTTTTTCACGCTGGCGGCGATTTACAGTGACCAAACGATGGTTCGAGTGCTAGGGGCGGCCGTGCTCGGCGCGGCGCTCGGCTTCCTTCGGTGGAATTTCAATCCGGCCAAGATTTTCATGGGCGATGGTGGCGCGATGTTTCTCGGTTTCCTCATGGCCACGTTGGGCCTGAAGATTCGTCCAGAGGGAATTCAGTTTCCTGTTACGTGGTTTGTGCCCATTCTCATTCTGGGAGTGCCGGTATTTGATACCACGCTCATTTCCATTTCCCGAGCGAGGCGCGGTCTGTTGCCTTTCACATCGCCAGGCAAAGACCATACGGCGCACCGCCTTTCGAATCTCGGCCTTGGCCATCGGGGCGCCGTTCTGGTTCTATACGGGTTCGCGATACTCTCCGGAACGCTCTCATTTATCGTGTCCCATGTTTCAACCGAAGTGTCGTTTGCCATCGTCGGGGGACTCATTCTCGCCGGTGTGGGTGGTGTATTTCTTCTCGAGGGCGTTCCTTTCGAACACCAGGTGAAAGTACCGAAGTCTTCTCCGGCTTCATGAACGAAAAAATCTTCGGAGTGTTGGGCTGCTCCATTGGTTCGATTTGCGCCCTACGCTATACTCACTTGCACGGAAGTTGCACGCGCGGCTTCCAGCGTACGGATTGGGTTTCGCTGCGGGTTCGCTCTCGAAGTCAGATTGATCAAATTTTTTGCAATCGAAAAATGCAAGGGGAAGGCCAAGTCTAGTTACGATGGTGTCTGAAACGTCTCATCGCGGAGCCGCAGAAGCCAAGCCGGGAGTCGCAGGCCAGAAGATTGCGGTGGTCGGAGGATCGGCGGCCGGCTTTTTTGCCGCGTCGTTGCTCGCGCAGAAGGGCGCTTCGGTTCGCGTTTTCGAGCGCAACGAAACGCTCGATCCCATCGAACGCACTTTGATCGTTACCCACCGGATGCGCCACATCCTTGGCGCCGCGGGCGAATCGAGCATCAGAAATGAGATTCGCCGTTTTGAAATTTTCACTGATGGCCGCGTCGCGACCGTCCCCTTAAAAGAACCTGACTTGATTATTGAGCGCAACGCCCTGATTCGAAGCCTCGCGGACCAGGCACAGAAGGCGGGCGCGCAGCTCGAATTTGGGAAGCGCTTCCACACGCTCGCGCCCAATAGCCGCGGGCTTGTGCTCGACATCGAGAGCTGTTCGGACGGTTCGCGCGAGGAAGTCCATGCCGACACGGTGATCGGAAGCGACGGTGCAGCGAGCCGCGTGGGACGCGCCGCCGGATGGGAGCCGGTCCGCACTGTCCCCCTGATGCAGGCGATTGTGAAGCTGCCGAGAGGGATGCCACAGGACACATCGCGCGTCTGGTTCGTGCCACAGGACACACCCTATTTCTACTGGCTGGTTCCTGAGTCAGCGACGCAAGGAGCGCTCGGAGTGATCGGCGAGAGTGGTCCCGAGATGCGGCGCGCGTTTGAAGGTTTTCTTGAGAAGAAAGGACTGGAGCCGCTTGAATTTCAGGGTGCTCGGATTCCTGTCTACTCCCGATGGATTCCGGTGCATCGCCGCGTCGGCCGTGGCTCGGTTTATCTTGCGGGCGACGCTGCCGGACAAGTCAAAGTCACAACGGTCGGCGGCATCGTGACCGGACTGCGCGGCGCGATGGGCGTCGCGGAAGCGATTCTGAATGGCGGCCCAAGTCACGAACTTCGCGCACTGCGCCGCGAACTCGATATGCATCTCTTGCTCCGCCGCACGATGCACGAGTTCAGGCAAGAGGACTACAGCCGGTTGGTCGATCTGCTCAACGATCCCACGAAACGATCTCTCGCCGAGTATTCCCGCGACGAAGCCTGGAAACTCTTGTGGCGCGTTTGTCTGCGCCAGCCCATGCTGATCTGGATGGGCATGCGCGGCCTTCTGGTTCGCAGCCGGCCTCTCGCTCCTCCTCGTCGGTAAGCTCGAAATGGCAATACGTGATCCCGCCGCGCGCCGCTACATTTTCGTGGTCGTTCTCGCATTATTGGTCATTTGCGGGGTGATCGCGGTTCGCAGGGCGGGCCGGTGGCTGATCCGCGAAGACACTCTTACTCACGCGGACGCGATTGTGGTGCTCAGCGGCAGCATGCCCTATCGCGCCGAGGAAGCGGCAAACGTTTATCGCGAAGGTTACGCTCCGGAAGTGTGGATTACTCGTGCCGTAAGCCCGGCGAAAGAACTCGCATCGATGGGAATTCACTTCGAGCGGGACGAAGACTACGACACAGCGGTTCTGGTCCACGACGGCGTATCTGGGGCGGCGATCCACGTGCTGCCCGACGAGATCGTCAACACCGAGCAGGAGATTGAAGAGACGCGTCGTGAGCTAGGCAGGCAAGGGAAGACGAGCGTTATCATCGTGACTTCACTCGAGCATACGCGCCGCGTTCGCGCGCTATGGAGGGTGCTCGGTGATCCCAAGATGAAGCTGATCGTTCATGGCGCACCCCAGGATGCCTTTGACGCCGATCATTGGTGGCGCAATTCGCGCGATGTGCTCGCGGTCACCAGGGAATACATGGGGCTGCTGAATGCGTGGATGGGTTTGCCCGTCCGACCGCATTCTTCCTGACTGGTTTCTTAAGAGCCGGACGTAATTTGCGGCGTGGGTGACTCGAGGACTTTCCAGCGATCCCAATCGATCTTCTGGCTAAGATCGAGCACGCGAAGCTGCCATTCGACGCCGAGGTTCTCGTTTTCCCACGAATAAAAAGAACGCCAGGAATTCAGACCGTTGCCGTTCGAAGCGCCGTTTCCATTGGAATGCTGGGCGGGATCGTTCCCTCGAAATTCGGCTAGATGCGCGGGGTCGAGCGGAGTGCGGAAAAACAGAATCTGATCCGACAGATTCGATTCACCGGCGTCGCCTCCCAAGGGCAGACCGGCAACATGCGCCGCGAGCTCCATCGCGTTGCCGCGAAGCACCAGTTCCAGCGAGGGAGTCCTGCTCATGGGGGTCGGTCGGGCGAGTGGCAATTCCCATAGCGTCAGAGCTTCGCCGCGTCCGGCTGCGCCGGGATAATAATCGAGCGAACGTTTTTGCCACGCCGCCGTTTTGCGGTCCGGCAAGACTTCAGTGATTGTGGCGACAGTATGGCTGCGCCAGCGCTCCAGCTTGACCGAGCCGACGAAACTTCCGAAACTGCGAACAAAGTTCCAGTTCGCATCGCTCAGATGCAGAGTTTCCCGCCAGAAACGGTCGTTAAAGCGAAACGAAAACGTGAGCACCTGCTCGAGCGGGACTGGAGCCGATTCGCTGATGAGTTCGCGGAAGCGCGGGTTATCAACCTCTTCGACCAATTGCAATCGATCGGCAAGGTGGCGGATCGCGATATTCTGCTGCCGCAGTAGGCGGCCCCAATGTCCAGCCAGCGCGTAGAGCACTACGACGACAATCGCAGATATCCCCAGCGCGGGCCACAGAATGTCCATTCGTTCCGTTCTCCGCTAGTCACGAGTGAGTGTTCTTATGCCCAGATTTAGGGCGGATTCTACTACTAAATCGCGCTCCGGCAAGCGCCCTTCTTTGCCCACCGTGGTATGATCCCGCGCGGCTTGGCGATGTAACGCGGATGGCCGTTCAAACGTCTTGATATCAGGGGGAAGACGGCTCTTCCGCTCGGCCCGAGAATGCCGTGATTTGTTGGAGCCTTCCTACTACAACTTCGCACCAAAAATTCAAGGAGCGCATCGATGAAGAGAAATATCGCATTGCTCGCAATGCTTTGCCTTGCGATTTTCGCAGCCGCGGGAATCAGCTCGGCGCAGGATGCCAAGGTAGCCGGCACGTGGACGCTTAGCGCCCCGGGTCGCGGCGGCACTATGCAGAACAGCACGCTTACTTTGACGCAGGATGGTCAGAAGCTTACCGGAACGCTTGCCGGGGGCCGCGGTGATACGCCGGTTACCGGCACGATCACCGGCAACAACATCACCTTTTCGGTGTCACGCACGAACCAGAACGGCGATACGGTCAAGACCGACTACACCGGCACTGTGTCGGGCGATTCGATGAAGGGGACAGTCAACATGAGAGGCAATTCCGTGGACTGGACCGCAGCGAAGGGCGCGCCTTCCGGCAACTAGCTCAATACATCTCCGCAGGAATCAAAAAGGGCGCCCACTCCAGCCGGGTGCCCTTTTTTCCTTTAAGCAAGGTTTCGCCGAGAAATCAGTCCGCCGCGTTTTCCGACGTTACCCGCTGCCGGAAATAGTCGTAGGTAAGCTTCAGGCCTTCCTCGAGCTTTACCTTTGGCTCCCAGTTCAGGATGCGCTTGGCCTTTGTGATGTCCGGGCAGCGCTGCTTCGGATCGTCCTGCGGAAGTTCGCGAAAGACAATTTCGGTCGGCTTGCCGACGAGCTTGCGAATCCTCTCCACGAATTCGAGGATCGTGATTTCGTGGGGATTTCCGATGTTAGTCGGCAAGTGCTCATTGGATTCGAGCAAGCGATAGATGCCCTCCATCAAATCGGAAACGTAGCAGAAGCTCCGCGTCTGCGAACCGTTTCCATAGACCGTAATCGGGCGCCCGGTGAGCGCCTGGTAGAGGAAATTGGGAAGTGCACGGCCGTCGTTCAAACGCATCCGGGGGCCATAGGTATTGAAAATTCGCACGATTCGCGTATCGACTCCGTGGTGGTTGTGATACGCCATGGTCAGTGCTTCGGCAAAGCGCTTGGCTTCATCGTAGACACCGCGCGGCCCAACCGGATTCACGCGTCCCCAATAGGTCTCAGGTTGCGGGCTCACTTCCGGATCGCCATAGGATTCGGAAGTCGACGCCAGCATGAACTTCGCTTTTTTTGCGAGGGCAAGCCCCAGCGCGTTGTGCGTGCCGAGCGCGCCGACCTTCATCGTTTGAATGGGAAACTTCAGGTAATCGGGCGGGCTCGCCGGCGAGGCAAAGTGCAGTACTGCATCGACCGGTCCCGGCACTTCGATGTAGCGCGAAACGTCCTGGCGGCCGAAGCGGAATCGGGGATGGGAAAGCAGATGCGAAATATTCGAGTCAAGGCCGGTCACCAGATTGTCGAGGCAGAGTACGTCCCAACCACGTTCGATAAGCAGATCGCAAAGATGCGACCCCAGAAAGCCCGCTCCGCCCGTTACGACTGCACGCATATTTCGGCCAGCTCCTTACGCGCCCGAATGGCGCCCTCTTGCAACACACCATTATGTCCGAGAAACAGCAGAGACCCAAGGGCCGGCGATGGGAAACGCGGTATGATTTTTGTGGCTCATTCAGAAAGAATCGGCGGGAGGGAAGCGACAAGATGGTCGGAAATGGCGGGAGTGTCGTCGGGCGATTTAGCGGTGTTCGTCTGCTGATTTTTGACCTCGATGGAACGCTCATTGATTCGCGCCTCGATCTGGTTCACTCGGTGAACGCCACGCTTGAACACATGGGGCGGCCGCTGTTGCCGCACGAGCTGATCGAGAGCTATGTCGGCAACGGCGTCGCCGCCTTGATCGAGCGGGCGCTCGGGCAAAAGCCCGGCGAGGCGGAAATCGAGCGCGGACAGAGATTCTTCCTTGCCTACTATCGCAAACACATGCTCGATAATACGGTCGCATATCCCGGGGTGCCCGAGACGCTCGAAGTGTTGCGCGATCGGCCGATGGCGGTGCTGACTAACAAGCCTGTTCGCTTTAGCGAAGACATCATAGCGGGGCTTGGCCTTTCACCGTATTTTCGATTCGTCTACGGAGGCAACAGTTTTGCGAGCAAGAAGCCCGACCCGATCGGCGTGCAAACGCTGCTCCGTGACCTAGACACCCCTCCCCAGGAAGCGATGATGGTCGGAGATTCCGGCGTGGATGTCCGCACTGCGCGCAACGCCGGCATCTGGGCTTGCGGCGTGAGCTACGGCCTGGGGCTTGAAAGCATGCGGGCCGACCCGCCGGACGTGATGCTCGATAACTTCAGCGAACTCGTGCCCGCGCTCAATGGGCATAAGCCGAAGACGGTGTAAAATCACCCCGGAGATTTTGCGATGAAGAGCAGGATCGGACTTCTTGCGGCCACGGCGCTGCTGCTCGTCTTGATGGCGGACGCACGCCCTGCTCCCGGGGACCTGTGGATCGGTACGCTCGTCGACGCGACCTGCTTTTTCGATAACCCCGCCGATACCGGCAATGTCCACGAAGGCATGGAGAAGTGTGGTGAGGCCTGCCTTCGACTTGGCCGACCAGCAGGAATCCTGACGGCGGACAAGAAATTTTCCATTCTGATCGCGCCCTCTCCTGACATCGCAAAATATGCCGGGCAGACGATTCGCGTGACCGGCCAGATGAAAAACGGAATGATCCAAGTCACCAAGTTCGAAGTGCAGCAGGGAAAAGACTGGCAGGCGGTGCGTCTTAGCGCCATCATGTAGCCTCGAGGGCGTTTCCATGGGGAGGAGAACGAAATGCCGCAGCCGAAAATTCTGGTTCTTACCGGCGACGCAGCCGAGTCACTCGAGGTTATGTATCCCTACCAGCGACTTCGTGAAGAAGGCTATGAGGTGCAGATCGCCGCGCCGACAAAAAAGAAGCTCCACTTCGTAGTTCACGACTTCGAGCCCGGCTACGAGACCTACACCGAAAAGCCCGGCTACAGTTGGGATGCGGATATCGCGTTTGCCGATGTGACTCCGGCCGACTATGTCGCCGTCGTTCTTCCAGGAGGCCGGGCACCTGAATACATCCGCAATGACGCCGATTTTGCGCGCATTGTCCGCCACTTTTTCGAGGCGCAAAAGCCGGTCGCGCAACTCTGTCACGCTCCGCTTGCTCTTGCCACGGCAGGAGTCCTGAAAGGACGCCGGACGGCGGCCTACCCCGCGCTCGAATCGGATGTGCGCGCGGCTGGAGCCGAATTCGTAAATTCAGAAGCCGTGGTCGATGGAGTCATGGTTTCGGCGCGCGCGTGGCCCGATCATCCCGCCTGGATGCGCGAGTTCGTCAAGCTGCTGAGGGAGAAGGCGCCGGCAGAAGGACAAAAAGCGGCGGCTCGATAGGCATCCGGCTGGGTGCTCGTTCCTTTTGAGTCTGTGGTTCGCCAAAATGCTGCTCCGATTTAGAATCAACGACTTTAGGTCCGCGCTTACTCTCTCAATTTAGGTTATACATCGGGCGTGTTCGTCCGACCGTTGCCGCGTGAACGGGAAGCCGAGGCTCGGCGGTCTGCATCATCGTTTTGTCCGGGTTGCCACATCCGAGGCGGTTTCCTGGCCCGCCATTAAGATATGTGCATGCTCGAAGTGCGCGCATGATCCTTTCCCTCCGCGCCAATTGATCAAACAACTGTTCCACCGCTAATCTCCGGGTCGCCGCGGCGGAAAACGGATGACGTGTCACGCCACCCGCTTCTTCTTGCCCCCCAGCACCACAGCAAACGCATCGCCGTCGGGGAATTCGGCGCGCAATTCGAGCTTCCCGCCCAGTGCCTCCACTACGCCGTTTAGAGTGCTCACGTGCATGTCGGCGCGGCGCTCCAGCTTTGATATCGCCGCTTGATCGACGTCCATGAGCTTTGCGAGTTCTTGCTGTGTAAGCTTTTTGATCTGGCGCAATTCGGAAAGGGCAAGCTCCTTCAGCATTTCGGACGTCTTCGCCCGGGCGCGCGCGCGGGCTTCAGGGGACATCCTGGCTTCGAGTTCGCGAAAGTTTTTGCGTGCCATTAGATCAGACCTTCCTTTCTTAGCTCCGCTAGGTAACCGTCATAAACACGGTCAGCCTTAGGAACGTTTTCCTCATACCAGCGAGCGTTCCCGGTTTTGTTTCCGCCCAGCAGAAGAGCGGCCGTCCGGCGCGGGTCGAATGCCAAAAGCACGCGATAAGGCTCGCCGCGATGCTGCACCCGCAGCTCCTTCATGTTGCTGTGCCTCGAAGATGCCACCGAATCGACGTGTGGCCTGCCGAGCGATGGTCCGATGCCGCGAAGTAGATTCACGCTGACCAGCACATCTTTTTGTTCAGGCTCGTCGAGACCGTCCCACCAAGCCGCAAATTCGTCGACAAATTCGATCTCCATGCCATCAAAGAACTATGCCATTAAAGGAATATGCTATCAAGAGAATATCTTGAGGGTTTGCAACGCCCACGAGCGGAATGGTCCGATATCGCCCCGCCGAGCGATTGGATGAACTTGTAGACTGCGCACAAGAACACTTGGAAACAAAGACAGGCAGTGTGCGTCGCCTGGCGGAGTTATTTCGCAAACTTGATACAGATCAGAGCGAGATCATCGCAACACTGTATGCAAGCTGGAACGACCTTCTTCTCCGCAAGCGTAAGGCATCTGACGAAGACATAGTGAATGAGTCTGTTTATCACTGGCATCCCAGAAAAGCTCGTTTCCCGTAACGTCGGCTACTCAATGCTCTTGAGTGGATGCGTGAGAACAAGCTCGCACCGAAGGGACTTAGAAAGCTGAAAGCCGAAAAGCCAGGAAAGCCTTCCTAAGAGCATATCTTGATCACTCTGATTCAGGTGACTTGCCTAGGGCGTGTTCAGAAATTGCTGAAGGCTGTTTCCTCTTCTAGCGCTAACTCTTCAGAGGTTCCGTTCCTTCACTTAGGATGTGTAAGTATCGAGGATAGGCAAACAGACGGTCTCTGCGTTTGCCGGTCGATTCCTTTGCAATTCTAAGCTTGGTTAGCGTTTCAAGAGCACTCGTGACAGTGGGTATCGATAGTTTGAGATCCCTAGCTGCCGGCCCAATCTTGGTCAGTGGGTGGGCTTGCAAGTATTCATGAACAGCTAGGCTTGAAGCAGCTTTGCGTCCCATCACTCGGATCTTTTTTCGGTCTGCTTCAAATAGATGAAGAATTTGGACCGCCGTATCGGCGGCCTGACGCGCGGTGATTTCTGTACCTTCCAGAAAAAAACCGATCCAGTCTTCCCAAATCCCTTCAGTCCGCACTCGCTGAAGCAGGTCGTAGTAACGTTGCCGATGCGTCTTAAAGTAAAGACTCAGGTACAGAAGTGGCTCGCGCAGAACGCCTTTGGCACAAAGAATCAACGTAATTAACAAACGACCGAGACGCCCGTTTCCGTCAAGGAATGGGTGAATCGTTTCGAACTGGACGTGAATAAGCCCGGCCTCGACGAGAACAGGCAGCATGTGTTTTTCATCGTGAAGGAAATGTTCAAAGCGATCGAGACAATCCATCATTCGTTCTGGGGGAGGGGGCACGAATGCAGCATTTCCCGGAGGGCTACCGCCAATCCAGTTCTGCGACCGGCGAAATTCGCCCGGTGTTTTGTTCGCTCCCCGTCCGCCGCGCAACAGGATTGCGTGAATGTCTCGAATCAGGCGCAACGAAAGGGGAAAGCCACCTTTAATGCGACGGAGACCATGTTGCATCGCTGCCACATAGTTGGAGACTTCCTCAACGTCGTCGATAGGCACGCCAGGCGCTGCTTCATTTTCAAACAGGAGTAAATCGGAGAAAGAGGACTTCGTCCCCTCGATCTGTGACGACAGAAGTGCTTCTTTGCGGACATAGAGGTAAAGGAAAAGCCGTGTATCGGGCAGAAGAGTGGTCAGCCCCTCCAGACGACCGAGGGCTTGGTTTGCTCGATCCAGCTGCTGGTAAAGTCCGCTAAGATCGAGGGGAGGGTCCGGCGGCAAGGGCGGCGGCACAAAAGCCTTTACCGTCTCGCTCGCGGTTGTCGTCGAGATATAGCTGCCTAGCCTTGAGCTTTTCTCGTTGGGCACTGACGTATTCAAGCTCCCTTTAATAAGCCGACTTGTTATTAAAACATAGTCAGCCTCCCTTTAATAGCACTTTTAGCGACGAGGTGGATCCCTCCTGAACAACGTTTCGTCACGATTCTTATGAATGATAAAAGACGTTCTCATTCACGCGCATAGGGAGTTGCATTAGCGGGCCTGCCTCACGACGGCGGCGAGAGAGATGGGCAAACGATAAGGCATCACAAACCGCCTCGCGTGCGGTAACTTGGAGCTATGGGAACTGTGGATGTAAAGTTGCCCTCGGAACTTCTGAGGGTAGTGAACCTGGAAGAGGGCAGTCTTTCCGAAGAGGCTGCTCGATTGCTGACCCTCGAATTATATCGGGAAGATAAGGTCTCGCTGGGACGGGCGGCGGAACTATGTCAAACGCACGCGGCGGCTTTCATGGATTTCGCGGCGAAACACGGTGTTCGCCCACTACGGTACAGCTTTGAGGACCTGGAAGATGAACGCCAGACTGCTGACCTTCTCAAAGCGTGACTGCTGTAGCAGACTCATCTCCGTTTGTTATTCTTACCAAGCTTGGATGCCTCGGCTTTCTCAACCGAATCTTTCCGCGCGTTCATATCTCCAATGAAGTTCACTACGAAGTTGTAATCGCTCCCGGTGTCTACAATTACGAATGGCTCGTAGAGCGGTTGTCGGGAGCGGTTAGGCTAAGGGACATACATTGACGATGAGGTCAAAGGTAAACGTGGCGACGCGCTGGGTTGTAGCGGCTCTCGGTCAATCCTTTCGCTTATGGTTGCCGGTATGACGCGCGATACCAATCCCACGTGCGTCGCAGGCCTTCTTCGAAGGCCACATGAGGCTCGTAACCAAGTATTTCGTGCGCGAGCGAAACATCGGCTTGTGAATCGCGGATGTCGCCCGTGCGAGGCGCTTCGTGGCGCGCCTCGATTTTCTTGCCCGTGATTTTCGCGAGCATCGCAACCACCTCGTTGAGTGTAATTCGCGCGCCCGTGCCGCCATTGAAGATTTTTCCCGAAGCACCTTTCGCTTCACACGCGCGAAGCGTTTGGTCGACGACGTTGTCCACGTAGGTAAAATCGCGCGACTGCTCGCCGTCGCCAAAAATCACAGGCTGCTTGCCCTCGAGGGCGGCCAGCATGAAGCGAGCCAGAACTCCTGAATATTGCGATGAGGGGTCCTGGCGCGGCCCGAAGACGTTGAAATAGCGGATCGAGACGCTTTCCAGGCCGTAGACGCGCTCGAACACCTGTCCGTAAAGCTCGCCTACATATTTCGTGACGCCATAGGGTGAAACCGGGTCGGCGCGCATGGTTTCGATCTTCGGGAGCTCGGGCGTCTCGCCATAAGCGGCGGAGGAGGCAGCGAAGACGACACGGCGCACTTTCGCATCGCGGGCGGCGACCAATACGTTGAGCGTGCCGTTGATGTTGACGAAATTCGTTTCTATAGGATTTTCGACCGACTTCGGCACAGAAGCCCTCGCCGCGAGATGCAGCACGTAATCCACGCCATCGCAACAATCCCGCACGGTGGCGAGGTCAGTGATGGTCCCGACGCGACAATCGATCTTGTCGCGCACGTGGACGACGTTGCATTCCTTGCCCGTCGAAAGGTCGTCCAGCACGATGACCTCGTGCTCGCGGCGAACAAGTTCATCCACGATGTTCGATCCAATGAAGCCGGCGCCGCCGGTCACAAGGTAACGCACGCGAAAAATTCCTCCTGAAAAAGTGCGGCAAAGCTGATTTGAGCAGAGCGTTTCGGGTACGCTTGACTATAGCGTGGCGAATTGCGGCCCGCAAGAATGGTCGCGCGCACGATCAAAGGAATCGGGCCCATATGAGCCTGCAGCACAAACACGAGCGACGTCTGGCCGCGGTCGCCCTGGCGATCTTGCCATTGGTTCTTGCCGCCCAGACACCCACGCCGCATAGCGCTCACAAGGGTCGTTCGCCGGCTGTTGCTACACCGCCCGCTCCGGCCGAAGTCGCCATGCCGTTTCACACGGGCGAAAAACTTGACTACCGCATCGCCTGGGCAGCCTTCAGCACGGCTGCCGACCTTGAACTCGGTGTCATCGAGCGCCGAGACGTGTTCGGCTGGCATACCTGGCATTTTCAGGCCGCGTTTCACACCATCAAACCCGTGCGGAATCTGTTCACGATCGATGATCAGTTCGATTCCTATACCGACGCGTCATCACTTGAAAGCCGCCAATTCGAAGGCTACCTCAACGAATTGGGGAAAAGCAGCACGAGCGTCGAGCATCTGATCCCGACGGGCCAGCATCCCCGGGCACCGGGCGCGTCCGTGCTCGTGCTGCCCGGCACTCGCGACCCGCTCGGAATGCTTTTCACACTTCGCGGCGCCGATTGGCAACACTCTGCCGACCTTCGCTCGCCTGTCTACGACGGCCAAAACCTATACGACATGCACGCGCACTTGGAAGCGGCCGCCGATCCAGTGAAAGTGCAAGCTGGAAGCTTCACCGCTTCACGGGTTTCGATCAGCGTCTTCCAAAATGACAAGCCGGACCCGGCAATTCATTTCGTCATCTGGTTTGCGAACGATGCGACGCACAAACCCGTCCTCGTAACCGCTGATTTGCCTTTTGGAAGCCTTCGAGTGGAGCTGACGGCGGCCAGGTAGTGGTGGTCCGGAGGATCAATCCTCGGGAACGACCCAATCGTCCGGCGGGAAATCAATCTGCCAAAAACTTGGCGAAGGTTTTACGAACTCAATGCCGAGCTGAATCTTGCCCCCCTGGGCGTTGCCCACGTGCACCACGCGGCAATCGAGCGACTTCTGGGTCGCTTTGTTTGAGACCGTAATCACCTGATTCGGGGCGACTTTGGCGCCCAACGCGATCAGGGCCCCGTGGGCGTTGACCACGAGTGTCCTCGCTTCTTCTGTAAATGCTTGATTATCAGCATTTTGGCCGGTCACCACGATCGGCACGCTCAGCAACACGCGCATGCTGCGTCGGCGTCCAGGATCGGTGATTAGGCCCTTTGTCTCTTTGGTCGAAGCCAGCGTGATTGCCATACTGCGAAAGATAGCGGCGGGGAAGTACTGGCGCAATGGAACCAAAGGCCTACGCCCGATTTCTAGTAAACAGGAGTACTACGTATGGTTCGCAAAGGCGTGGGCGGTGCTCTAATCTGGGCGAACGGCTACTGCCAAAACATGCGCGCTGGCACCTTGAATGGAAGGTTCGCGCTCGATCAAGGATAGAAACTCCAGAAGCTTTTGCCGCTGTACCGCGTCATTCCAGGCATCACAGAACAGAGCCGTACTCCACGCAGGACCTTCGACCGCGAGTATCCGGACATCGCCGAATCCAGCATCGGCGACCTCCGCGCCCAACTCCTCGGGACGGTGAAAGTAGGCGGTCGTGAAGTAATCTGGGTGATCGGTTGGATTGCGGTGCAGACCGGACCTCAAATCTGCTTCAACGATTTTGCGAAACTCCGCGTCCCGGAAGAAGCCGCGAGAAAGTCCATCAATCAGCGACGCGAAACGGGAGATCGAGGCCGCGACAAGAACACTTCGAGGTTTAAGAATGCGTCGCGTCTCACCAAGTGCCTGCAAGCGATCCGATCGCTCGACCAGGTGGTACAACGGGCCTAACAAGAGAACCGCATCGGCACCGCTCGCGGGAAAATCTAACTGGCGGGCGTCCCCCTTTGCAATCAAAGCGAGTTTGACTCCTGATGCGCCCGCGTAGGAACGCGCCTGTTCCAAATGAAGCTCCACGGGATCGATCAGGTGAACTTCGTATCCCAGCTTGGCAAGCGGGAACGCATAGGCTCCCGCTGCGCCCCCGACGTCAACAACAACGGCTGGTGGGGAAGGCAAGTGCCGGGCCAGAATCGCCTGGGTCCTAAGTCGCTCAAGCTCGCCCCACGGGTTCGACAGCCGCTCCGGTTCCCCACCTTGGAGATAATGCGCCTCGATTTCCTTGGCTATCCTCTCCATTTAGACCTCGACGCTCAGTACCACATCCTATGCCGAGTACATCAGGACCAGAAGGCTGCCGTTCGATTCCTTGAGAAATCAGATTAGGGCACTACCGGGGCGCCTTAGCAGTGGACCACCTTGCCGTGCCCTTCCTTCACGCGCCGCGTGGCATTGCGCGTGTCTACGACCAGAGTCGCGTTCCGGACGATTGACTCGTAATCGTAGCTTGAGTGATCGGTGGCAATCAGGACGCAGTCGTAGCTCGCCAGCTGTTCGGGCGTCAGATCGACCGACCGCATGTTCGAGAAATCGTAATGGCGCATCTTGTGCAGTGCAGGGAAGTAAGGATCGTTGTAGTCCATCACGGCGCCCCGCTCGGTCAGAAGCTCGAGCAGCTTTAAGGAAGGCGATTCTCGCAAATCGTCCACGTCCTTTTTGTAGGCCACGCCAAGAAGCAGGATCTTCGAGCCTTTGATACTCTTCCGCCGGTCGTTCAGTGCGCCGGCAATCGCCTCGACGACGTTGTAGGGCATCGCTGTGTTCACTTCGCCAGCGAGCTCAATGAACCGTGTCGCGAAGTCGTATTCGCGCGCCTTCCAGGAAAGGTAATAGGGGTCGACCGGGATGCAGTGGCCGCCAAGTCCCGGCCCAGGATAGAACGGCATAAAGCCAAAAGGTTTTGTCGCGGCGCAGTCAATGATCTCCCAAACGTCCAGCCCCATCCGCAGGCAGAGTTGCTTGAGCTCGTTCACCAGAGCTATGTTGACGCAGCGGAAGATGTTTTCGAGCAGCTTCACCATTTCCGCAGCCCGCGTGCAGCTTACCGGCACCACACGCGAAACGATCTGTGCGTACAGTCCAGCCGCCGCGCGTCCGCTTGCGGAATTTACCCCGCCAACGACTTTTGGAATTTGTGCCAATCCGTATTGCTTGTTGCCTGGATCCTCGCGTTCAGGCGAAAAAGCCAGGTAGAAATCCGGCTGGATGCCGTCCGTTTCGGCGTCCTTCGGTGGAATCGGGCAACGCAAACCGCTCGCTTCGAGAATGGGGAGTACAAGCTCCTCAGTCGTGCCGGGATAGGTTGTGCTCTCAAGTACGATCAATTGGTTGCGCTGCAAGTGAGGGGCAATCGCGCGCGCCGTCTGTTCGACGTATCTGAGATCAGGTTCGCGGCGTTCGTCAAGGGGCGTGGGAACGCAGATCAGCACGGCGTCCATTTCCCTGATATTGGAAAAGTCCGTTGTCGCGCCGAACCGTCCCGCCTTCACGTACTCCTCGATCTTGTTCGCGGGAATATGCTGAATGTAGGAGCGGCCCGCGTTGAGGTGATCCACTTTCTTTTGATCGGTATCGAAACCGGTCACGCGGTGCCCGATTTCGGCAAAACGCAGGCCTAGCGGCAACCCCACGTAGCCGCAACCGATGATTCCTACCTTGATCTCTTTGCCGGCAAAAAACTGCGGTGCCCGCTGAGCGGCCATACTCATCCTTTGCTCCGGTGATTGTGAGTGCTCGAGGAAAGCATCCGAAGAACCGTCAGTATAGCAAGCAATCGAACACGCACAAAAGAGCCGCATTCGTTCTGATCCTGCGTTATTCTGGACTCACGAATGATCGATATTCACTGTCACATCCTGCCCAAGCTGGACGACGGGGCGGAATCTTTGGAGATGTCGCTCGCGATGGCAGAGATGGCCATCGAAGACGGCGTTACCCACATCATTTGTACCCCACACTCGAACAACCGCTATTCCTTCAACCTCGACCTCAACAAGCGGCTGCGCGACGAACTCCAGTCGCATTTCGAGGGACGCCTCACCTTTGGCACCGGCTGTGACTTTCATCTCAGTTTTGAGAATCTTCAGGCGATTCGCGAAGACCGCACGCGCTTCACGCTCAACCAGAGAAATTACCTGCTGGTCGAATTCGCGGATTTTTCGATTCCGCCGGCGATGGATCAGGCTCTGCATGAGCTCCAGCTGTTGGGCCTCATACCGATCGTCACCCACCCTGAGCGCAATCCGCTGATCAGGACGAGTCCCGAACGCCTTTTCAAATGGCTGCAGCAGGGTTGCTACGCGCAAGTCACGGCGCAATCGATCATGGGGAAATTCGGACGGACCGCGCAGGAGGCTGCTGAACGGTGGCTGGCCGCTGGAGCGTTCCATTTCATCGCCAGTGACGCGCACAACGTTTCAAGCCGCCCCCTGCGTTTGAGGGAAACCTACGCTCACGTCGCAGAAATGTACGGGGAAGAATTCGCGCGGGCACTATTGGTTGATAACCCGCTGGCTGCGTTCGAAGGGCGCCCCTTGCCGTTCGTTCCCGATCTGGACGCCGGCGATACCCCCGATGGCTGGCAGCCGCGCAAGAAAAAGCGCTTCTTTTTCTTTTGACTGTTCCGATTGCAAATCGAATGAGTCAATCTACCGGAAAAGATCGAGAATCTCTTCGTAACGCTTGAACGGCGGCACAAGATACGTGCCAACAATTCCGCTTTCGCGCGCAGTCCGCGCCCAATCGAGCATTTTCCGCGCGAGCGCAAATCCGCGGTCACGAGCCGCTTCGCCAGCGCTTTCCAGTTCCGTGAGCACCGAGCCGGGGATCACGATTCCGGGAACTTCGTTGTTCAGGCGCAAGGCCTGCTTGTAGCTCGTCAGGGGCCAAAGGCCCACCAGCACCGGAATTGCGGGCTTGGCTCCCAGCTTTTTCACGAACGCGTACCAATGCTCCGGATCGAAAATTGGTTGCGTCATGGCAAAGTCCGCGCCGGCCTCAATCTTGGCGTGGAATCGCCGGACTTCCTCGTCCTGATTTTCGGCCAC
>Ga0207105_1125_pt1 | contig 18579 bp, 13 predicted proteins | sample Alteio_BWMinHeat_77_FD_153569 | JGI IMG/M metagenome (GOLD analysis project Ga0207105, IMG submission 153569) | Enriched cells from forest soil in Barre Woods Harvard Forest LTER site, Petersham, Massachusetts, United States -... | ecosystem: Environmental > Terrestrial > Soil > Temperate forest >... | reverse complement strand
GCTCGATTCGCTCTCATCCTGATGCTTATGTCTGCATATCCTGCCGCTTGCGATCCTACGCAAATCCAAACCGTAGGTATACCGCACGCGGACAGAATGTTAAGTTTTGTGCTTGTGCGGTATATGCAAGATATTGTGACGTTAATTCAAAAGTTTATTGTCTGACAGCTTTACGCCTTAAAAGAACGTGGGCTTCAGCGGCAAAATTGAAGAAAAATACCACCGCAGGGGATAAAATTGCGGTAAAAGGGATCATGATGAAGAACCATTGAATGACAGTATGTAAAGGATCTTGGCAAGCATAGCAGACAGCGCCGGTTAAGAAGGCAGCTAAGGTGAGTAACCCCGTAAAAATAATCAAAGGCAAAATGGCAATGAGAGCAAGAAACAGATTTGAAAAGATATCGTGTTGAAAGCGCTCAACAATAATTTGAGAAACGCGGATGCGATTTAAGCCATTTAAAGCGATAACAGGAGCTAAAAAAAACAACATCGAGGCATTTAATACGCAGAGAATTAATGAACCCAAATTGAGCAAAAAAGGACCAAAAGCAAGAATTACCCCGAAAAATTCGCCGATAGCGGGAATTTGTTTCAGCAAAACAAAGATGCCCAACATCATCCAAAGTAAAAGGTAGCTTAAAATAATCGGAATAGAGAAATAAGATGCACCGATGATGATCTCCCATGATTTGGAGAGAATGTCGCGATAACTAATTGGCTTGCCTTTGATCTCGTCATGATAGACGCGAATAAGCAAAATGCCAATCGAGAGGAGAACGCCTGAACAAAGAAAGACGGGCAAAAAACTCAAGCTCATCAAAATCCACTGGCCAGCATTCATAGAGAGTCCGCGAAAGAAAACGACCATGATGCCGCAGAGCGCCAACACCGCAAAAACTAGAAGGATCTTCTTTTTCGAAAAGGTCAACGAGATCGCGCGGTTAAAAATAAATTGAACTTCACTTAGATTCATAGGTATTTCTCAAAAACTAGCGTGCTTTATATAAATATTTAGGTCTGACAATCGGCGTTCCCTTGCCCTCACGTGCTTCGCAGCGTTCATAAACAATTTGCATGGCGATGCCGACTACGCGTGATAAGCCGAATAACACTGTATAGTACTCAGGATAAGGAAAACCGGCAGCGGTTAAAAGTGTTCCTGAAATGGCGTCGACATTGGGGTAAGGATTGGATATCTTTGGATTTTCCTTAAGAACTTTAGGCCCTTCACTTCTGAGCAGCCGCGCTATTTTTACAAGAGGATGATTCGCATACTGCTTATCCGCAATTTCATAGAACACGGTAGCTCTTGGGTCTTCGACGCGAAGAACTGCGTGGCCAAATCCATACACAACTTCCTTATTCTCTAATCGCTTTCTAATTAATACCTCAACTTGCTTTGGGGTTGCATTTTCTCCAAGTTCTTCCAAAACTAAGTTCACAAATTCCAAACATTCTTGATTTGCACGCCCATGGAGGGGTCCTGCGAGGGCACACATCGCCGCTGAAATAGAACCATACATATCTTCAAGGCCTGATGCTACAGCTTTGCCCACAAAGGTGGAAAGATTCCCTCCGCCATGGTCATAATGCAACACATTAAATACCTTAAAAACTTGCGTAAGCTCATCTTTATTAGCATTTGGCACATTTAGCATGTTTGTAAAATTTTCAATGTATCCCAGTTCGGGATTAGAGGGTTTGCCCTCCCCCCAGCCAGCATGGTAATTGATCACCGTCGCCGCAATTTCAGGAATCTTGGCGATCAAATTCAAGCAATCTTCCCGGTAATCATCCTTGCCTTCGATCATACCGCTGATAAGCAATGCGGAGCAGAATAACTTCATCGGATGTCCTTGCCTTGGCAGCATGCGGATGTGTTTTACAACTTCCGGGGAGCATTTGGCTCGTTTGCGCAAGTCCTGCGAAAATTTGGCGACTTCTTCAGCGGTGCCGACTTTACCGTGATAAAGAAGATAAATCACTTGTTCCGGTTCCCAGTTAGCCAATTCAGCCACAGAGTGTCCGATGTAAAATAATCCTTTTTGAGGATCTACAGAAGATGTCGTGCAATATCCCACAGGGAAGCCTCTCAAACCGGTTTCGAGATGTTCCTGAGTAATTTCAAAAAGTTTCTCTGCCATATCACCACCTAAAATTCTACTATCAAGTATTTATTCTTGTGCTCTTTTTTTCAATTTGTCAGAAACCAAATCGCGCTCTTCCATAAGCTCTTTTTCTGTGAGCTTGATTTTATTTTTCAAGAATTCATCCCAAGCAAGATTTTTTACAATCTCTACTTTGCCGTCCCCTAAGGATCTACAGGGAAATGAGAAAATCAGATCTTCGGCGATGCCATAAGGGTTTCCCTTACTATATATTCCAGAAGAAAACCAATGTCCGTTTGGCGTTGGATTCATGAGGGCTTGAATTGAGTCGATGATCGCACTTGCAGCCGATGCTGCCGAGGATTTGCCTCTTGCGGCAATGATTGCAGCTCCCCGCTTCTGGACAGTATTAATGAATTCACCTTCAAGCCAGTCTTTATCGTGAATAACATCCTTAACGGGCTTTCCTCTAACCTTGGCATTCACAAAATCGGGCACTTGCGTCGATGAATGATTCCCCCAAATGATCATATGCGATACATCGGAGACATCAGCCCCGGATTTTCGAGCAATCTGGCTAGCTGCTCTGTTATGATCTAGACGCATCATCGCATGAAAGTTTTCTCTGGGTATGCGTGGGGCATTTGACATAGCAATCAAACAATTTGTATTGCAGGGGTTTCCGACGACAAGGACTTTTACATCGGGTTTAGCAACTTCATTAAGGGCGCGTCCCTGTTCAACAAATATTTTTCCGTTTTCGCTGAGAAGTTCGGCGCGCTCCATGCCGGGGCCTCGGGGTTTTGCCCCTACTAGCAAAGCAATATCCACGTCTTTAAAGATTTTTTTTGGATCGCTTCCAATGACAACCTCTTTTAGAAGAGGAAAAGCGCAATCCTCCAGCTCCATCTGCACCCCTTCAAGAGCTTTCATGGCCTCAGGTATTTCTAGAATATGCAATGCTATGGGCTGGTCCTTGCCTAGCATTTCGCCGTTGGCGATGCGGAAAAGTAAGCTATAGGCAATTTGGCCAGCACCGCCGGTGACGGCGATGCGCTTGAGCGGTTTCATAAGATTCTCCAGGATAATGCCAAACCCGTATTTTCAGATTAAAATGCGACTTAATCGCCATAAATTGTGAACAAAGGTAAAGACTGCATTCTATATCCTTCTTCTGATATTAGGCAAAAAAAAAGAAAAAGAGGGGTGCGATTTATACCACGCGCATGTGGTATTAGGCTAAAGAAATGATTAAAGACCCCTGTTTTCCTTTATAAACTTGAAACAACGAGGATAATTTGAGGGTTTTTTCGATAAAATTCTGATCTAAATCTATCCAGGCACAAGCAAACTCTCTTTGCAATAACCGGATGAGCTCCGCGAAAGGATAAAAAATTTTGGGCTTGTAAAAATAGGAGCATGCCTTACTAATGACAGCATGAAAAGATTCGACATGGTGTTGATCGGCAAAAAAAAGATCTTGATCTGTTTGCAATAAATAGCCTTTTAAAGGATATCCTTCGTCAAAATAAAAAACGCTTAAAAAATGCAACGCTTGTTCCGTCAAAGCCGGATTATAGCTAATGCGGAGAAATCGCTCCGTTAGCTCTTCTTTCGTGGCAAATCCTTGTCGCATTCGTAGCCATGGTTTTACAAAAACATCGACAATTTTTTGCATATTTATTTTGACTGAATCCCCTTTCTTTGATTGCATAAAATATTCACGCATCTCCTGAAGCCACTCTTGTTTCTTGTCCAGAGTAAGCCTTCTAACTTCTACGCTTTCTGCAGGCGACAACGAAATAAGATCTGCCAAACCGTAGAAATCCAAAGAAACTCGTGTTTTTTTTCGTTCCAATGATGCGACAAGTGTGCGTATCCATGATGCAAAATCGATGACTCTGCAGTGATTAATTGGATAATTCTCTAGATACTCTTTGAGCTTCTGTCGAATTTCATCAATATGACCTTGGCCCATACCTTTAAAAAAAACGAACTCTTGAAGATTAGAAGACGCTAAATCACGCAAAACATTCTTTCCGTGATCTGTTAAACATTTTTCTGCATGGCGAGAAAGCCCCAGAACATGAATTGGTTCATCTAGTATAAAAGGTTCAATCCACTCTCTAAACGCATCGCCAAGGTCAAGTTCTAGCTGATCCTCAACAATAAAATCGTTCTCAGTTTTTACAGAAGGAACATCGCATGATATAGCAGATTCTTGAATGCGGCGGATTTTTTTTGGATCTACATTTTCCAGGGCGTAAATATTCTCTAAGCCATGGGAGTATGCGATCTGATAAGTTTGTTCAAAAGAATGTCCGGATGCTGTAGGCATCTCCTTTGATGGGGAGACTGATGAAAAAAAAAGCGGAGATGGTTGATCCGATGAAGATTTTACAAACTGGCCTATTTGCTTTTTAATGTGATCGATAATAGCCATAGTTATTTACGTTATACAAAAAGTCAAACCGTACTTTAAACAATCTTATTGCATAAATAAATATATAATCTGCAATACCCATGTCGTCCTTACAGGACTCAACGATTTGCTTTGAGTAACCCAGGCCTCCCGCTTCGCTTCGGCCTGGGCTATGTTATTAAGGCCCTTCAGGCCAAAGAGAGCTTTTTTTGATCTGAAAGACCTTAATAACATAGCCCAGGCCGAAGCGAAGCGGGAGGCCTGGGTTACTCAAAGCAAATCGTTGAGTCCTGTAAGGACGACATGGGTTTTTAACATTATTTATGCAAAAAGCCATTTTAAATTCAGGTTTTACCAGCTCGCATCTTAAAAGTAAAAACTAAATTGTTATATGTGCATAAAAATTAGGCGACACCTAGAGTTGTTAATTGGCTCAATAAGCGCGAAGAATAGGTTTTGTTAAGTTCGCTTTGAATAAAAGGGTGTATGATTTCTTCATATTGCCGGGTCACATGGGCTGTACCTCGTTCTGCATCCTCTTTTAACCGCTTTGCAAAACGACGAACAATCTCTTTTCCTTCGTCGCTCAAGTAATTGTAGCGCCCATTTTGGCTAAGAAAAATGCACATTGCTTTGACCCCTGATCTGACGGACTTTTGAGCATCAAAGTGCAATTTGTGCAAATGAATATCTGTTATATTGTCCTGTTTATGATAACGCTTAATGTGCTTTATTTGTTTAAAAAAAAGCTTTTTTATTCTTGGATCAAGCTTCTCTTCCCTATCATGCTTTCCTACTTTGAAAATACCAATCTCTCTACCTAAAGCGCGGAAAAATCCTAATGTGTGAAGAATAAAAGCTGTAAAATTTTTTAAGCTACAGAATTTTGGCAACCAAAATGGTGGGCATCCATGATGCTCTAGTTTGCAATATGTTGATTTGTCTTTTCTTTTTCCAAAAAGAATTGTTCGCAATCCTCGTGGCAACCCTTCCAAATCAACTCCATACTGTGGTCCTGTTACAGACTCTCGATAATGCGAAGAAAGACGTCTGTAGATGAATCCTGTAGCTTTTGCATTTTCGAATAAATATGCAAAGAATTTCTCTTCTCGGTCTGGGCAACTATGCATCGATTCGCCTTTAGAATACTCTTGCACAGCTTGTACTCCACCGCTTGCCCATACCTGTAAAATTCCAGCAACATCGGCATGCCACATTAAGCAGCGAATATTATCATAAGCTTGAGCGGGGTTAATGATGGCGCAATTGGAATTAATCGAGTCTAATATTTTCTCTGCACGGACAAGCATTTCGATCTGCTGCTGGCCAAACTCCTCCGATTTTCGTTGATAAAAATCGGTAACGATTTGTCTAGCTTCAGCCTTTTTTAACAATTCCGGCAATGGATCGGAAGGAACACTTTCTGACAGAGTATTACTCAGTGGATAAATACATGACGAGCTAGTAAAAGAAACATTATTCATCTGGGTTTCTTACAAAGTGTCTTGAAAAAGCAAGATTAACAAATGCTCTTTTTTAGAAACAATAACTTTTCTGCAAAATTGCCTTTCTGTCAATTTTGCAATTTCCTTTAATATTTCGAATATCTTGGATATAATTAATCTAGAGATTCATAACGAAGAGGTTTTTGTGGATTTTATCGTTAACAATGGACAAAAATGGTCACAAGACTTCCTTGAAAAAAAGCTTGATGCTTTGCAGAAGGCATCCAAAAAAAGAGCTTGGATCCGAGAAGATTTGTCCACCAGCAAGTCGACTCTTATTGGTCGCATATTTTGGAGTATCGCCAAATCCTTTAATTGGACGAGACGTCTTTTCTATCACGTAGACTTAGACAATTCAAAGAAAATATTAGAAAATCTAGAACCGCAGATTAGGAAATTACAAAACGCCCAATTGCAGACGCTCTTTGACAAGGCCATCTTGAATTTTAATTCAATCGCTCCTAAACATGCTGTGGTCACACCCTACGTCTTTTCACTCATGCCTCAAAAAAACCGTCATTTTTATCGATTGAATTACAAGTCCCCTGCTGCTAGAGATTTTCCACCAATCCTTAAGCGCAATCTAAATAAAACACAAACTCTTTACCCTCAAGAATTTGAAATAAAAATTGCTCAATGGCAAAAAAATTCAGATGGATCAATTCGACCGGCGTTACTTAAGGACCTAAACCAAGAAGATCCATGGGAGTATGAAAAACTTAGCAAACGCGTTTTTGATGACGTTGCCAAAATGTGCAAGCCGGATCTAAAAAAAGGCCGTTGGGACATTCATGACACCCGCTTTCAAAACCTTGCTCTTAAACTTACAAAAGATTTTGCTCCTGAGGCAATTAAAAAAGAGCTTGTTCCTAAAAAAGGAAATGAGGGTAGGATGCATCTCATGCGCGCCAGAACTTACGCCATTGCCTCACGCAATGATCTGGATTGGAATGGTCATTCGATTGCCAACGACCCAGTAGCTAGGCAGAAAAAACAAAAAGAAATGGAAGCTAATTGGCATTCGATTGTTTTGCGCGATTGGGGTGGTATCTCCGAAGATAAGCTTTCAAAAGAGCCTGGAAAAATCCCTGAAAAAATTTCTGTGACCAATGACGATACTCAAACTGCTATAGAAAAATTAGCCAAAAATTATTCAGCCGATAAGCTAGCATTTATTAATATGGCTAATGCTCATAGGACTGGAGGAGGGTACCAAAAAGTAGACACAGCGCAAGAGGAAGTCATAGTCACAAACTCAGACGCCGTTGTCACTTTAGGCAATCTTGCGGAAATTGATCCAAAAAATGGTCGAGCAACCTATAAGAAGCATTGGCATATTCCTCCTGGAGGCAATTATTTTCACAAGATGCGCTTTGTTACGGGAGGCCAAGTCACTTGTAATACCATTGCCCATGCTTTTGCAGATCTTAGAAAAGATCTTAACAAATATCCTGAATCAGAATATGCGGACTTCAAAAATCCATCGGCCCAAACCTATCAAGAAAGGATTAAGTTGGACATGCGCGGAGTTTTGCGAACCGCTAAGGAAGAAAAGCAAGAAGCCCTTGTGTTAAGTGCAACAGGATGCGGAGCTTTCGAGCACGACCCTCAAGCTGAAGCTAAAGCCTGGAAAGAAGTATTGCAAGAAGACGAATTTCGAAATCATTTTAAAGAGATCGTCTTTGCTATCATTCAAGGAAAGAAAAAGAACTACGATATTTTCAAAAAAGAAATTGGGGAAATGACGTTGTAAGCTTGATTGAGACCTCACTCTAAAACAGAAATTAAAAGACGATAACCTGTTACTGTAAGTCCTGTAGGCTTTCCTGATAAAGGATCTGTTTCTACGAGCTTTATAGGCTTTGCTCTATCTTTTCCTTGATAGAAGATTGGTATAAACTCCAAAAATTCCAGATTCATTTTTGAATTCTTCTCCATCTCTTGTCTTGAAGGTTTGGAAGGGTTGAATTGAGCTAGAGCTAACAAATTATCGACTAAACAATTCAGCAAATTTACGGCATAGCCAAGACGTTTTTTTTCGTTTTCTGAAGCATTGGCAGCTTGCAGCAAATCACGCAAATCTTTTTTTCCACTTTCCTTAATAGTAGCATAATAAAGACAAAGAGTTTCCTTCCAATGAACAACTAAATCTACCAAAACATCAAATGAGGCCTGCTCCTTCATTTGTTTTAGTGCAAGCCTTAACGAAAACATGATGTTTAAAATTCCTGTTCCTGAATTAGAGCTTACGATTGAAGTAATTCCTAAAAGATCATTGAGAAGTTGAATCAGCATATTCTGCTGTCCAAAATCAAGCTCGCTTTCATTTTCAAGCTGTGTTGAAAATAGTTTCTTTGCCAAAGGAACAATTGCTTTCAACCTTAAAAGCTCCGGGTGGAAAGCGTCAATTTTTTGCAGGCCTACATCGATCTCTTTAATAAGCTCATATTGCGCTGACACATTAATCTGCAGTTGATTACGTGCTTGAAATAGTTGTTTTTCTAACTCAAAACGATCAGTTGTGTTCGCTTTTTTTTCCTCCAAAGTTCCAATATCTGTGACAAGATTTCTGATTTTTTGGCAAAGTGACCGCAATAAAAATGAAAACACCTCATGACCGAAGTCCTTTAAACGCGCTTCTAGTTGATACTCATCGATAGCATCCGGCAAAAAATCATGAATTGCGATTTCCATTTCAGAGTTAAGCCAACAAGAATATAAAGCTAACGCTTCACAATTTTGCATCTTTTGCAAATAACGAAGATTTTGCAGAGTCTTTTTTGGCAAATCCGGCAAATCCCGAAAAAAAGGGGGTTGCATTGGCGTCGCCAAATGCGCAATCTCCTGCTTAGTTTGCTGCAAAAGATAAAAATGCTCTTTTGCAATCAGATCCCATTCTATTTCAGGCAAGTCGAGTTGGTTGATGCTTACTCTTTTGTTGTCCATAGATTGAGCGATGAGGTTGAAAATCCCCTCTAAATGCTCTTGAACAGTCAAATTCCGCACCCAAATCAAAGAAGTATTGCCTGGTGCCTCCACATAGCCAAAAATTTCGGAATTTTTATTACGCAAAGAACGCAAAACCATCCTAATCTACCCCTCTTGATCCTCTTAAGTAACTTATTGTTATTGCCCTAAAAGGGTGAAGAAGTCAAGAGTCTATTCAAAATTTCATTTACCAAAGAATTTGATTAATTTATAATAACATTTAGGAGGTCTTCTTATGGATCAAGTCGAAATTAAATTACTGACGAATGATGAAATCGCTGCATTAGCATCAACGATTCCATTCGATCAAATACCATCCATTCTCAACCAAATGGATCCGAAACAGATCTCTATCGCTATAGCTGCTTGGAACGAAACTCATGACTCGGAATGGAAAAAGAAGACAAAAAAAGCTATCTTTGAACTCGTCAAAACAGAGAGTCTTGAAGCTGCCGGCAAAACACTCTCATTGGCACAAGCTTTAGCTGTGCTTGAGGATATGCATACAGTCGAAAACTTCCGGGACAAGCTATCGCCTCTGTTAGTAGGAATGCCTCATTCTCTTTTTATTCAAATTCTGTCAAATGCAACTACAAGTCAGATGGAAGTATTCAAACAAGAGAGTGCAACTGAACCCCTTCAACATCATCTTACAGTCCTATGCCACGAAGTTGCGACTCAGTTTGTGGATTATGAAGCTATCACACGCAAAATTGAATATGAAATTGATTTTTTTAATGTCAAAGAGATCGGCAGTCATGAGTTAATTGCCTTAAAAAAAGAAATCGAAAAAATTTGGTCTTTCTTTCAAGATAAACTCAACGAAATCAACAAAGCTTTAGAAATTGCTTGGAAAAGCGGCCGCATGGATCTCATAGAAAAACTCAGCGCATTAAAGGAAATTTGCCTTAAGTTTAGGATCTCAATTGTCGGCTACCCCTCTGATAAAGATGATGAAGAGGCAAAGGGCCTTTTTGCAAAATTAGAAAGACGCCTCAATAGCGTATTTGGCGATCCAAACAATCCCCACGACTTTGAAGCCTTAAAAGATGACGAGCCCGCTATCGAAGGCTTGTCTAAGTTATCCCTATGGTATCTTCAAGACTATTGGGCCGTTGGACTATTGCCAAAGATTTCTCATCTTGAAGAGATCGAACACGTCTCTTTGTCCTACGCTGAAAAAAATCAAGAACAATGGCGTGAAAATCTCATGTTGGAGGTGAAAAATAACCTTCAGCATCTAGGGCTGGTTAGTGTAGCGGATTTAAAAAAATCCGGCATTTTTTCCAAGAAATTATTGGAAGAATTCATTCAAAATTCAAAAGCAAAAAAGTAATCAGTAGCGAGAGAATCCAGAATTCAGAATGAGGACTGAATTACTTTTCCATTTTGTCTTCTGTTGCTGATTCTGAATTCTGAATTCTGGATTCTGTATTCTGACTTCTGTATTCTGGATTCTGACTTCTGACTTCCAGCTTTCCTATTCTGCTTTTTTTTCTAAAGCTTTCATCAGGTCATTATAGACGGCATCAGGAGCTTTTTCTCCGTTGATGTTTACTAGAACCCCTTTTTTCTGATAATAATCGACAAGCGGTTCGGTTTGTTCATGATAGACCTTAAGCCGCTCTTTAACAACAGAAGCTGTGTCATCAGATCTTTGGAAAAGTTCGCCGCCGCATTTATCACAAGTGCCTTCGACAACAGGAGGAGAGAATTCTCGATGGTGAATATTGCCGCATTTTTTGCATGTAAGCCTTCCTTCCGCTCGTTTTACAATGACCTCGTCAGCAACTTGGAGATTTAAAACAACGAGGTTTGTACCGGCAGCCAATTTTTTGTCGAGAGCTTCGGCTTGAGGAATTGTGCGAGGAAAACCATCCAAGAGATATCCCTTGGCACAGTCAGGACGGGCAACGCGGTCAAATAACATATCGAGTACGAGTTCATCCGGAACTAATTTTCCAGCTTCCATATACGCCTTTGCTTTTTTTCCAAGGTCGGTGCCTTGACCTAAATTTTCCCTAAAAAGATCTCCGGTAGAGATCTGAGGGATTCCAAGAGACTTAGTGAGGCGTATTGCCTGGGTTCCTTTTCCGGAACCGGGAGGTCCCAATAAGATGACGATGCGAGATCCCTCTTTTGGCTCTGATCCGTTGGCGTAAACAATAATTCCAAGAGAGGAGATAAAAATGCATAATGAAAATAATAGCGTTTTCATGGTATTCCTTAATGTTGTTCAATCAACTGAACATTATATTTGATAAGAATGTTTTTATTCCAAAGGTTTTTCAACATTGTAATTTATATTAATATAGAACGATGTCATTAACGATTTCAAAAAATGCGGGTTTGCTCCAGCATCTAGGAACTTTAAACTCCAATAATTCTAAAGATTTCAAAATCATTAGAAATCATGGACATTCTTATTCACTGGCGCAGCCTACGCCAAAGATGAGTTTTTTAAAGAGGTTGTTTAAGCATTTATTTAGCAAATTCTTTCAAGCTTCTGGCCCCAAGCCCTCCGATGACTATAAATTGCTCAAAAGTTTATTTGAAGAAATTGCCGATGACTTGAGTAAAAATGTTTTGGAACCAGAAAAAAAACAGCAATATCAAGCATTGGTTGAAAATGCATTTAATGGCTTAAAGCACCTCTACGAGCGTTATCGTCATTCAAAGCACATTCAAGATGTTATTAAACGCAACGACATCCTTGAAGCGGTCAGTACCGCCACAAGAAAAGAAAAAAGTTTAAATACACTTTTAGATTTAAAGATCTCTAGAGTAAAGGCTGCACTAGCTAAGGAAAACAAGGAAGTCTTTGAAAATACCAGCATTCCTTTGATTGATTATCCTAACATTGAAACTGCGACAAGGATTCTAAAAACACATAGCTCAATGTCGCTGCAAGAGATGCAAAAAAACCTAAAAGGCCTCCTCCATCAGGAAGATGTTCCTCTAGGCTATGTGATCGATATCATGTATCGTTATAACTTTTTGAGATCCGAAAAGCTCAACCGTGCGGCGACATGGTATGCAGGCCAAAGACAAAAATCCAATCAAAACATTAGCATAGAATCGATAGCCAAATTTTTTAAGGGCTTACGCATCACATTGGAAACTGAATTTGATAAAGAACTCTATGCATACAGCGAGGTCTTTCAAACCGATCTTCGCCATGAAAAAAGCTTAGATAGTGCCTTTCAACGCAAACTTACGCCACATATTTTGCAAATGCTCCTTTGCAACGCCCACCAGCTTCAAGAAAAAATAACTCGAGAATGCGGTTCGGGCAATATTGTCATTGCCAACTGCTTTAATCGACTAACAATGCATCATGTTGGTCGAAATGGAGCTGGCAAGAAATTTAATATCACCGGAAAAAAATTAAATAATCGATCAAGATTATCCTTGAGCCAGAAAAAAAATTTATTCTCCATTCAAAATATCTTGGGGAACGAGGATGGAGTTGACACCTCATTTTTGCAAGTTGTAAAAAAAGAACATTTGACGTCAATTGACGCACAGCGACTTTTACTCAACAGCATCACAAATATGATCGACAGCGAAGATGTAACGTTGTTTATCAAAAGACTGGCCCCTCCCGATATTCATCGCTTCGTCATGTCGGCGCCAGGCACTATTTTAAGTAAAGAAGAAACATCAAAAATGCTGGGCAATATTCTCCAACAAAAAATCGACAACAACTCCAAAGATCACATGACAGCCGAAGCTTTGATGAAACTAAAAAATGAATCTCTTCAACTCACAGAGTTATGCCAATTGTTTGCAAATCAATCCTCATCAGAAAAATCCCAAGCTACTATTAACATTAAAGGAACACAAAGGTCTGTCAATAGGAAAGCTCTCTATGAATTCTCTGGGATTCCTGCACAAAACACTCGCAAGATCATGATGGTGCGTCATGAAGATGGGAGCTTAGCTTTGCATATTTTTGTTGGAGCCACAGCTGTCGATTTTCTTCATATTGGCACAAGGGCTAATGACCAAAGAATCTTAGGCGAAGATATTGGTAGTATGGGAGTAGGTAGCGAAGTGGTGAAAAAGAGCCAGGAATCGTGGTTGCAAGGATTGGCAACGCGAGCAGATAGCATGAAAATCTTTGCCAAAGCAGGCTCCTTCTATAGAGCAGGCGAAGAGATGGGTGTTTTTGACAAATCCGGATCCACAATTGTTTCTATATATTTCAATAAAGATTTTATCCCCCTTGATAAACTGCAGGATTTCACCCAAGCAGCCAACTACCGCATCATCAAAATCAGCCGCTGGGCACGCATTCGCAATATTTTTTGCCGTTATATTGGACGTTTTTTTGGGATGAAACCCATAGAACCTACATTAATCGCGCGGAATATCGAGCTAAAAACACAACTTGGAGATGTCATAGGCCTGCCGAAAAACTATGTAGCCATGCAGACGGTCAAGAAAGTCATTGGGTCTTCTACCTTAGATGAGCTTATTAAAAGCCGAAAAGCCGAGGGCAAGCAAAATAGCCACCTCTGCATTGAAATTCTCGACCTTTTTAAAAAGCAAGTTCTCTCTAAAAAAGCCCAGTTAGGGTTATCTTTTTGTCAAGAAAGCATAGCAAAAGAGCTTGAAGAGGCTCTTGATAAGGAACCTTCCTTACGCAATGAAGAAGAAAATTATCTCGTCACAAAAGTTTCTGCTGCCATTGAATTTTATATCAATAAAAACTAACCTTTCTTTATAGTTTCTTAATAAAATTATTGTATAATCTATATTAAATATTTAATTTAACTTATACATCAAGGATATTATAGATGAATAATCTTCCTTCTTTTGAGAAAATTTTGCCTCTGGCAGATCGATTTAACACCGCCCCTGCAGGAGAAATTGCAACAGCTATCCTTAAAGAAGATTCCTCGAATTTTCCAAGGGTCTTCTGTAAGATAGAGAGTGCCTTGTCATGTCTTACCTCTGCTGTAACTGCGCCTTTCCATGTGATAAAAGACCTTATTTTAGCTGCTAGTGCTGTTCCTTTGGCACCTTCTTCTCCCTCAGCGAAAAAGTTTGCAACCCACCGATTAACAAGCGCTGGCTTGGACGCCGCTGCTGTGTTCGGGGGAATTTTTGGTTTAGCCTATCCTTTTACGCCGCTTCCAAGTTATCTGAAGAAGCAATTGCCTCAACCGCTTTCTTCTACCGCTGCGATGGCGCAATTCATCCAAAAGCAGACGAACAAAATATCTAAATCGTTTGGTGGAAAAGAAAAAGTGCTTAAAACAGCAGAATGGCTAGAAAAAAATTCGGTTCTTTCACAGAAAATTGTTCAAGAGATCCCTGCGCTTAAGCCGATAGTGCCTCTTATCCCGCATGCAAAAAAAGCCTTAGATGAAGTATTTAGCTTAAGCAACAATGAAAAAATTGTTGAAATTATCACTACCGCTGAAAAGATGAATCACCCTTCTTTTGTTGGGTTAATACTTGCATCCGCAAAGAATCACTCCAAAGATCACGGAAAAAAATTCGCAAAAATAGACAGTGCTAGTGCTTATGGCATGGTCGCTCTAACGACTCCTTTTCATGTCATCACTCAATTATTTATGATTGCAGTTTCTGCACCATTTGCTCCTTTTTCAAAAAAATCAAAAGCTTTTTGCCTCTCCCAGATTTTTAAAGCTAAATTAAGCCTTGCTTGTTTTTTGATTGGACTTAAAGGTATGATCAATCCAGAGAAAGCTGAAAAGATTTTGATAGAAAAGTCATTATCTGTGCTCCCTGAAAAATGGCAAATTCTCGCAAAAGACTTGTCTGATCCGATTAGCAAAATGACCATGCAGGATATCTCAGAGGTGCAGAAATTCTTTACAGAGGATAAACGCACTCTCATCAATACCCTTTTACCAAAGCTTGCAAACATCTCGAAAGAACACCCGGATTGCTTTGAGCGCATAGCTGAACTTGCAGAAATTCTTGACATCGAATTGCCAAAAAATATGACTAAAATTGCAGCTCCATTACTTGCAGAAATTGCAACTCTAGAACAAAAGCACCCTGGACTAACGCAGGAAATTGCTAATCTTGCAGCTACTAAAGACTTTTCCGCTATAGCTCAACAACTCCCTAAACTTTGTCAGGAACATCCTGGACTGGTAAAAGACATCGCTCAAACAATTCAAGATAAACCGGAGATTGTAGAAGCTCTTGCAGAGATCCCTGCTATTAAAGATGCAATACCTGAAGAAGCTAAAAAACATTTGCCCAGTATCGTGAAAGACGTTGTGGCGATGACAAAAGATCATCCTAAGCTTGTTACTGAGCTGCCCTTATTCCAACCCGATAACAAAAAAGACTTGTTAGAAAATTTAGAAGAGATAGCCAAGAAAAATCCAGGGTTAGATCAACAAATAGAGCAGCTTAAGGACAAATATCCTGAGTTGGACAAAAATTACGCATCAAACCTGCTTGTCAAGAACCCTAACTTAGTGAATTTGATTCCAAAGGGCGAAACCTTAAAACAGATGGGTCTAAAGGTTCCTTTTGAAGGGCTTCCAATACCCAAAAATTTAAAGACAAAATTCTAATTCTAATAGTCAATAAGGTTTGCATGAAGATTCAAATAAATCACCTACTTGAAGCCTATTCTAGTCCTGCGAATCTTCCGCATAAATATTTGTATTCTCAGGGAGTTCAAATACAAAGTAAAAATAAGGGAGAACAATCCAAAGGGTTTAAAAAAATATCCGCCTTGCAGATTCTGCAAGACTTGACAAATCAAAGATCTCAGATCGAATGCATGCCTCAAGAAAATCTTGAAAAGCTGAAACAAATAGTTTCGCATATCCAACTCAGGAAAACCGTTGGGGGGAAAGGGCTTTTCGCTGGGATCAAAAAAATTGTTTCAAAGATTCAGAATTTGATGACTTTTCAGGGAAAGTTTACCTCTAGTGAGATTGCTGAGGTTTTGCTAAAAGAGATCGAAGAGAAAATTAAGAAGAATTCTGCTAATGTTTCTTCTTTGTCAACTCTATCTCCAAATAGAACTCAAATAACTACAAATCCCGCCAACGATAATGAAGTTCTGAAAAATCAAGAGAATCCTCCCATCGAACAATTAGAAGGACCTAAGAACCAAATAAAAAGCCCTAAAGACCAAAGTGTTTCTCCCGTGGATAACTCAGCAAAAAACATTCCTTTAGAGGAAACCATAAACCCGGATCAACCAAAAACATCTCCCTCTTTCGACCAAACAAGCAATCCCTCTGCTACACCTCCTCTCACAAACACCCTTCCCGCCAATGCAAATCTAAAGACTGAAAAATGGGAAGAAATTGTGCGCAATTTTGTAATTTTCTTTTTAAGACCCTATATTAACGGGGAAATTCTGGAGACTACAGATGAAAAAGAGCGCCTTCCATTGATGGAACAACTAACCACTCATTTAAAATCTCGCAATTGCGATAACATCCCTCAAGAATTAATCAACGAAGTCGCACTTGACACCTACATACACGAAGCTGTGAGAGGCTTTGAGATTTGGACTTACAAGCAAGTTTCTCTCGCCGCGGATTCTATGAAACTTAACGGTGAGATGAGGTATACGATTTTAAAAGATTTTGAGTTCGAGGATAAGGAAGAATCCACGGCTATGAGAGAAAAAGAGCTTCAGCGATCCCTAAAAAAAGAATTTCCCAAATATTCGATTCCCTTTGATCAAATCAAAGCAAAAATACAAGTTGCAAAAAACTATTTTGATAATGCAAAAGCGGGAGAGTCATTGCTTTCTACTTCTCTTGACGAGAAAATTAAAAATCATTATCGGCAGAAACAAAAAGAGTTCTTTCTTTCTACAAATCTTTCCACAAATGACACTTTTTATTTATCAGAGAAAGAAGTAACAAAAGTTAACTCATCAATTAACTCATCATTAAATGATCTAAATTTTAAAGTTATTCCCGATGAAGAAAATCCGGAAGTGGCTATTGTTTCTCTGCTAGATAAACCAGATCGGCCACTTTGTATTACAAGTGTGAATGCAGAAAACAAAGTATTGGAAAATTATGAGTATTTACTTTTTTTTGAAGATGAAACAGGCGATTTACACCGAAGCTATTTTCCTATGAACATAGGCCAAATTGTAAAAACTGAAAGATTTAAAGCTTCTCTACCAGTTGGATGGCAAGAATGTAGCTTGAATTCCACGTTGCGATATAGGGGTATGCAATTTTTTGAAAACAAAGGCGATTACTATATGATCAATAAAGTTGGTGTTCTAACAAAAGTCGCTAAAGCAGTTGTCGATAAAGCTTATCAGACTGCTCTAAAAATAAAAAATTTAAAATAACTTACTCATTCAAAAAGCATTTGAGCTAGTAAGTCTCTCAATGATTCCATTTTTTCTTCCACAAAATGAGGGAAGCCTCTAAAGTGCCTATACATCAGCGGCTTCCTTTCGATATTAGGCATGAATTGTCAGATAATTACCACCCCCTCGTATGTTTCCTCTCCTAATGAAGATCATTTAAAAGTCCGAAAAACCAGCCCTACTGATGAAGTAATCCACAATTTTGTGACCTCCTTTTTAGCTCCTTATGTCTACAACACAGGCTATGTAAGTCAAGAAGAGGCCAGCAGGCGCTCGCCAATGTTCGAAAATTTGATGACTTATCTTAATGTTCATCATTGCAATGTAGAGCAACATCTTGAAGAAATTCAAGACACAGCTTTGAGAACTTACTTATACGAATCAGCTCGCAGCATCTACATTTATGTGGCTTCGACGCAATATTATCTCGTTGGAAAAAAAAGAGACAAACTTTCAAGAGCCAATTCTCATTTACCAGTCTCCGACGTTAGGATTCAACCGGCAGCACTACAACTGCTGATACAAGCGCTCATTCCTGCTTTAAAAATAGATTTTCCCAAGCTTTCTTTTTCCGAAGCAGAAATTGCCAAAAAAGCCACAGAAGCGGTAGCAACTCTTAGTGATGAAAGAATTAAGGCCTTCGAAGATGCTAAACTTCCTTCTACTGATTTTGACAAAATCAAACGTATCAGACAGAAAAAAATCAAGATGCTAAAAAACAAGATTAATAGTCTGTTTTTTTCAGAGGATGAACTTGCAATAATTTATCAAGCCAATCCTCAGAGAAAAAAGCCATACAAAATCTCTTTGCTTCCATCCCCGGAATCGGATTTTTTTCAAATCCTCAAAGTTTCCTTAAAAACCAGTAACATATACATCACAGTGAAACAATCTCATGAATACAACAAATATCATGAAATTTTCAAAGATGAACAAGGCAGAAATCAGATTTCGATCCATGCTTTTACCCTCGCTCATATGGCAAAAATTGCTAAATTTAAAAATGAACTCTCCTCTTCGGGATGGTGTGAATTTTCAGAAAATCCCACTTTAAAGTATCTTGGATGGCAATTTTTTTATAAGGAGAATTTTGAGGACCCTTATCTTATCGATGAAAACGGGATTCCCCAAAAGGAAGAAAAAGATTTTTTCAATAGATCCTTGGCATTCGCGCGCAATTATGAAAACGCTAAATGATAAGCAGAG
>Ga0207105_1124_pt1 | contig 18597 bp, 10 predicted proteins | sample Alteio_BWMinHeat_77_FD_153569 | JGI IMG/M metagenome (GOLD analysis project Ga0207105, IMG submission 153569) | Enriched cells from forest soil in Barre Woods Harvard Forest LTER site, Petersham, Massachusetts, United States -... | ecosystem: Environmental > Terrestrial > Soil > Temperate forest >... | reverse complement strand
GGAGCGTAGCCAGTGGGATTAGGGTTGGAGAACACGATGGTATTTGTACCGCGGCGCAGTTGTACCGGTAAAACGTAGGGCACGGGGTCGTACCAGTTGTTGCCATTGAAGGTGAGCTGCAGCGGAGTCGCGCCGTTGATGGATACATAGACGGTGCGCGGGCCGCTGGTAACGTAGTCGATTTCGAGCTGATAGGTGCCCGTGGCTGCGGCGGTGACGTTGTTGAAAGTGATGGTGTTGGCGGGACCGGCGCCGAAGCTGCCGACATAGGCGCCGCCGGAGGCACGGGTGCTGTAGTTAAAGCCGGCGGTGCCGGCAAGTTGCGCGCCTTCGGCCTCGTAGGTCGTGAAGGTGGGCGCGCTCTCGTTGCCGTCACCGGAGATGACGATGCGGTCGAGGTCGGCGCCGTAGCCGGAGGGGTTGAGGAACGTGATGGTGTTGTTGCCGGCGATGAGCGCGACAGGCACGGTGGAACTCTGCGGCAACTGGTAGCTTCCTCCGCCCATGTTGAGTGATGCGGCAGCCGCGCCGTTGACGGAGTACTCAACCGTGCGCGGTCCCTGGGTCATGGCATTGATCTCCATGCGGTAAATGCCGGCCTTGGGCACGGACACGTTGCTGAAGATGACCTGGCTGGCGCCGCCGATGTTGCCGACCTTGACGCCTCCGGAGCAAGCGGGGCAGGGAGCGGGCGCGGCGGAGCCGGTAAGTGTGGCCGCTTCGGCCTCATAGGAGACGCCAGCGGGTGGCTGCTCAATCTCCCCTTGAGGAGTGACCCTGAGCAGGCGAGCGCCGTGGCCGGGAACCATCGTGCTGAACTCGCCTGGAAATGCGCCCAGGTTTGCGTGGTTCCAGAGGTCCCGCACGGCGACGGCGTTTTTGAAGCCCAGATCCCTCCACCGCACATCCACGCGGTCGGGGAAGGCAGTGAAGTTGTAGAGCGCGACGTAGTAGTCGCCGTCGCCTGCATCGGCAATCCAGACAGGGTGGAAGCCGCCGGTCTTCTGGATGCCGGGATGCCCGGACTGATCGACGGCTAAGATCTCATCATTGGTAAACGCCGATTTGGCGAGGGCATCGAGTTGAGTCAGATCACCGCCGAGGTAGAGGGGCGCGTTGGCCATGGCCCAGATGGTGATGGCGGTCTGCTTTTCGGTGTCGGTGAGGCCGTCTGCGCTTCCGTTGCCTACGTCTAGGGTATCCAGGTCGTTCCACCCGAGGGCGGGGCCGGCGGCGTTCTCCCAGCCCACATCGTCATATGCGCGCAGAACGATGCGGGGCCAGTTGGTGAGAAACCCTCCGCAACCGCCTTCGCACTCCACGTCGTCGTCGATGCGGCGGGCGTTGGAGTATTGCTGCCAGACGTCGAGGTAGTCCTGATCAAGCTGCCAGGAGATGGTGAGCCAGATGCGCCGGCCGCTTTGGGCGATGGCCTGCGACCAGGCTTTCACGTCGGCACGATTGTCGATAGAAAGGTCGTTGGAATAAGAGCCGGGCGTGACGGCATCGAGCTTGATGAAGTCGATGCCCCAGGAGGCGAATAGGACGACAACGGAGTTGATGTACTCCTGCGCGCCGGGCTTGGTGAAGTCGATTTTGTCGTGGTATGGATTGGGGAGGGGTCCTGCGAACGCGTTGCCCTTGGCGAGCGGCATGACCACGATGTCCTGGGTATGGTAGCTGGTGCCAAGGATGGGATAGTTCCCGTCGACGGCGGGCTGCTCGATGCCCGGGATCCAGTAGATGCCCGCCTTCTGGCCGTTGGCGTGAATGTGGTCGACGAGGGCCTTTATGTCAGGAAAGGTAGTGGTGTTGGGGATCGGCCGGCCATTGGCGTCGAAACTGCCCTGCCATCCTGAGTCGATATTGATGTAGCGGAAGCCGTGCTCCTCGATCCCGGAGGCCTTCAGGGCGTCCGACTGGGCCTGGATATTGGCCTGGGTGAGGAAGCTGCCGTTGATCGTCTGCTCGCTGAAGGTGCTCCAGCCAAGATAGGGTTTCTCGCCGGCCCCGTTGACCTGTGCGGCGGCGGGCGCGGGAAGCAAGCTGAAAACGAGACCGGCGGTTGCAACAGAAAGAAAGGTTCGCATGGTGTGACCTCGCGAGCCTGGGATCCGCAGAGGGAGGCGAGCTCGCCGTTGAGAAGTGTCCACGAAACCCACGCGATCCGGCGCAGGTTCAAGGTGAAAACGGGGGCCGAAAAGGCGATCGTTTTTCAGCACCGGAGGGGAACGAAATCCAGCGCCACAACATATAAACGTGTACGATCACGGTTTGTCAAGATTCAATGTTGTATGCGAATTTATAGGATCACGAAGCCAGATATGAGTGTACGTACACAGTATTCGCGAGGATCAATCGCGTTCGCGACGGGAGGGGCCACGAACGAAGAGGGTTTTCAGGTCTGCGTGACCCCGGCGCCGATCTGCTCAAGGGGCCTTCCTTTCGTCTCGGGAACTGATGAGGCGACAAGAACAAAGCCCAGCAGGCAGATGACGCCGTAGGTGAGAAAAATGCCAGCTGTACCTTCAAGCTGGTTCAGGAGCGGAAAGGTGTAGGTGAGGAGGAAGGATGCGATCCATAGGGCGCTAACTGCGGTGGAGATGCCTTGAGAGCGGATACGAGGGGGAAATATCTCAGCGATCAGGACCCAGGTGACGGGCGCCACGGTGAGCGCGTAGCAGGCGATCGCGCTCAGTGTGAGGACAAGGATCGCAGCCCCGCGCCATTGAGCGTGGTAGGCCCACGCGCAGAGCAGATGGGAGACACCGATACCGATGCAACCCGCGAGCATCATGCCGCGGCGGCCAATTCGATCGACGAGGAGCATGGCAAGCACTGTAAAGACAAGATTGATGGCGCCGGTGATAACGATGTTGAGGAAGATGTCATTGGCTCCATAGCCGGCACTGCGATAGACCTCCGCGGCGTAGTTGAAGAGTATGTTGATGCCCGTCCATTGCTGGAGCGCAGCAAGCGCGATGCCCACGAGAAGGATCTTGCGGAATGCGGGGAGAAGAAGCTCGCGCCACGAGGACTGGGTGAGGGCAGCGTTTGAGCGCTGCGCGGATTCGATGCCGGCAATTTCGGCGCGGGCGTAGGCGGGGCCGCCAATGCGTTCGAGGATCGCACCGGCTTCGCGGGCGCGGCCAACGCCGCAAAGCCAGCGGGGACTCTCGGGGATAAAGAGGGAAGCGAGCGTGAAGACGAGGGCAGGCGCGGCAACCGCGGTGAACATCCAGCGCCATCCGTACTGTACGTTCCAGGTGTGGAGGAGCAAGTCGTGCGGCAAGCCCGAGGGCACGGGACGGGCGAGGCGCCAGTTGACGATCTGGGCGAGCAGGATGCCGACTACGATGGCGAACTGGTTGAGACTGACGAGGCGTCCGCGATGCGCCGCGGGGCTGATCTCAGCGATGTAAAGGGGCGAGACATTGGAACTGAGGCCGATGGCGATACCGCCGAAGATACGCCAGAGGATGAAGGCGAAAAAGGACCAGGCCCATCCCGTAAGTACGGAGGAGGCGGCGAAGAGCACGGCCGAGGCGAGGAGAATCCGGCGGCGACCATAGCGGTCGGCGAGGGTTCCTGCGGCGAGAGAACCGAACAGGCATCCGACCAGGGCGCAACTGTTGGCCCAGCCCACAAGAGCCGCAGAGGTGAGGTGGAAGTAAACCTCGTAGAACTGTCGGGCGCCTCCGATGACGACCCAGTCATAGCCGAACAGAAGACCGCCCAGGGCAGCAACGAGTGCGATGCCCCAGATGTAGAGGCTGTGCTGCGGCATGACCGGGGACGACTGAGAAGCGGCGGGGAGTGAGGGGCCGTGCATGGCTACCTCTTATGGAACCGGAGCAGATCGATTGCCCCGGTGTGGGCGTTGTCCATGGAGAGGACTTCCTCAAGCAGGCGGAGTCCCGCCACCTCTTCGCCCAGCCCGAGCCGCGCCTGCGCTTCAAGGAGGCGAGCGGTAATGGTCTGGCGATGGGCAAGGTCTTCATCGAAAAGGAGCATGGCAGGCAGGGACGTGGCGAAGTAGTCGATCTTCGCCGTCTGTCTTTGCAGGTGGGAGGAATAGTCGAGGATTGACCGAAAGGCCTTGAGTGCATCCTGCTCGCATCCGAGACGGCGCAGGGCCAAAGCGTTCCAATATGTATTTTCGGAGATGGCCTGTACCTGCATGTGCTGGAAGTCGCCCTTCTGGCGGGTGGCGCGGGTCCAGTCATGTTCGGCCTCGCGGGGATTGCCGGCATCGTGGTGCGCCACGCCGAGCCAGTAGTCAATCATGCTGAGGTTCATCAGCAGGTGCTTGGCCTCGCTGAGATTCTCGGGCGGGTTGGATGCGGCACGGAGGCTTGCGATGGCTGCTTCGGGCTCTCCGCATTGCAGACTACGATTTGCGAGCAAGACATTGGCACGAACGTATTGAGATAGCACAAGGCCCTCGCCGCCTTCCCACGGTTGGAATTCGCGGCTGAGGAGCAGGTCGAGAGCACGCCGGGGCTGATCGAGGTTGTTATACAGCGAGGCGAGCTCGACCGAAATGTCATCGCGCTGTTCCACTAGCGCTCGATTGTCTTCGAGGTTGGCCAGTCGCTCGGGAAGGGCGTCGCCCGTACGTTTCAGGAGTTGGTCGTATTCGTACAGGATGCGGGCGTCGCGGGGCGAGGCGGCGCGGGCTTTGCCAAAGGCTCGCAGGGCGCGAACGGGGTCATGGAGCACGTTGAAGTAGCCGATGCCCAAGTTGCGCCAGGGTGTGGCGAAAGAGGGTTCAAGTCGAACGGCCCGCTCCCACATCATGATGGCTTCAGAGTAGCGACGGCGGTCATACAGCAGGTTGCCGAGATAGTAGGGTGCGCGTGGATCATCTGGATCCGACTGGACCGCCTTGGTCAGCAAAACCAGTTCTTCAAGGCGGCTGGGAAAGACGCAGGCGGGATCGGCGTGGCGGGCGCGTTCGCGAACCGCAGCGCCTTCGGGGGAACGATCGAGGCGATCGAGGATGTCGGCATGCAGATAGAGTAGCGTGGGCTCGGCGCCGGCAGTTGTGCCTGGGTTTATGTCGACGAGTGTCGACTGCGCTTCGTACAGAAAGCCGGCACGTACAAGATCGAAGGCTAGATCGAGCAGAAGCTGCCCGTCCCGTGGCGCAGTGTCAGTGGCGAGCCAGCGACTGAAGATGTCCAGCGGATCGAGGGCGCGGGTTTCCTCTAGGAAGTCCGCAGCCTGCGCGGTGCGGTCGAGACGGCGCAGCACGAGGGTGCGAAGATTGCGGGCATTCAGGTTGTCGGTCTCCGCGCGGAGCGATCGATCAAGATGATCCAGGGCGGCTGTCCAGTCGCCGCGCGTGCAGTCGATCTCGGCGAGACGGTGATAGGCGGGAGCGCGCCAAGCTGCGTTCCACGTGCTTTTGTAGAATGCTTCGTAAGCTTCCTCTACACGCCCCTGATACAAAAGCGTCAGGCCAAGCGTGTAGTGCGGTTCGCCATCAGGCGGATTGGGATTGCGCATGGTGAGTCGCGCGATGGAGGCGCGAAGATGTTTCTTGGCCTCGGGGAATTCGCCGCGGTTCAGGTGCCAGCGGCCGAGAGCAAGGTTGCAGCGGCTGTCCCCAGGGTCGCGCTTGAGGGCCTCGCGCCAGTAGATCTCTGGCGCACGAGTCGGATGGCGATATTGCTCGAGATGGTGGCCATTCAGAAACAGCTCGTCGGTGCTGGCCACGTCCTCCGGTAAAGGTGGCTCTGTGGCGACCGAAGGAGATGGGACAGGCTCGATCTCGTCGGGCGCATAATCGAGGACGCAGCGATCGCCATCCATGAGCGTGACTTCAAGACGGCGGCCAGCACTGCTGGAGTAGATTTGCAGATGCAGCGGCTCGGCCGTGGTGAGTTTGCCGGTCCTGCGGGCGATTTCGGATTCACCCATGCGAACGATGAGACGGGCTTCAGGAAGATTCTCGGTGACCTGAAGGTGGAGGGTGACGAGCCTGTCAGTGTTCTCGACGCGGAGAGCGGCGTGCAGAGTGGCGATGTCCGGAACACCGATGTCGCCGATTGGATACCAGTATTGGCTGAAAGTCTTCGTCTCGCCGGGGGCGAGGAAGGAGAAGTCCGGCTGATTGTCGGTGTATACGCCGGACATGAGCTCTACGTAGGGGCCGTCGTGGTCAGTGAGGCTCCGGTCCCAGGCGTAGCCGAAGTCGTGGTTACCCCATGTCCATTGTTTTTTGCCCGGAGCGATGTGGTGATTTGCGTAGGCGACGGTGCCGGCGCGGCGGCGATGGTCGTAGCCGCCGAAGAAGTCTCCGCGGGAGCCGACAATCATGTAGCTCGTAGGAACGGGGATGTTGGCGTAATACCCGAGGTCGTTTGGAGGGTAGGAGCCGCCGGGAACGAACCTGCTGGGCATCTCTTCGGGAGGGACGCCCGTGCGTGCCCGCTCGCCGTAATCGATGCCGTAGTAGAGGCCCTGGCTGAGAGGATATTCGGTGACCGCGCGCTTGGCATGATCGGCAGCGTAGCGCACGTCTTTAGGGAAAAAAGACTGGTATTGTTCGTGAACGTGTGTGGCCACGTTTGCCCACCATAAGAAAGTCTGGGTCTGGAGAGTGCGGTTGTAGAGGCGGACTTTGAGTTCGACAGATGCCTTGCCGGGATGCAGGCAAATGCCGTGCATGCCTTTCATGCGGGCCATGGGATCGTGGTCGCTGCACCAGATCGTGACCGAGCCGTCAGGATCACGTTCGATGGTGGTTTCCACGGGCATGAACGTGGCGGGGCGATGATGCTGGGGCCAATTAAACTCGACGCCCCCCGAGATCCAGGGGCCGGCGAGGCCGACCAAGGCCGGCTTGATGACGTTCTGGCGATAGAAGAAGTCATAACCGGTGCGCTTATCCACGCCAACGTGGATGCGACCGCCGATGGCAGGCAAGATCATGAGACGCAGGAATTCGTTCTCAATGTGCACGGCGTCCCAGGAGTATGGATGGGGGGTTCGTGCGACATAGTCGATGACGGGCAGGGGATAGACGCGACCGCTGCTCCCCTGGTAGACGCGTTTCTCGAGGAACAATGGATTGGGGTCCGGCGCTGCCGGCGTGTAGGTAAGCATAGAGACCTGGGCACGCCAGGCCTTCACAGGCCCCCCTTCCTCCGCAGGCGGAGGGGGCAATTCGAGTTTGAGTGATTCGGCCGTCGGCTGGCTGGCTGGGCTCTTAGCGTCGACTACATCCTGCCACATGGGATACCTTCCGTCCTGGGTCGAGTGCGACTCGACCCAGGCAGATCGGTCGCGATTTCCGCAGATCGTGTACGTTACCGTCCCGCCCACAGTAGGAGTTGTTCTTCGCGATTGTCAAGTACCGACATCAAAACTCGAGGATGCAGTCCATGCTAGCGGGCCGTTCGTCAGGTCGGGGAAGTCGGGTCAAAGAGCACCGTCTCCCTTACCCCGAAACGGATCTCCCAATCGTACGTCTCACCTGCCTTGAGCAAGATGGCAGAGTTGGTTTCTTGCGCTTTGGCGAGCGTGTTGCATGCCGAAGTCGTGGGCTCCAGCGCCACCGCATATTGCACGGTTCTTCGCCATTGCTCGGCCAGCCGCAGTAGCAGAGCCATAGGCCCAAAACGGAAGAGGTTTGCTATCGAAGGAGACCTCCAGCACCTGCCCTGATATCTTCCAATCGATGCCGCAGCCCCCTTCGTTCAGTCGAGAACTATAGAACATCTCCGCCGTCCCTGCCTCTGGCCCATCTGCGACGTCTAAGCGAAGGCCTTCCTGCGTGACCGGGCAGCAAATGGTGGAACCGGGCATTCCCAGGCGATCTCCTTTCGAATAGTCGAGCCTCAGTTCTCGAATCTCGCGCGGCAAGAGTACGCGATCTCCTCGAGAGACTGCGAACAGAGGATGGCACGCGTAAAGGAACGATCGCGTGGTCGAGCCTATGTTTTTAACTGCGTACCAGGGTCTTGTCCTCCAGAGCGAGTCGCTTGGTGAATCGGAGCACCCGGCTAAATCCAACTGCGGACATGCCGACATACCTGTCAGAGGCCGCGAGCACCCGCCAAGGTAGTTGCCAAAAGTCGCCGTGATCCGGCGCCGGGCCACCTCTGTCTCAGGGCCTGACGGGCCGACGGTTGGGAGGCACTCTTCTATTCCGGCGCAAGATCCCTCTTGAAAACGGGTGTCGAGTCCAGCTTGGGGATATGGTCCGCGGCGTCGCGACTGAGTCAAGAACTCCAGGCGCGAGCGCAAACTCTTGAGCGAGGAGATGCGACCACCCTCGGCTGGGATGACTTCAACAAACAATTCGGAATTCGCAGAATACGCTTTCGATTCATCCCTTCTCATTTCGTCCCGTCATGACCCAACGACAGAAATGCCTTTGGTACTCACGCACACGATGCCTTTGACCCGAACGCCTTCATTGCGCGGCGGTAACGTACACACACAATACTCACGCGCAGCTTCCAGGAGTGTCAATCTCATCTTCAATTCCACGCCCATTTCGCCCGATGAAGTGATTCGAAATCGGATGCGATAGAAGACAGCGACTTCGTATCGTGCCTCTCAGTTAACAGGACTAACAGTCCAGAAGATCAGGAGGGGCCGGATCGCCATTGTCTGAAAAGGTAATAGTTTACGGCTAAATACTCACTTTCGCGACCGATAGCAGGGTCCGGGTAACATTGAGGGTTCTGATCGGGCTCCAGCACCTCGGTGGCGGAGAAGCCCATCCCGAGATCCGAGCCAGCGGTTACTGCGCCACAAAATGCTTCTTGACAATTCTTTCATGTTGAGATTACCGTTTTTCCGGTAACGTACACAGTTCCGAATCCCCAGGGACATCAAGGTCAACATAACAGCGAAGTAAATGGAGGCAGGATCAGGCGCAGTTGCGCCGGCCTAGAGAGACCGATGGCAAAGCTATTGTTGAGGCCAAATTCTTCGAAGAGAGCAAGCCTGACCCTTTTGGCGCCAGCCGCGGCGGCGATGTCGCTGCTCTTGCTCACGTCTCCTTATTCCTCTGCGCAAACGGATCAAGGCGCCATTACAGGTGTGGTGCAAGACTCCACGGGTGCGGTCATCCCGAACGCAGACGTCATGGCAACGAATGTCGATACGAGCTTAGCTCTACAGACCAAGACCAACAGCAGTGGCGTTTTCGTTTTTTCCCCACTCAAAATCGGGAACTATACGGTATCGGCATCCTCGGCAGGATTCCAGACGGTCAGCCATGAAAATTTGCATCTCGACATTCAGCAACGGCTTAACGTGAACTTCACGCTGCAAACAGGCGGTGCTACCGAGACCGTTAAGGTCGATTCTGAAGCTCCGGTTCTCCAGACACAGGACGCCGCAGTCGGGCAGGTAATCAGCACCAAAGAGATCAACGACACTCCGCTTAACGGACGGAACTGGGTCTACATTGCGCAACTGACAAACGGCGTCGCCCCGCCTTTCGGAAACACTCGCGGATCTGGAAGTGGAGACTTTGTCGCGAACGGCCAACGCGCCGAACAGAACAACTTCATCCTTGACGGTGTGGACAACAATACGAATCTTGTCGATTTTTTGAACGGCTCCAGCTACGTTATGCGGCCTCCACCAGATGCGCTTTCCGAGTTCAGCCTCCAGACGAGCAACTTTAGCGCAGAGTTTGGTCACTCCGCAGGCGCGGTTCTGCAGGCCAATGTAAAATCGGGCACGAATCAGATCCATGGCGATCTTTGGGAGTATTTCCGCAATACCAACCTAGATGCGATCAACTGGAATGCAGGTCCCGACGCTGAGGTTCCGCCGTATCACCAGAACCAGTTCGGAGCAACGCTCGGCCTTCCGATCTGGAAAAACAAACTCTTCTACTTCGGTGATATTGAAGCCAACCGGATCTCGATCAGCAATCCGACTCCGATCAACGTTCCTTCCGCCCTTGAGCGCCAGGGAGACTTCTCGGAGTTGCAGAACGGCGATCTGACTGGCGTGGGAGCGCCCACCAGGTTGTATGAGCCGAACACTGCCGACCCAAATCAGCCCCTGGCCTGCAACGGCCAGCAGAATGTGTTCTGCGCAAATCAGATCAATGCGGTTGCCCAGAACATTCTTAGCCTCTACCCTGCCCCCAATGCCAACAACGGCAAACTCTACAACAACTACCTTGTGAACGTGGGCAACAGCGACAATACGATCCAGTGGGATCAGCGTTTGGACTGGAATATCAGTGCCAAGGACCAGAGCTACGCCCGCTACAGCTACCTGCATCAGATCAAGACGAACGGCCTGCCCCTTGGTCCGGTGCTTGACGGCAGCGGTTACGGCGGAGAGTATGACACCAACCTGGCCATGAATTTCATGGGCAGCGAAACTCATATTTTCACGCCCACTCTAACCAATGAATTGCGCTTCGGCTACAACTGGGGCGTCTTCAACTTCCAGCAGCCGAATGCTTACAATCCCGCGCTGAATGATTCTCTGGGACTCGGGCCACAACCATCTAACTTGAAGCCCGGGCACTTCGGTCTTCCATCGGGCTACGTCAACGGAACCATCCAGCAGTGGGGTTCGGTTGGCATCAGTCGCGAGTCGCAGAATGTCTACCAGATTCTCGACAACGTGACGAAGATTTGGGGAAATCACTCTGTGAAATTGGGAGCCTCCTTCCAGGCTATCCGCTTTTACTACATTTATGCGCCGGCGGATCTCGGGCAATATCACTGGGACGGCCAGTACACAGGATTGGTGGGCGTGGCCAATACCGGGTCCGCGGTGGCAGACATGATGGCAGATCAGCAAAACTACGCCACCATTTCTGTTTCCCCCAACGTCAATGACGCGCAATGGTACGACGCAGGCTATGTGCAGGATGACTGGAGGATCGCGCGAAGACTAACCTTAAACCTGGGTGTGCGTTATGACTACTTCCAGCCCTACAAGGAAAACAGCGGCCAGCAGTCGAACTTTGTTGTCACCGGCCCTTTAGGCATCGGCACGGGTTCCGGTGTTCTTCAGTTCCCCAAGAGCCAGCAAAATATTGTTCTCGGGGCGCCCTTCCTAAATGCGTTGGCAAAAGATGACGTGTCGATACAGTTCGTTGATAACGACCGCCTCGTTACTTCGCAGAAAACGAATTTCGTGCCGCGTGTCGGCTTTGCTTATTCTCCGAGAGATAACACCGTTGTCCGCGCTGGCTTTGGGATGTTCTACGGTGGCCTGCAATCGATGGGCAATGGCAATCTGGGGGCCAACTTCCCGTGGTCCAACCAGGCACAGTTCTTCAGCCCCACCTGCGTTACGGGTAATTGTCCCTCACTCGCCGCGCAGGGCATTACCCTGCAGGCTGGTTTGCTTCCGGCTACTGGCGGCGGCCAACTACAGACCTTCATCTCGCAGCCGGGTTTCCACTCCATCGATCCGAAGGTAAAGCCGCCCTACACGATGACATTTAGCCTCGGCGTGCAGGAGCAGATCACGCCCAACATGGCGTTTAGCCTCACCTACGTGGGCAACCTCTCCCGGCACCTGTCACTCTATGGCGCTCCCAATACCGCGCCGGGCCTGTGGCGCCCAGGCACCAACACCAATCCGTTTAACCCCTTCCCGGATCTGGGGGGTATCGGCCAAGTCCATTATGCGGGCGTCAGCACCTACAACTCGCTCCAGGCAAAGGTGGAGAAGCGCTATTCGCATGGGCTGACCTTCCTGGCGACCTACACCTGGTCGCATGCCCTCGATGACGCCAGCGACGCGGGCGGCCTCTTCACCGCGATCGGAAACCGCCAGCCCGCTTTGATTCCGTATATCGACGAACTGACGAACTCCGTCTTCGATATCCGCAATCGGTTTACCATCAACGGCAACTATGAACTACCCATCGGCAGAGGCCGCACGTTCCTCAGCAATTCTTCTCGCTGGCTCGATGAGATTGTGGGAGGCTGGTCCTCGAGTCTGACCTATGCAGCGCAGACCGGAACGCCGTTCACGGTATATCCAAATATCAGCACGGCCTCAGGTGGGAGTGCTCGTGCGTTTCCTGTAAGCGACCCATTTGCCGGAGGCGGAACGCCCGACCCGACGAATCCAAGCCTGACCTCGTGCCCGGCACAGGTCAAGACGAAATTGAATTACTTCAACCCATGTGCGTTCCGAAATCCTCTGCCCGGCGAGATGATCTCCGACGCAACACATCCGGTAGGATCAGTCAATCCCGATGGTGTTCCCGTCAAGTTCCAGGCGCCAGTTACGGATAAGGCGACGGCCATCGCGCTGCTCGGAAGCACGCAAAACAACATCTATGGTCCCGGCTACTACCAGGTCAACATGTCGTTATTCAAGAGTTTCTCAACGTGGCGTGAACAGAGCCTGCAGTTCCGGGCGGATGCTTTCAACATCTTGAATCACCCAACGCTCGGAACCCCGAATGGTTCGATGAATGCAAATGGAGGTCTGATTTCGGGACCAAAGTTCTTCCAGAACAACACACCGGATGCGCGATTCTTCCAGCTTGCGTTAAAGTATTTGTTCTAGCGATTAAGAAAACGGAACCGAAACGGCTTCCCTTTACGGGAAGCCGTTTTCGTCTGACCGTCGTTTGTGTTTTCATTTCTTACCCCGCCGCCTTGGCGATTCTGTGGATGAAGAGGGGGAGGTTGCTGCGGAGAACGATGTGCGGAACGAAGCGGTGAGACCTGACGGGCTTGTGCTTATGGGTCAAGTAGGCGATGAGCGTTTCCAGCGCGGTCTTGCCCTGCGCTTCCGGGCGCTGATAGAGAGTGGCCAACACCTTGCCTGACTCCAGCAGCGGCACGAGCTCTGGAAAGAGATCGGTTGCAATCACTTGCACGCCGCCGAGCAGTTTCAGTTCTTCAAGCGCACGGAACACCGGAAGGCTATTTGCCGTGCTGATGTAAATTGCATCAGGGCGCGTTTTAGCCTTCAATAGCGCGAGGGATTGGCGGTAGGCATCCTCCGCGCTTTCGTGGGATTCGACGACGGGAAGAAGGGTGAGGTGGGGAGCAAGCATCGCGAGAGTCGCGGCAAAACCGCGAAGTTTCTCCGCATGGTCGAAGGTGGCCAAATCGCCGGTAATGGTTGCGACTCGGGATTGAGTTTGCAGCTTGTGCGACAACAGTTCCGCAGCGAGCGCGCCGCTGATGTATGCGTCCACCGTGACAGACGAGATGCGATCGCTATCCGGCGCATCGCTGGCGACGCAAAGCATGGGAATCCCTTGCCCCACGATGCGGCGAATAATTCCACCCAATTCGCGGGGGCGGCCAGGCGTGAAGAGTATCCCGTCGTACTTCTTCGCCGCCGCGCTCTCAAGAGCCGCTGCATCGCCCGAACCAAGTCGAGGAAAAGTGATGAAGTCGAGCGTGAGTTGCATTCCCACCACTTCGTCCGCGGCAGCTTGAATCCCTCCACGCAGTGGATCGAAGAAAGCCGCGATCTCGCGGGGGAACACGGCCGCGATTCGAATATTGCGGTTGAGCTTAAGCGATCTGGCGGCGATGTTGGGCTTGTAGCCGAGTTGTTCCGCCATGCGCAATACGAGCGCCTCGGTGCGGGCGCTTACCCCGCTGCGGCCGTGCAGGGCCCGATCCACCGTGCCGATCGAAGTTCTCAGAGCTTCCGCGATGTCACGGATGCCCACCGCTTTGCTGCTTTTGTGTGCCGATCGCATTTCCAGAGTCGCTCTCAGTTTCGCACATCCATCACCGGGAAACGATGTCGAATGGATTTTGACAGATTCGGGGAGGATTGTGTAATTTGTTGTCGTGAACGTACACGGATTGATCCTGACGGCACTCCCATAAGCGCGCTTGTTCTTCAACCTGTCGAAAAGCTATTCGCGTGAAACCCGATCGGGGCGATTTTTTGCTCGGCGCTATGGCCGCCGCCACACTCAACCGGGGCTCGACGAAACCAGAGATCAAGAGGACGCCGTTATGGTTTGCGCGTCCGGTGGATCGGTGGCTGCAGGCCTTGCCAGTCGGAAACGGCAGGCTCGGGGCCATGGTGTTCGGAGGCGCGGCACGAGAGCGGTTACACCTGACAGAGAGTACCTTGTGGTCGGGCGCACCTCCTGGCCATGACGTAAATCCAGCCGCGCGGGAGTCCCTGGCCGCCATTCGCAATCTTTTCTTTGCAGGACGTTACACGGAAGCGGAAGAACTGTGTCGTGAAAAACTGTTGGGCAGGGGGAGTCAATTCGGTACTGCTGTACCGATGGCGTTCCTGGAGATCGAAACGATCCTGCCGGCAGAGACCTCCGGATATCGACGCTCTCTCGACCTTGATGAAGCCGTCGCGAGGGTCGATTTTGCTGCCGGCGACGTGATGTTCCATCGCGAGGTGTTTGCCTCACACCCGACGGAGTCATCGTCGTTCGAATAGAATCAAGCAAACCAGGCCGGCTTTCCTGCAACATCGGATTTGCAGAACCGCGTTTGCCGGCAGAGATTACCGCCGCCAATGCTGTCACGCTGCTGATCGCAATAGCGAGCGAGTTCCGTGGGGAAAGGCCCGACCAAGCCTGCTCTGCATCCCTAAGCGCTGCCGGCACGAGACCTTACAAATCTTTGCGCGAAGCGCACACCGCAGATTATGGCGCTCTGCATCGTCGCGTTTCCATAGATCTGGGACAAGCCGGGGACGTCTCGAATCTGCCCATCGACGAACGCAGAGAGCGGCTTGTGGCTGGCGGCGATGATCCTGAGCTTTGTGCGCTGTTTTTTCAATATGGCCGCTACCTGACGATCGCGGGATCGCGCGAAGATTCGCCCTTGCCACTCGCCTTGCAGGGCATTTGGAACGATGGACTCGCCGCTGGTATGGGGTGGACTGATGATTTCCACTTGGACATCAACACACAACAGAATTACTGGCTATGTGAGCTTGGCAATCTCAGTGAATGTCATGCTCCGCTTTCAGCGCTGGTGGAGGGACTACGCGTAAACGGCGCCCAGACGGCACGAGAGATCTATGGCGCGGAAGGCTGGGTGGCACACGTCGTGACCAATGCCTGGGGGTACTCGGCGCCGGGGTGGGGCCTCGGCTGGGGAATGTTTGTGACAGGCGGCGTCTGGATCGCACTGCATCTATGGGAACACTACCGCTTCACCCTCGATCAGGCCTTTCTTGGCGAGAAAGCCTATCCGGCCTTGCGCGACGCAGCCAAGTTCTTCCTCTCGTACATGGTTGAGCACCCGACGAAAAAATGGCTTGTCAGTGGGCCGTCCAACTCTCCGGAAAACTGGTTTATCGCCCCCGACACGAGGAAACCATGTTCGGCATGGACCCAACCTGTGACCGCGTCCTTGTGTATGCCCTGTTCTCGGCCTGCATGCCAATCTCTGGCTGAACGTTCTGACAGACTCCGCATATGCTCAGGTCGAGGCTCCATGGATTTGCTCGCTGCCGGTTCGAGCCGGTCCCAGCCCGGTGTTTGACAATGTCGGGGATGCCGATCAGCGTTCCAAGATAGGCACCTACAACATCGCCCCGACCTACACCCGCATCATCAATACGAACTCTGTCCTCAACGTCGGCGGTTTCGTGCGACGGGACGGGTACAACTACTACCCGAGTAGCAATCCTCTCGCCGATCTTGGCCCCATCCAGAGTGAGTCGATCTCTCAATATCGAACGCTGTTAAACGCCGGTGCCCATGCGGAACTGACGCTACACAAAGGGATCAATGACATCAAAGCCGGAGCGGTATATCGACAGACCTTCCTGCGCGAGCACGACAATGTTGGCCTGGTCAACTCAACCTTCAATTCGCCATGCGTCGATGCCGATGGGAATCCGCAGTCCGGGTTCACCGATCCGGGGCAATGCGCGGCAGCCGGCCTGGTCTCAAACGATCCGTCGGTGGGAGGCGCTTTCGATTCCGACTTGCTTCCCTATGACCTTACCCGCGGCGGTTCGCTTTATGCCTATTTTGGCCACACCGATATCAAGGAGCTGGCCCTCTACGTTGAAGACCAGATCAAAGCCGGCAATTGGGTCTTTAATCTCGGCATCCGGGGGGATCTTTACAACGGTCTGACCGACACGGGCCAGGCAGAACCTCGCGTTGGCGTGGCGTACAACATCAAGGCAACCAGCACCGTTCTGCGGGTATCTTATGCTCGAACCCTCGAGACTCCTTTTAACGAAAATCTCGTGCTCTCCAGCGAGGGGTGTCTGAACAACGTCCTTAATCCACTGCTGGCGTGCACTGCTGGTGTTACGGGAACTCTGCAGCCTGGTTTCCGCAACGAGTTTCATGCCGGGTTGCAACAGGCTTTCGGCAAGAACATCGTGGTAAGTGGCGATTACATCTGGAAGTACACGCACAACGCGTTCGACTTCAGCATCTTCGGCAACACGCCGATCTTCTTCCCCATTGACTGGCATAACTCGAAGATACCGGGCTTTGCGCTCCGCGCCGATGTGCCGAGCTATCACCGCTGCTCGGCATTCGTCGTCATGTCCTCTGTCGCCGCCCGTTTCTTCCCGCCCCAGTCCGCTGGCGTGGGCGCAACCGTGGGAGCGCCAGGGCTTCCGTTCCGTATCGATCATGACGAGAAGTTCAACCAGACAACTCACGTTCAGTACCAGGTCCCTGGCCGGCTTGCTCCATGGATCGGCTTTAACTGGCGCTATGACAGCGGACTCGTGGCAGGCTCAACGCCCTGCTATAACGTCATTGGTGTAAATACACTCTGTACCGGCACGTCGACCACTCTCAACGGACAGCCCGCGATCGACCTGAGCGGACTCACCGCCGACCAGGAATTTCAGGCCGGATTTGCCTGTAATGGCGTGAGGGCAACACCGACCACGGCCCTGCCCACGCCCTGTCTGGCCTCAGAGTTCACTTCCAGCCTGATCAGCATCCTGCACCAACACTGAGGACGACGACAAGAACCCGCCGCGCATCGCCCCGCGCAGTCTATTTGACGCCTCCATCGGGGACGACAACCTCTTCCATGGCGACAAGCGCAAATGGAGCCTTCGCTGACTGCTGTCACTGTCACGAACAAGTACGCCCTTTACAACTTCCTCTCAACCTTCGGCGGCACGCACTATGTGACACCACGTGCGCTCACTGCGGAAGTTGGCTTCCACTTCTGAGAAGCGACGATTCCGTCACGTCCGCTTGAATCGGGACAGCGAAGGCCTGCTGTCCCGATTGCCCTAAAGGGGAGGGAGGCCGTCATGACGAAAGTGATTACCTTCGACAAAGGCATTGACGGAGCTATGCGCTGCTGACGAAACGCTTACCTGACAGGACGGCGTCGATAGCCGGGATCAGATCGCCTTCGGCATGTGTTTTAAAAACGTAAGCCCATGCACCCAGCCTCATAGCCTCTTGAACGACATCAGCATCGGTTTCTTGGGTTGAAAAGATGATCTTCGATTCCGGCACAAGGCCGCGAATCCGCCGTGCAGCCTCGATGCCATTCAGTGTTGGCAGACCGATGTCGAGCAGGATCAGGTCCGGCTTCAGTTCCTCAGCTTTCTGAACCGCTTCCAGTCCATCGGACACTTCGCAAATGACCTGCACTTCGGGTTTTTGCCCCAATTTCGAGCAGACGAATCTGCGGAAGGATTGGAAGTCCTCCACGACCATTACTCGAACGGTTGACTCTATCTTCACGGAACTTTTGGCACTCTAAATTGCTGCACTGCGCCCGGAGCAAAGTGAGACGGTAGCACAATTCAGCGAAGACATCCGCACGGTATCCGACACAAAAATTGAGAAGTCGTCACAACAAGTCGATGTGGCCTTGTGTGTGGACGGATACGCAAAAATGGTCGGGTATGGTTGTTCAGCAGGCGCAGCTTTTTGAGCACTTCGGATGGGTGTTTCGGGAAATGAAAATGGCGACATTTTTGGGTTGATTCGCGGTGCGGTTTAGGTGCAGGCTGTAGATCGGTTCCTTTCCCCAGAAGGGAAGAGGCGATGGCCCGAGGATCAGAGATGATTCCGGGCCATTTGCTTTTGGGGCCACGGCGTGGGAAGGCAACCAATTGTCAGGAACCTCGCATCCCACCGGCAAGGGCGAGGTGCAGAATCTGGCAAGTCGAACAACAGGGCCGATTGTCTTGCGACACGGACATGTGAAGGGAATGAGCCGCACGGCCACGTGCGAGGTTCTTGCGCGAAAGATACCCCTTGACCCAAACCTGAAACCCGGATCGCACGAGTACACATATTCGGACTGCACTGTAATCGACGCACCTACGGATTTGCCGGACGGCGAGTACCTTGTCCATTTCGATGACCACGTGATCGCAGCCACCAAAAAGGACGCGTATTGGTTATCACGTGGAATGGCGAAGCCATTCAGAAGCGCGATTTTCTTGGCGAGCTGATCCGGGAGCTGACGCCTTTAACTGACCCCCCTTCAATTGGTGTGCCGCTTTCCCCGTTGCTTCCATACCTGCGACAATCCTCAAGTCTCCGGCTCTGCGTTTTCAACGAATGACGCGTCAAATGCATGGCGGAGAGAGCAGAATGACATCTCCCATTGAATACATAACTCTACTCGGACAACTCAGGGGTATGGGTCGAGAGGTAGAGTGCAAGGTGTCAGCGCTTGAAGT
>Ga0207105_1123_pt1 | contig 18694 bp, 19 predicted proteins | sample Alteio_BWMinHeat_77_FD_153569 | JGI IMG/M metagenome (GOLD analysis project Ga0207105, IMG submission 153569) | Enriched cells from forest soil in Barre Woods Harvard Forest LTER site, Petersham, Massachusetts, United States -... | ecosystem: Environmental > Terrestrial > Soil > Temperate forest >... | reverse complement strand
TTAAGCCCATTTTGATCGAGGGGTCTTTTTCATTGAGCTTGAAGGAGCCCGATTTGGCAAGAGGATTGTTGTGGATGGACTTGTTGAGCCAGCGGAAAATGGCCATGGTCGCAAGGCCGGCAATGAAGATGACAGCGGATATCATCATGAGGGAATGGGCCCAGGCGTCGGTCCCTTGCTCGGCGTTCAGGCTGATCCCTAAATTCGCGATGAAGGTGGCGAGGTTTCCGGAAAAAATAGAGGAGAGGTTGGCGACGACGGCGAGAATGGGGTAAAACCGTTTGGCGGCCTCTACAGAAGTGATCTCATTGACAAATCCCCAAAAAAGGACGGTCACGATGGCGGGGCTCCACAGTTCCGACATGACGTAGTAGGCGGTAAAGGTCCAGTTGCGGAAGATGGAAATCAATCCATGGAAACCGGCGGGGAGCAGCTTTCACATTGATCGGCAAATTGGTGGGGATGGAGCGATTCGTGAAAGGGGTAGATGACAAAGGAAAAGAGGAAAAAGAAAGAGATAAAGATACTGATCATCACATAGAAAACTTTTTCTGTGTTGAAGCGGTTCGATAAGCGGGTGAAGAGGAGCATCATGAGCAGCGACATCGGAAGGATCGCATAGGTTTTAATAAAGGGGAGGGCGTCGGCGCCGGAGGATTTGGCGGTGATGACAAGGGCGTCCTTAACGGTGCGAAGCAGTGTGTAGTTAAGGCAGATCAAGAAGAAGATAACCAGCATCAGGGTAAAAACCTTCAGCTCGTCGCGATGCACTGGCCAGAAGAAGGATCTCAGCTTACCGAACAAAGGAGACGGTGCGTCTGACATATACCCCAGTAAAAATTACCCCCATTTTGGCTGATTTCGACTTATTTGACAACAGCTCTTATTCAATAAAACTATTTCTTTGCAATTGACAAATCGGGCACGAGAAGAAAGAAAAGACTTTATGCCCCTTCCCCAAACGTGCCCGTTTGCCTCCTTCCCCATTTTGGAGTGCGGTTTACGCATTCCAAAATCAGGAGCCCTCCTTCCCCGTGCCCGATCTTATTTCGCCTATGAAAAAATGATTTACGTTGTTGGTTAAATAAAAAAATTTGATAATGGCTTAAAAGTAGGGTTTAAAGGGGGATTGTGCTATGCTTGCGTCTATGAAAAAATCAAATATTGAGTGGCCGATCGCCAGTTACATCATCGGGTACCATCTTGCGCTTTTAGTGGGGCTGCCCTTCTTCTTCATGACGCATACCCCGTCCGCGGGAATTTGGATTGCCTCGGCGATCCTTTTTTATATTTCCGGGATCAGCGTAACGGCGGGATATCACAGACTTTATTCGCACATGGCCTATAAGGCGAACAAAGGCGTTGAAGCGGTGTTGCTTTTCTTTGCGACGATCGCAACTCAGGGAAGCGCATTAAAGTGGTCATGCGACCATCGCCGGCATCACGCTTTCGTCGATACCGATCGCGATCCCTATTCGATTAATAAGGGCTTTTGGTTTGCTCACATGGCCTGGCTATTCTACAAGACCGAGCCGATTGATCCGAAGGTCGTGGCCGATCTCTATAGAAACCGCCTGGTGGTGTTCCAACATAAGTATTACGGCATTCTGATGGTGGTTACAAACCTGATCGCCGTTCTCTTTATCGGTTACCTAACCGGTGACTATGCAAGCGCGTTTGTGATCGGCTGGGGCGTTCGCCTCTTCTTCTCTCACCACACCACATGGTTCATCAATTCTTTAGCCCATACCTGGGGATCTCAGTCCTTCAGCCAGGAACACACGGCGGTTGACAACTATATTCTTTCTTTGATTACGTTCGGAGAAGGCTACCACAACTATCACCATACGTTTGCCCACGATTACCGCAACGGCACGCGCTGGTTCCATTTCGACCCGACCAAATGGGTGATCTGGGTCCTTCATAAGTGCGGCGCGGCCCATGGGTTAAGACGGGTCAATGCGGTGCAAATTGAGGAGAGGATTGTGATCGAGCACAAAAAAAGAGCTGCTTGAGACTGTTCGCGAGTTTCTCTCCTCCAACAGCACATTGATCGAAGAAAAAATTGAAAAAATGACGGATGAGCTTCTAGCTCAATGCGCGCAGCTCCATCAGCTGGTCAAAGAATATCAAGCCCGTAAACAAGAAAAAACGGCGGATAAGGACCTTCTCAAGAATTTGAACCTTGAGATCAAGACGGTGAAGAAAAATCTTAAAGCCACTTGGAAAGATTGGAAACAAACATCGAAAGATGTGCTTGCCTCACTGCCTTATGAGACCAATTCTCAAACCTCTTAAAGAACTATGCAACATCAGGTTGTCATGAATAAAGAGATTAGAAAAAGCAGCGATCGGGGATTTTTCGATCACGGCTGGTTAAAAACCTACCACACATTTTCTTTCGGCGACTACTACGATCCCCATTTTATGGGGTTCCGCACGCTCCGGGTCATCAACGAAGATCGCATCCAAGGGAAACAAGGGTTCCCGACCCATTCCCACAAAGACATGGAGATCTTGACGCTCATGCTCGAGGGTGAGCTGGCGCATAAGGATAACATGGGCAACGGTTCGGTCATCCATGCCGGAGAAGCGCAGCTGATGAGCGCCGGCAGCGGAGTGACGCATAGCGAGTTCAACCATTCGGCAACGCAGGATGCCCATCTTCTCCAAATCTGGATCCAGCCCGATACGAAAGGGCTCTCGCCGGGTTATCAGCAAAAAAAATTAGAACTACCAGAAGATCAGTGGGTCTTGGTGGCTTCTAAACAGGGGCTGCACGGGTCGCTGCGCATCCACCAGGATGCGGAGGTCTCGATTGCGCATTTGGAAAAAGGGCACGCGCTGGACCGGGTTCTCAAAGAGGGGCGCTACGGATGGCTGCATATCATTACGGGTTCTGTGAACTGCGATGGGGTGTCTCTCCAGAAGGGCGATGGTATGGCCATGGAAGGAAAAAAGCATTTTCAGCTGACTGCGACCTCATCTGCTAAAATCCTCTTCTTTGATTTGAATTAGAATTTTCGGATTTGAAGAACTCCTTTTGGAATTAACCTGTAGGAAGATGATTGCAGAAATTTTGAATTTCGAGTACGCTTTCCCAAACTATGAGTGAAACATTTCCACAGCGCGAAGAGCGGATCTTAGATTTTTGGCAGCGGGAGACGATTTTTGAGCGCTCGCTCGAAAACCGCAAGGGCGCCCCCTATTTTTCTTTTTACGACGGCCCTCCGTTTGCCACCGGGCTCCCACACTATGGGCATCTGCTCGCCGGCACGATCAAAGACGTGGTCCCCAGATACAAGACGATGAAGGGGTTTTATGTCCCGCGGCGCTTTGGATGGGACTGCCACGGTCTTCCTGTGGAAAACGAGATTGAAAAAGCCCATGAGCTGTCGGGCGCCCCTTCGATCGCAGCATTCGGGATCGGCAAGTTTAACGAGGAGTGCCGCAAGATTGTCTTCCGCTACACCCAGGAGTGGGAGCGGACGGTGTCGCGGATGGGCCGCTGGGTCGACTTTTCTAGGACCTACAAGACGATGGACCCCTCGTTCATGGAATCGGTCTGGTGGGTGTTTTCAGAGATCTACAAGAAAGGGCTTGTCTACGAAGGGTTTAAAGTGATGCCCTTTTCAGCGCAGCTCGGCACGCCAATTTCTAACTTCGAAGCAAACCTCAATTACAAAGATGTGGACGACCCTTCGCTCGCCGTCTGCTTCGCGCTGGCGGGCGATCCTGAGACGAGTTTTGTCGCATGGACGACTACCCCGTGGACGCTGCCTTCCAATTTGGCGCTCCTTGTGAACCCCGAGCTCGAGTATGTGAAACTGAAGGATCTGGAGAGCGGCACGTGTTATATTTTAGGCGCCTCAAGGGTGCCGCTGTATTTCAAAGAACGTTTTGAAATTGTCAAGACTTACAAGGGAAAAGAGCTCGCGGGGATGCGCTATGAGCCGCTCTTTCCCTATTTTGCGACCCGCAAGGACCGCAGCGCGTTCCGCGTGATCCTCGAAGAGTCGGTAGGAGAGGAAGAGGGGACGGGGATTGTGCATGCGGCCCCGGCGTTCGGGGAGTTGGACTTTTTTGCGTGCGCGCGCGAGGGGATTGAACTGGTCTGCCCGATCGATCAAAATGGAAAATTTACAGATGAGGTGCCCGACTATGCGGGACTGTTTGTCAAAGACGCGGATAAGGAGATCATCAAACGGCTGAAAGCAGAAAAAAAAGTGCTGCACCATGGCCAAGTGCGCCACCGCTATCCGTTCTGCTGGCGCTCCGATTCGCCGCTGATCTACAAAGCGGTGCGGACCTGGTTTGTCGCGGTCGAACGCATCAAGGAGCAGCTCCTGGCCGCCAACGAGAAAATTCATTGGGTCCCGCGCCACATTAAAGAGGGCCGCTTTGGCAAGTGGCTGGAAAATGCCCGAGACTGGGCGATCTCGAGAAACCGCTATTGGGGCACGCCGATTCCACTCTGGCGCAATGAGGATGGGGATTGCATCGTCATCGATAGCATCCAGGAACTCGAGAGGAGAACAGGGATGAAGGTGACTGACCTCCACCGCCATTTTATCGATGACCTCACCTTTATGCATAATGGGAAGTTGTTTCGCCGCATCCCTGAGGTGTTCGATTGCTGGTTTGATTCGGGTTCGATGCCCTACGCCCAGAGCCATTTTCCGTTTGAGAAGCCTGAGTCGGGTTTAAGCCCTGTTCCCGCAGACTTTATTGCCGAAGGGCTCGATCAAACGCGCGGCTGGTTCTATACGCTCACGGTCCTTTCTGTGGCCCTGTACGATTTGCCGGCCTTCAAAAATGTGATCGTTAATGGCATTATTTTGGCCGAAGACGGCAACAAAATGTCAAAGCGGCTCAAAAATTATCCCGATCCTGATGTGGTCATCAACCAGTATGGCGCGGATGCGATCCGTCTTTACATGATGAACAGTCCGGCCGTGAATGGGGACGACTTAAAATTTTCTGAGCGGGGCGTCGAGCTTGTGCTGCGCCAGGTGCTCATTCCCTTCTGGAACGCCTATATCTTTTTGTCAACCTACACGAAGATTTATGCGTGGAAACCCAAACGCAAACCGGCCCCGGAAACCGACATTGACCGCTGGATCCTGTCTTTGTCTCAGAAGCTTGTTCTTGATGTCACGACTGCGATGGACCGCTATGAGCTGAGTCAGGCTGTGATCCCGTTTGTGGAATTCATCGATCAGCTGACGAACTGGTACATCCGCAGGTGCCGCTCCCGTTTTTGGTCCGACGTCGCCTCAAAAGATCGAGACCAGGCTTTCGAGACGCTTTACGAAGTGCTCCTCATCCTGTGCGAGGTCACGGCGCCGTTCATCCCGTTCATCAGCGATGCGATCTACCAAGAGCTGCGCGAAACCATTGCGCCGGCATCTGTCCACCTATGCAATTTCCCGGTATATGACGCGAAGCTGCGCGATGAGGTCCTAGAGAAGGAAATGGCGCTGGTGCAAACGGTGGTGAGCATCGCCCATAGCCTGCGCAAAGAAAATAAACTCAAAGTGCGTCAGCCTCTCTCTACGGCCCATGTGATCAGCGCTGATCTTGAGGTCTACCGCGCTCTGAAAAAACAGAAGCACCTCATTGCGGACGAGCTCAATGTCAAAGAAATGGAATTCCACTCCGAAGAGAAGAGTTTTGTGACGCTTGTGCCCAAAGCGAACTTCCGCATCTTGGGCAAAAAAGTGGGCAAACTGATGAACGGCGCTCAAAAAGCGATCCAGGCGCTCAGTCAAACCGAGCTTCACAGGATTCAACATGGGCACAATTTGAAAATTACGGTGGAAGGGGAAGAGATTCTGCTGACCCCGGAAGATGTCACCGTGGAGCGTCAAGTGCTCGAGGGGAATGTCGCTGCTACCCAAAACGGGATCACGGTTGCCTTAGACACGAAGCTCAATGCGCAGCTCCTTAAAGAGGGGCTTAGCCGCGAGCTGATTAATAAGATCAACACAATGCGTCGCGATGAGGGATTTGCCGTGTCGGACCGTATTGCAGTTATCCTCCAAACGACGGAGCGGGTGAAAGAATGCTATGAAACTTATCAAGAGCTTATCAGGCACGAGGTGCTGGCGACGCACGTAACCTTTGGCCCTTGCTCCGGCAGCGTCTTGGACCTCAACGGCGAGCCCACCACGATTTCTATTTCCATCGCATGAGTATCAACGTTAAACCTTACCAAGCGAGATGGGCGGGGGCCTTTGAAGAGGAAGCGCGCAGACTAAAAACAGTTTTTGCCCCTCTATCCGCAGACTTTTATCACATTGGGAGCACGTCCATCTCAGGCTGCAGTGCAAAACCGATCCTCGATATTTTGGGTGTCGTTGCTGATGTGACGGTTGTGGATGACTACAACGGCTCTTTATCTCAGCTGGGCTTTGAGCCGCTCGGCGAATATGGGATGAAACAGCGCCGCTTTTTCCGCAAACGATCGGGCACCCATGTCAACCTGCATATCTTTGAGGATACCGATCCGGAAGTAGAGCGCCACCTGCGTTTTTGCGATTATCTGAGAAGACATCCCACGGTTATAAGGGTCTATAGCGAACTAAAGATAGAACTTGCCGAGCAATTCCCACAGGATATCCAGGGATATACACTGGGGAAAGTGAAGTTTATTAAGGAGATTGATATTTTGGCAGCGCTGGAGGCAGATCATTTTCTCTGTCCTCCTTTGAAAAATCCGCAGAGAAAAAGTCAGTGGTCGCTCTCCGAGACGATTGCGGCGATGGAAGCGAACAAGCATCTGCATATGACTTGCTTCACCAAATATATCCCTGCCATCCAGCGCGTGTTTGAGCCCGACGTCACTGTCGTCCGTAAAGGGAACGTGGCGATGTATTTAGACCTCGATCATTTTATTCCTCCCGAGACTGTGAGCACGCTCCAATTCGTGCGCGCGGCGACGACATCCCACCTTCAATCTTTTTCACAGGTGGTGGTGGCTGTAGGAGAAGATCCTAAAGCTTTTGATCAGCTTTATAGTAAAATACCTCCCATCTTATACAAGCAGGGGAGCAATTTAAAGATGACCATCGCGTATGCTGATGGGGTTGCCGTGGGCATCGGCATTCTACTTCTTCACGCCAACGTCGCAGGGCTCTATTACATCGCCACGGTCCCGGCTGAGCAAAAAAAAGGATATGGGACAGCGATGATGGTCTATCTGCTGAAGCGCGCCAAAGAGAGAGGATTTCATCGAGCTGTCCTGCAAGCTTCCGCTGCCGGAAAAAGTCTCTATGAGCGCCTTGGCTTCCAAGAATGCTGCTTCTTCAAAGAATATTCCTGACAGTTCAGATACCACCTCCTACGTCGGCGGCATCTGAAAAGTATGCTTCCGCAGTTTGATGGCCGGTGTTTCCATTTTTCAGCTGCCTCGACGAAGGAGAGGTACCTGAACTATCTGAAGAATTGTCCTATCCCTAAAAGAAAATATTTTTTATAAGTGTCAGCATGGATGTCGTCGTCTTATCGCGCATACAATTTGCGCTCACCAGTATGTTTCACTATTTATATCCTCCGCTCAGCATCGGGCTTGGGTTGATGCTGGTGATCTTCGAGGGGATCTACATGAAAACCAAGAACCCCGCTCTACAAACAGATTACGAGGTTTTGGGTGAAGGTTTTTGCGCTGACTTTCGCTCTGGGCGTGGCCACGGGATTGGTGCAGCTTTTTGGCTTTGGGACCAACTGGGCACGCTACTCGCGCTTTGTCGGCGATGTGTTTGGCAGCGCGCTCGGCGCCGAAGGGATCTTTGCGTTCTTCCTCGAATCGGGATTTTTAGGCCTCGTGCTGTTTGGATGGAACCGCGTCAGTGAGCGGATGCACTACTTTTCGACGATCATGGTCTCGCTGGGCGCCCACTTCAGCGCACTGTGGATTGTGATTGCCAACTCGTGGATGCAAACGCCGACAGGTTATAAAATTGTCGGACAGGGGACCCAAGCTCGCGCTGTCGTGACCGATTTTTGGGCGATGATTTTCAACCCCTCATCGATGGATCGGGTGACTCATGTGATTTTGGGGTGCTGGCTCGCCGGGATTTTTTTAGTTTTGAGCGTCAGCGCCTACTACTATTTGAAAGGCAAACATCTTCCGTTTGCCAAGGCGTGTATGAAGATTTCCTTGTGGGTGGCCTTGGGTGTTCTATTGCTCCAACTCTCTTCCGGCGACGATACGGCGCAGGGCGTGGGAAAAAATCAGCCCGCCAAGCTCGCTGCCATGGAAGGGGTGTTTAAAACACAGGCCCGCGCGCCCTTGACGTTATTCGGATGGGTCGATACAAAAAATCAAACGGTCCACGGCGTTCAAATTCCGGGACTGCTCAGCTATCTTACCTTTAGAAACATCGACACGCCGGTCCAAGGTCTCGATCAGGTCCCTAAAGAAGATTGGCCCAAAGTGCAGGCGGTATTTCAGACCTACCATACGATGGTAGCGATGTGGGTCCTCATGTTTGTGTTGACATGCGTTGCTTTAACTCTGTGGAGAAAAAAGCGTTTAGAAAAAGCGCGCTGGGTGCTTAAAGGTTTAGTGGTCTCGGTGGCGTTCCCCATGATTGCGAATGAAGTGGGGTGGGTGACCGCTGAAATGGGGCGGCAGCCGTGGGTGGTCTATGGGCTGCTCCGCACGGTCGATGGCGTCTCCAAATCGATCAATGCGGCGCAGGTGATGACTTCGATCGTGATGTTTTTAGTGATCTATGTTTTCTTATTTGCACTTTTCATGTTCCTCTTGGATAAAAAGATTAAGGAAGGGCCTGAGCCGCATGAGGAAGGCGCTTCAGTATATAGGGACCAGCTATGACGCTCGAAGTGATTTGGTATCTCGTGATCATCCTCTGCCTGATCGCTTATGCTGTCCTGGACGGTTTTGATTTGGGCGTGGGGGCGCTGCACCTTTTTACAAAAAAAGATGAGGACCGCCGGGTCTTTCTCAATGCGATCGGCCCGGTATGGGACGGAAATGAAGTGTGGCTGGTGATCGTAGTCGGTGCGATGTTTGCCGGTTTTCCCGAAGCCTATGCAACGCTTTTTTCCTCCTTCTACAATCTGACGATGGGCCTTCTCATGAGTTTGATTTTTTCGGGCTGTTGCGATCGAGTTTCGCAGCAAACACGAATCAAAGCGCTGGCGGGCTACGTGGGACTGTGTCTTTTGCATTGCCAGCATCGCGATTGCCTTTGGGATCGGCCTTGTGCTCGGCAACCTCATCGAGGGAATTCCCTTGGACGCGAACAAAGATTTTATCGGCTCCTTCTCCGATTTTTTTAGCCCCTATACGCTGCTCCTTGGACTCACCACAGTGGCGCTATTCATGATGCATGGGGCGATCTATCTCGTGATGAAGACCGAGGGGAAGCTCCATAACGACCTAAGAGACCGTGTGTGGACTCTCATTATTTTCTTCATGGTGTGCTACGCCGCAACGACGGCGGCGACCTGGATCTACAGGCCGCATATGATTGAACGGATGATTGAGATGCCTTGGCTCTTTTTAGTCGGGGCCGCGGCGTTTCTGGCGATCCTCAATATTCCACGGCAGATGTCGAAGCGCAATGACGGCTGGGCGTTTATTTTTTCTTCAGTTTCTATCGGTCTCTTGCTATCCCTCTTTGCGATCGGAACGTTTCCGATCCTAATCCGCTCGAGTGTAAACCCGGATCGGAACAGCCTTAGTCTTTACAACGCGGCCTCCTCACCGCTCACCCTTAAGGTGCTGATCATCATCGTGCTCATTGGAGTGCCCTTGGTGCTTGCCTACGGGTTCTACATCTACCGCATCTTCCGCGGCAAAGTGAAGATAGAGAATACGAGTTATTAGGGACAACTCCTTTTAACCTCATCTGTACCTGCATGTCATCTATCCAAAAGATGGGCGTTTAAGGAAGTTTTTTCACTTGTCAAACTTCAAGGGAGCCCGATTTCTCCGATTCTGTAAATAGATCCATCCCCAGATGCTCAAGGCCGCGATGATCCACACGACCACGCGAGGTCCATTGATCCATGGATAGGGCGGTTGGTTGGGAGCTCCCCAGCGGCTGCCGGGAGGCCAGAAGATGAAGTCGGGACCGCCGCGCACGTTGCCCTCGGGAACAAATCCAAAGTCTCTGCTGTCGGCGCTCATGGCGTGATTGTCGCCTAAGGCGAGATAGCTCTTGGGAGGAATTCTCAGTCCGAACTTCTGGATGTACTCGGTGTTCAGCGTCCCATCTGCATTCAGAGGAGGGCCTGCATCAATAAAGGGGGCCTTCTTTGTTTTTTCTTTCTCAAGATAAGCAACCAAAAGAGGGTCTTCTTTTTTCATGACGGGCGCGCCGAGCAGATAGAGGTCGCCGTGCCTAAAGTAAGCGTAGCGGGAGGGGAGGAGCTGCTGGAATTTGGAACGGGGCGCCCAATGTGTATCGAACTCGATCCCCAAATTGTAGAAAAGTTGGACGCGCTCTTTGTTAAATGTGTAGAGCGGATGGTCCAAAGGAAGTTCTGTCGTAAATCCTTCCCAGTGGACCTTATAGGCTTTTCCATAATAAAACTCATAGCAGCCGTCGGCGACGTCAGGGAGCGAGGCGAGAGCGCCGCCTCGTTGGCTCGATCCATAGCGCTTGGCAAATCCATTCTCTACAACGAAGCGAGCGGTGTACAAGTTGTCAAAAATAGCGCGCAGGTGCTGCTCATTTAAGGGGAGGATGCTGGTAGCGGTCCCAAGCATAGGCCTGAGCCTGCCATACTCATCGCGCATCATCCGTGCATTTTCGATGCTGGGGGAGTGTCTGAGCTCGAGATAGAGCTCGCCTTTTTCAAGAGGCGCAGGCCCTTGCTCAGAAAATTCAACGACCTGGTCTTTTGTCAGAATACGGGAGGTCGCAAAGTTTTTGATCCCCCACAAGTTGGCGTAGTCCCCGACGCCTTTATTTTGGAGCAGGGTTCCCTCAATGCGCGACCCGTTCAGAGCGAGTTTGACGATCGGTTCGTTCATCTGGTAAAGAATGACAGGGGAATAGATGCCCTGCATATTGGAAGGAGAGGCGATCGCCTTGCCTTCTAAGTGGATGAAAGGGACGTGCTCGATTTTATCCAGAGAGGGAGGTTGGAGTTCGGAAGAAATATCATGGCCCGCTGCATCGACTCCGTAGATTTCGCCGCCATAGAAATAAAGGGTGTCCCCCGGCTTTCCCATGAGACGTTTGATGTACTGTTTTTTTCCGGGAAAGATATAAAAATAGAGGGTGTCCACATCGCGGATATCCATATTTTCTCCGGTGAAAATAAAGATGCTGCTGCGCTGCGCAAGGTTGGGATCAAAATAAAAATGGTCGGTTGTGAGCGGGATGTTGATTCCAAAATCTGTCTTGGAAACGACCAGGCGGTCTTTTTCTTTCAATGTGGGGCGCATCGATCCGGTGGGGATCTCATAAAACTCAAACCACATTTGACGGACGAGGACAGCGATGATGAGTGCGAAAATCAGCGCAAAGGAGAGATCGCGGATATGGTCCCAGGTGGTTTTCTTAATGTGGTACTTGGCGAGCTCTTCAACTTTTTTTTGCAGCTTCGTGCGCTTTTTCTCTGTCATTTTCTCTGATTGCCTCTTGGAGGGCGACGAGGCCTGCGTAGAGTTCATGGGAAGCTGTAGCAGACAGTACGCCTTTATGGCGTTTATAGAGTTGGTGGACCCCGCGGAAAACGTGTTTGCTTTTGCGGAGCGTGTAATATTCCGAAAATGAAAATTTCATGCGAACAGCTTAAACCATTTCCATCGAGAAGAAAAGAGTTTTTTCTCGAGGGCGATGACGCAGGGGTGGCAGGGATCTATTTTCATAGCAAGATGGTAGTATTCCTGTGCCTTGGTTTTTTGCTTGGCGCTTAAGTGGTAAAAGCCCATGACGGCAAAAAATCCTCGCGCTTCTGAATAGTGGAAGGTCTTCCGATCGGGGCAGAGAGTTTTGAGATCGAAAACGGAATTGAATACAGGAGGGACCAGCTTCCATTTTCCCTTGCGCAGCAGCTGATCGGCGTAATTGATTTTTGCAAAAAGGTAGTCTGGATGGCGTTCATAGGTTTCTTTGATCAATTTTTCCGCTTTTAAAAACTCTTTGCATTGGATATGCGCAAAAGTGAGCACATTGGCGATTTCGGGAAGATCGGGGTGTTTGTTTTTTAAAGCAGCGAGTTTCGGGAGGGCTTCTTTGGGGTTTTTGAACACCTCTTCGCGCAGCTTTAAAAACTCAGGGACCTCTTTTCCGGTCCGTATCGGTTCGTAAGTTACTTCAATATCAGCGATTTGGATCAGCATGTGGAAAACTTGTTCATAAAATTTCTGCTTTGCGGAAAGTTCTGCGGAGTCTCAGGTCTAAAAATGGATTGTAAAAGGACGGTAAAGCCGTGTTTTAACCGTCTGTTTGTTAGGTGGTTATTGTATTTTCTCAAAAACGTAACTCATTGATTTTGCTTGTTGGATCGGGGCGTAAAAATCGATATTTTTTTTCCTGTTCATAACTTGGGCTGCGCAGGGCGTTTGGGAAACATCTTTCTCGGAGACTCCAGCCCCTTGCCTGACTCTAAGGCGCGGATTTTAAAGTCATAATGTCCTTCGTGCACCTCGATCCATGAGGGAAAAGGGGATGTGGTGAAGTAGACGTGGATCTTGCTGGAAGCGATCCGGGACCTGTCTTCCGGCCAGCAGGTTTCATAGACATCGGCTTGTGGCATCCATAGAGACCTTCGGTCGTCCTCACCTGTAAGAGGGGCAGGGCCGATCCGCTTGCGCTGCCCCGGCTTTAGCTTCTCCAAGGGGAGGGTGAGGAGTTTAGTCAAAAAGTGGGACCCCTCCTCCATATAGAGCCAACCGCCTTGGGTGAAGCTGTAGCTATCTAGAAGTTTATCTGTCTTCAGGTCGATCTCGTACATGACCCAGGAAGTGGCCCCGGGCGCCCGCTCTTCCACCCAACGCTTCCAAGATTTTTGCAGCTTGGGGGTGGAGATCTCTTCGAGGACGAGGCGTTCTGCCGATTTTTGCCTGATGATCAGGACCGAATAGTTCTTGGCCTGCTCGGTGACGACGTAATCGCCGGCCTCCGCCGCCACGATCTTATCTTTTAGGGTCATGGCTTGCAGGGACGCGCATAGCAATAAAAAAATAAATAGACATACTCTCATGGAGAAAATGATAAGGCAATAGGGCCAAAGTTGCAAGGGTCTTGTGCTAAGAGAGCGAGCTTAACTGAGTTGCTTAAATAAGGTCGCTTACTTACTATTGGAACCGATGAATTTCTTTTCAAAAATGTTCATAAATCGTTGAGGGGATTATGATCACCGGAATCAATCATATCACGCTAGCTGTGAGGGTTGTAGAAACCTCCTTTAGATTTTACAAGGATGTCTTGGGATTTCGGCCTCTGTGTAAATGGGATGCCGGTGCCTATTTTCTCGTTGGGGATTTTTGGTTTTGTTTGAATGCAGATCAAAGCCGTGTTCCCAATCAATGTTACACTCATTATGCGTTCAGCGTCGGCGAGGAAGATTTTGAGGGGATGAGCCGGCGGATTAGAGAGGCAGGAATTCCGATTTTCAAAGACAATACATCCCCTGGAAACTCGCTCTATTTTCTTGACCCCGACGGCCACAAGCTGGAAATTCATGCAAGTTCGTGGAATTGCAGAGTGAAAATCAAAAAGCACAATCACGGCAATTGGAAAGACGTGATCTGGTTTGTCTAGGCAGACCAAAATTGTACAGTCGAGGTTATATGCGGATCGTTTCATTATTAATCTTTATAGCATCCTTTGCTGTACCACAGCTGGGAGCTCTTGATCTACAGACCGAGACGTTTGAAAGCATTGCGACGGCCAACCACTTGGACAAGGAGGCCTACCTCTCGCTGTTCGATCGCCCCTCTTTCCGTTTTCAAGATCCTCACGAGTTCGCGGTCGTCAGCATTCCAAAATCAGGAACGTACCTTGTCGCTAAATTACTGTCCCTGATGACGGGACAACTGCCCAAGTGGCGCGTCTATAACTATAAATACGTGTTTACAAGGTGCCATTTTTGGAATGAGGAAACGATCAAGGAGCTGGGCTCAAAAAAAAATGTTCGCCTCATTATCCCTTGCAGGGATCCGCGGGATATTGCAGTCTCAGCGGCTTGCTTTTTCAGCGGTTGCCCATCAAGAGCAGATGGAACGAACGGACCTGCTCCCGTGCCTGTGCTGGATGCGGTGTGGCAGACATCGACATTCGATGAAAAGCTCTCGCTCATGATCGGCCATCCCAGGACATATCTAAAGTCGAGTTTTGAGCAGCTTTTCGCTTTTGCGCAAAGGGCAGATGTGTATTTGTGCCGATTTGAAAATCTCGTGGGTCCGAACGGAGAAGGGTCTCTGGAAAAACAAAAGGCAGAAATTATCTGCCTCGCCGAGTTTGTCAATGTCCGGCTGACCCCCGCGCAGATCAATTATCTTTGCGCCAATATTTATGGAAATACTTATAGTTTTCGAGAGGGAAAAATTGGCGCTTGGAAAAATAGTTTCACAGAAGAGCACAAAGCGCTGTTTAAACGGGTGATGGGAGAATCCCTCGTCCAGTTGGGCTATGAATCGAATAACGATTGGTAAATTTAATTTATAGCCCGCCTTGACCCGGCCCTAAAGGGCCAGGATTGCGGCGAGCGCACCGTTCAACAAACCGTCGGAGAATCTCCTCCCTTGGGGGAGGAGTTCTTCAAATCGTAGCAATACTGCGATTCGAAATGGGCCGGATCTTCGACTTGGATTGTCATATGTGAGATCTTGTATTTTTTTTCAATGACCAGGTGGGCCTCTTTAAGGGCCTTCTGAGGTGAATCGGTGACTAGGTGGGCGCTGAGCGCCAAATTGTTTGTCGCCACGCTCCAGATATGGAGGTCGTGCACCTCTTTGACGCCGGGGATCGCCTCCAGGTCTTTCTGGATCGCGTGAGCATCGATTCCTTCAGGAGCTGACTCCATGAGAATGCGAATTGTTTGCCGGATCACTTTTCCTGAGCTGTAGAGGATGCTGAGGGTAAAGAGAATGGTGATGATCGGGTCGATGGGGTTCCATCCGGTGTACCACAGGAGGGCGCCTCCAATAATGACCCCGACGGATCCTAAAAGATCACCCACCACATGCAAATAGGCCGCGCGCATGTTGAGGTTGTGGGTGTGGTGCTTATGCAGGAGGCGCATCATCCAGAGGTTGGCGAGGAGGCCCACGCAGGCGATGACAAAGACCACTGGCCCTTCGACGGTTTCCGGGTAGGCAAGCCGATGAGCCGACTGATAGATCAGCATGAGAGAAAGCCCCCATAAAGAAAGCGAGCTGGCGAGAGCGCCTAAAATTTCTGCGCGATGATAGCCGTAGGTCATCGTGGGAGTCGAGGGTTTTTTTGACGATGCGCAGGACGATGAGGCTAAGGAGCAGCGATCCCACATCGGTAAACATGTGGAGGGCGTCGCTGATTAGCGCCAAGCTGTTGGCGACCCAGCCGCCTGCCACTTCCACGAACATAAAGAAGAGGGCGATCCATAGCGAAGCTTTTAAAGACGTGGCATGTTCCTTCATCCGTCCTCCGGCGGAAACCCGGCCCTTAAGGGCCGGGTATTTTCAAAAAGACGACTTGGGAGGGGTACGAAGCCCCTCCCAAGACGCAGTAACAATCCCCTTAAGGCCGGGGTTCACATCATTCATTAATACCATTGATTCTATTTTATTTAAAAGATTAATGTGAGGTGATGAGATGGGGGCTTATATTAATTATCGCAGGCGGGTTTTCAATGAGGGAGGCCTTTGCTCAGATACAGGTCTCTGAGTGCCGCGCCCGTTTGCTTTCGAAGCAGGAGTATGTTCAAAATGAGGGCGACTGGAAACAGGAGCTCATCAATATCGATCGAAAGGTGAAGGCCCTCACGCTGCGCAGGAATTTGCACCAGACGCGGGCAGCGCGGTTTGAAGAGGACGCGAAGCTGCGGCAAAGGGATCCCGATCTAACGGAGAGTGCCATGTCGGCTTGGACCCGCACTGAGAAAGAGAAGTCAGTGGTGAGAGAGCTCCAAGTGGAAATCGACAGACTGCAGCGCCGCAAGATAGAGATTTTGAAGGAGCATAACCTTTGACAACAGTTCAAATACCCCTTTAGGAGAGGACAAATCGGGCAAGGCAATGGAGGGTTCCTGATTTTGAAGTACGTAAATCGCACTTCAAAATCAGGAACCCTCCATTGCCTTGCCCGATCTTTTTTTTCTTAATAGGGGAAGAGGGCATCTGAATAGTTTCTTCTAACTATATTCTGTGGTAACGTAGAGAGATGAAGTTCAGATCCTGGATCAAAAGCTACCCCATCCCCTTGTGGGCCATCACCGGCCTGCTCGCAGGAGCCATCGTCTATTTCGGATTTCGTGACCATGCACTAGCCCAAAAGATCTGGTATGTGACGCTGCTTGTCGGCGGCGCGCCGATCTTATATCAGACGATCAAAGGGATGTTCCAAGGAAAATTCGCCCTCGACATTGTGGCGATGCTCGCCATCATTGCCGCTGTGTGGATGGAGCAGGCGTTCGCGGGAGTGGTGATCGTCCTCATGCAATCGGGCGGCGAGGCCTTGGAATCCTTCGGCCTTAAACGCGCCTCTTCCTCGTTGGATGCTCTCCTTGCCAGGGCGCCGCGTAGCGCCCGCCGAAAAAAAGGGGCCGGACTTGAAGAAATTCTCGTCGAGAAAGTCGAGATTGGAGACATCTTGATCGTAAGGACCGGGGACCTCGTCCCCGTTGACGGGACGATTGTGGAAGGGGAGGCGGAGATCGATGAATCTGCCGTCACTGGAGAGCCGCTTGCCCGCAGTAAGAAAGCGGGCGAAGTTGTGCTTTCGGGAAGCATCGATGTGGGTGGCGCCTTTACAATGCGCGCCGATAAGGTGAGCGAAGAGAGCCAATACGCGCGGATGGTCCAGCTGGTGAAGCGGGCCCAAGAAGAAAAAGCGCCAATCCAGCGGCTCGCCGATCGCTACGCCCTTTTTTTTACCCCGCTCACCCTCGTGATGTGTGCGATCGGATATTGGATCACGCGGGACCCGACAACGATCTTAGCTGTGCTTGTTGTCGCCACTCCCTGTCCGCTGATCTTGGCAACGCCGGTGGCAGTGATTAGCGGCATCAACCGCGCGGCCCAAGAGGGGATTATTGTGAAAGGGGGCGCGCCCATCGAGCAGATCGCTCAGGCGCAAGCGGTTGTCTTTGATAAAACGGGAACGATTACCTACGGCCTCCCTTTTGTCGAAGAGATTTTGCCTCTCAATGGGACGACCTCAGACGAACTCCTCCGGAAAGTGGGAAGCATCGAGCAGCTGTCGTGCCATACTGTGGCCCTCTCGCTCACAAAAAAAGCGCTCGATCAATTCCATCAGCTGCCGCTGCCGCAGAACTTTAAAGAGACTCCCGGAAGAGGTGTCGAAGGAGATGTGAACGGGGAGCATATCGCCGTGGGGTCGCAAGCCTATCTGGAAGAGCGGTTGGGAAAGGATTTTTTCAAGACCAATGAGCCTGTGCTGAATGCAGCCCAGCGCAAGGGCAAGTTGGTGATCTTCGTCTCTGTGGGCCAAACATTTTCAGGCGTGATTGAATTTGCCGATAAGATCCGGCCCGGCGTGCCGGGAATGATCCGCGAGCTGCACCGTCTTGGGGTCAAGGCGACAGTGATGCTGACCGGCGATAGCGAACGCAATGCCGAACTGATCCCGAAAGAGGCAGGGATTACGCAGGTGCATGCCCATCTGCTGCCCGAACAAAAAGTGGAGGCGATTGCAGCCTTGAACAAAAAATATCGCTGCACGGTGATGGTCGGCGATGGGATCAACGACGCACCTGCGCTGGCTACTGCTACGGTTGGCGTCGCCATGGGCGCCCACGGCACGGGGATTACGGCGGAGGCCGCCGACATCGTCCTGCTTGTCGACGATGTCACCAAGGTGGCCGATGCGGTGTTGATTGGGCAGCGGATGCTCCACATCGCCAAGCAGAGCATCTTTGTCGGCATTGGCTTAAGCTTTTGCCTCATGGTGATCGCCGCGTTCGGCTACATCGAGCCGGCGATCGGCGCCATGCTCCAAGAAGTGATCGACGCGGCCGTCATCTTGAATGCGTTGCGCGCAAGATAAGTTTAAAATAACATTTGACAATATTTTTTCTCATGCTCACACTGTTTGGCAGTACTGGTCCAGCGGGAACTGATGGAACTAACGGCACTGATGGTGCTACCGGTCCTACAGGTCCAACGGGTGCAACTGGAGTGATAGACTTTGCAGATTTTTACGCATTAATGCCCCCTGATAATCCAGCAACTGTAGCACCCGGCACGGCTGTTAGCTTTCCTCAGAATGGACCTACCAGCGGCGTCATCACCCCGGCGTCTGCGACTCAATTTACTTTGCCAGCTGTTGGGACTTACGAGGTCTTCTTTCAAGTAAGCATCACTGAGCCTGGCCAATTAGTTTTAGCCTTGGATACTGGGGGCGGCCCCATTGAACAAGCTTATACAGTTGTCGGATGAGCAACCGGAACCTCTCAAATAGTAGGCTCAGCGCTTATCACGACGACGACAGTTAATACATTGCTTTCAGTGCAAAATCCCGCTGCCAATGCCACGGCTCTAACA
>Ga0207105_1121_pt1 | contig 18899 bp, 15 predicted proteins | sample Alteio_BWMinHeat_77_FD_153569 | JGI IMG/M metagenome (GOLD analysis project Ga0207105, IMG submission 153569) | Enriched cells from forest soil in Barre Woods Harvard Forest LTER site, Petersham, Massachusetts, United States -... | ecosystem: Environmental > Terrestrial > Soil > Temperate forest >... | reverse complement strand
ACCAACCCGACTGTGGATGATATCCTCGACTTGGATGACATGGGGTATCCCTTCAACGAGCTTTAACATTTTTTCTTCATATTCAGCGACTCCCTTGCGATTGATTTGCTCCTCCGGTTTCAAGTCAAATTCCGGATGCTCAAGCCTTGCTTTAGATCTGGCTTTATTCGCTCCGGTTTCAAAGATCCAAGTTAACGTCACGTTTTTAAAGCTACCTATCCCAAGCAATTTGAGTTTAATTAAAGTTTCAATACTTCCATCTTTTTTGCGGTGTAGTTCAAATGTCGCTGGCAAACCGGAGAATTTTGATCCGATATGAAGAATTCTTTGTTGGTCTGACAATAGAGGTGCCACTCTCTTTTTTAAAACATGGGCGATTTCGCAAACATCGCGAATTTGTTGTCGGGCTTCTATAGGAAGTTGCTGCAGTTTTTTATTACTTTGGACGAGTTTAAGGCTTTGCTCTCCTTCGGCTGTTTGCTTGATGATTCTCTGCTTTGTGGTTTCATCTATTGGAAACATTTTCATGACTTCTTCTCTTGTGAAAGGTATTGCAGCTTTTATCTTTTCCAGCATGTACGAGGCTTTTCTAGACTCGGAAAATATACCTTTAAAAGTATTTGCGTCCTTTGAAATTTGTTCGAAAATTGAACTGATCAACTTTGGCTCAGCTAGCTGTTCGAGAAGGTCATCTAATCGATTTAATTCAGCAGAATTTAAGTTTGAGATAAAAATTCTCCATTCTTTAAGCCCTTCAGCTGAAAAGAACTTTTCACTTACGTCACTGGCAGAAATGCGTGGTAATCCTTTACTGGCAGAAATGCGTGGTAATTCAACCTCTTCCTGTGACTGAATGCTTGACCTTGACATTGTTTTTTTCCATGCGAAACCCTCTTTCTCTATGTTTTTTGAAAGGTCGTTTAGAATATCGGGCAGTTTTGCCTTAAACGATCTCACCGCCTCTTTAGTTTCTTTTGACCCACCAATGTCTTTTATGTTGCCAAGCTCTTTGATCTCTTTGGCTATCCTCTCGGCGTCTTTTTTTTCTATCTTGCCTTCTTTAATTTCACTAATAGTTTTTAATAGTTTATCTAACTGTTTGACTTGCTTTCCGCACCACATTTTTCTTACTAGATTTGCCTCTTTCATATTATTCTCAAAAGACACTTTTAATTTATTAATTTGACTTGAAATATCGTAGCTCATAACAAATCTCCCGTCATGGAAATTACAAGCGGTAACTAATCAATAATTTTATTATATTATAATTTTAATTATAAAACAAAAAAAAACAGCAGCACCGAACTAATAAAAGACTAAAATTGATAAATTATTGATCAATTAAAAAGAGCGGAATTTATCTAAGAATAAAACTGGAAATTAACAAGATTGAAGGATTTATAGAATCAAAAAGGCCTTGTGGTATAAATCTATCTTAAATAACGTTCTCGGAGCTATCTTTGGATTTATTCTCGCTTTCTAATTTGATAATTTTTTTTAATTCAATAACGGCTTCTTCAAAAGTGTAGCGGTCATCTTGATTGGGACGCAGCATTTTCCAAGCTAACCATTCACGAGAATTTTTATTAGGGGGTTCGGGAAGGTTATCTTCTTTTTTAATTGCTTCGTAAAGTTGAGAATGATCGAAATTTTTTTCGAAGTTTGATATCCAAGGAGGTGGATTTCCTGTAAAAAGCTCCCACAGAACGCAACCTCCGGCCCAAACATCCGTTTTGGTTGTGATGGAAGGATTATTCCCCATACCTATTGACAACATTTCAGGAGATACATATGTCCGAGTTCCTAAATTCTCGTGTTGCATTTCTCTCCATTCTAAAGAATCGGGAGGAGCATGCTTTGCAAGACCGAAATCTATGATCTTTGCTTCTATTTCTCCTGAATTTTCATCGGCAAACAAAAGAATGTTTTCTGGTTTAATATCGCGATGAACAATACCCCGCTTGTGAATTCCTGCCATCCCTTCAAGGAAATCTAAAGCTGCTTTATCTTTCTGGGCAGGATTAAGCTTTTTCATCATCTTAGACAAATCGCCTTCGGCGGGATCCATATAGATGATCTGATGTTCTTTTTTGCCAACCCGGCTGTAGATGATGTCATCAACTTGGATGACATGAGGTATCCCCTTAACGAGCTTTAACATTTTTTCTTCATATTCAGCAACTTGCCCACGACGGATTTGCTCATCCGATCCCAAGTCAAAGTTTGGATGCTCAAGCCTTGCTTTAGATCTGGCTTTATTCGCTCCGGTTTCAAAGATCCAAGTTAACGTCACGTTTTTAAAGCTACCTGTCCCAAGCAATTTGAGTTTAATTAAAGTTTCAATACTTCCATCTTCTTTGCGATGTAGTTCAAATGTCGCTGGCAAACCGGAGAAATTTTTTCCGATATGAAGAATTCTTTGTTGATCTGACAATAAAGGTGCCACTCTATTTTTTAAAACATGGGCGATTTCGCAAACATTGCGAATTTGTTGTTGGACTGCTGTAGGAAGTTGCTCCAGTTTTTTATTACTTTGGAGGAGCTTAAGACTTTGCTCTCCCTGCGGTGTTTGGCTGATGATTCTCTTCTTTGTGGTTTTATCTATTGGAAACATTTTCATGACTTCTTCTCTTGTGAAAGGCATTGCAGCTTCTATCTTTTCCAGCATGTTCGAGGCTTTATTAGACTCGGAAGATATACCTTGAAGAATATTTGCGTTCTTTGAAATTTGTTCGAAAATTGAACTGATCAACTTTGAATCATGAAGCTTGAGAAGTTCATCTAATCGATTTAATTGAGCAGAACTTAAGTTTGAGGTAAAAATTCTCCATTCTTTAAGCCCTTCAGCTGAAAAGAACTCTTCAGCAGAAATGCGTGGTAATCCTTTATCGACAGGAATGCGTGGTAATTCAACCGTTTCCTGTGACTGAATGCTTGACCTTGTCATTGTTTTTTTCCATACTAAGCCCTCTTTCTCCATGTTTTTTGAAATGTTGTTTAGAATATTTCTGGGCAGTTCTTTCTTAAACGATTTCACCGCCTCTTTAGTTTCTTTTGTCCCACCAATGTCTTTTATGTTGCCAAGCTCTTTGATCTCTTTGGCTATCTTCTTGGCATCTTTTTTTTCTATCTTGCCTTCTTTAATTTCACTAATAGTTTTTAATAGTTTATCTAACTGTTTGACTTGCTTTCCGCACCACATTTTTCTTAATGGATTTGCCTCTTTCATATTATTCTCAAAAGACACTTTTAATTTACTAATTTGACTTGAAATATCGTAGCTCATAACAAATCTCCTATCATGGAAATTATAAGCAATAATTAATCCGTAATTTCATTATAATATATTTTTTAATTATGAAACAAAAAAAACAACAACATGGATTAAAAAAAATCGATAGATTATTAATCAATTAAAAAGAGCGGAATTTATCTATAGGATACTTAAACGAGGGAGGTGTATAGAGTGATAACAGCCAGGCCGAGACGGCCTGATTACCTTTTCGTTCAAATATCCTGACGATAGCTAGACATTCCAAGTGTATTGCATCTGATAGTCGCAGCCACGGCAACCCTGTTTTTTTTTCTTCTTTTTGCAGCATTGAGCAAAACTTTTATCTAAAGAACTCTTCATTTGAGAAGACTCAACAACGGGTTCTTTATCGCAGTGTAGAAAAGCACACAAAAGAAAACACGCTACTCTAATTGATACTTTATGCATCGTTTTACCTTGGGTTAAAAATTGATTACATGAGTTTTAAGCGAAAAAATCATTCATTTCCATTCATTTATTCATCAAGCTAAGAAGTGATAACAAAGGCGCAGGGTAACAAGAGAGAATGATAATGGCAGCAAAGGATATTACCCCGACCACAGCCGCAGGCCAAGAGCGCTTTGGCGCCAATGCTTCATCAGGGGCCTCTGAAAGCATGATGGTCACGATTCGCAAATAATAATATGCCGAAATAATGGTTGTGAGAAGACCGATCACAACTAAGGCGTAATAACCAGTCTGAAAAGCCACTTTAAACACATAAAATTTAGCGAAGAATCCGGCGGTGGGAGGGATGCCTGCAAGCGTCAAAAGGCATAAGGCAAACAAGCTCGCAAGCCAAGGCGATCTGTAAAAAAGGCCATGCAAATCGCTAAGCACAACGCCCTCAGAACGCTCATCTAAATAGGCTAGGACGGCAAATGAGCCCAACGTCGCCAAAGCATACACGACAAGGTAAAATACCAGCGCCGTGAGAGCGTCGGGAGTTCCGGCTGCCAAAGGAATCAACAGAAAGCCCGCATGCGAAATTCCGGAATAGGCAAAAAACCTTCTTAGCTGCACTTGGCGCAAGGCCACATAGTTGGCGTAAATAAGCGTCGGAACAGCCAGCCAAGCGATGCCCTGGTGCCAGAGTGGATCAAAGTTTGGCAAAGCATCAAAGAAGACGCGAATGAAGGCAGCGAAGGCGCCAGCCTTAGTGCCAACAGCCATGAAGGCAGTCACCGGTGTCGTAGCGCCATCATAGACATCAGGCGCCCAAACATGAAAAGGGACGATAGCCGCTTTGAAAGCAAATCCGAGGGTGACGAAGGCGATGCCGCTTAAGAAAAGGACTTTATCCGGAGCAGTTTTAAGGCTGTGATAACCAGATAATAGAGCATCGAAGCGCGTGGTGCCTGTAGCGCCGTAAATGAGGGCGATGCCATAAAGAAGAAAGGCTGCAGCAAAGGCCCCCATAAAAAAATATTTCATAGAAGCCTCATGCGAGATTTGCCATTTTTTCATGTAGCCGCATAAAACGTAGAGTGAGATGGAAAGGGTTTCGAGGCCTAAAAATAGCGTTAGAAAGTCAGCAGCAGCGCCGATGAGAATTAAGCCAAATAAAGAGGAAAGCAGCAGAAAAAAGTATTCGCCGTGAGTAGCTTCAAAGCGTTGAAAAAATGAAGCAGAGAGCAAAGTAGTTGCAAGCCCGATCGTTAAAAAAAGAACCGTGAAGAGGCGCGCTAGGGAATCAAAGCGCAGCCATGGCGTTAACAGCTGATGGTGGCTTGCTGGAGCCATGACGGCGGCGCCGATAGCAGCAATGAGGACAGCCAAAGTTAAGAAGAAGCAAAACTTCTTGGCAGCTTTTGAAAAAAAGCTTTCAATAAGAAGCAGGGCCAAAGCCCCTGCCAGTATGATCAACAGCGGACTTAAGGCAGCAAAATCGGACAAATCCAAATTAATATTCATTTACAGTTCCTTGATATCAGCGGTCGCAACGATTTTTTCCGTAGCAGGCTGAATTTGTTTTAACACCGGTGATGGATAAATGCCAATCCACAAGATCAAAACAACCAATGGCAGGGCGATAGCGATCTCCTTGGCTTTGATATCCACCCACGATTCTTTAAAAAAACTGGGCTCTTCAAAGTAAATTTTTTGCATGAAGCGCAGCATATAGATCACCGAAAGGATAACAGATAAAGCTAAGAAAGCAGTCAGCCACGGATGTTGCCCAAAAAGCCCAAAGAAGATCAACAGCTCGCCGACGAAGTTGTTCAATCCAGGAAGAGCTACCGATGACAGAACAAAAAAGAGCGTAAGCCAGCAAAGCTGCGGTAAAAATTTTGCAAGGCCGCTGACAGGGCCTATGGCGGTGAAGCCTAGCCTATCTTCTAACCAGCCTGCTGTAAGAAAAAGAGCGGTAATAGTGATGCCGTGATTTAATGCCTGCAAAATGGCGCCGGTCTGTGCAGTATGATCCCAAATAAAAAGACCTGTCAAAATGAAGTTGACATGCGAAAAACTGGAGTAGGCGATCAGGCGTTTGAAATCGCGTTGCATCCAAGCAGCCAGTCCGCCGTAAAAGACGCCTGCGATGGCTAATCCGAGAAGAAGCGGACTCCATGCTTTCATAAAAGTTGGAAAAAGTTCAAGACCGATGCGCAAGAAACCGTAAATTCCCGCTTTAGAGAGCAGGCCGGCAAGAAGGATTGTCGCAGGCGTCGACGCCTGGCAGTAAGCATCGGGCAGCCAGGCGTGGAAAGGAAATAGCGGGGTTTTAACCGCAAAGGCAAAGGCAAAGATGGCAAAGAGCCACACAGCATGCGGCGCTTTGACAGAGATTGTTGCTAAGAGATCGAGATTGAAGCTATTGCCACCATCTGCCAAATAAAGAGCCAATACCGCTGCCACCATCAAAACCGAGCCGGCAATCATATAAATAAGAAATTTTAAAGAAGCCGCCTGACGCTTCGGCCCGCCCCAAAGATTGATCATAAAATAAAGCGGCAAGAGCATCGCCTCCCAAAAGATGGTAAAGACAACAAGATCGCGTGCCGTGAAAAATCCGATGAGAAGGCCTTGCAGAAGTAGAACTAGGCCATAGAACATATTTGGTGCTGCAACTTTTTCGGAATTAACCGCTAATAGAGCGATCGGAATGATGACCGCCGTTAAATATAAGAAAAGCAAAGAAAGCGCATCGACTTTTAAGTAAAACTCAATCGACAGCGCTGGAATCCAGGCATGCTGAATCTGAGCTCCGATCCACCCTGTGAGGCCATAAAGCAGCATAGCAAGAGGAAACAAGCTCATAGTAACAGCAGCAGCCTTCATATTTTTTTCTGACAGTAGCGGAAAAATAAAAAAGGCTGCGGCAGAAGCTGCAAGAGGAACGATAAATAACCACATTAAGCTAGGCATTGCAAAATCCTTAAAAAACAAAATAAACGATCAATAGCACCATTCCCAGGGTCATCCAGGCTACGTAAGAGCGTATCTGGCCGCTTTGAATCCGCTGCAGCCACACAGCCATTTTTTGGGTTGCATGAATTGTTGCTCTTATCATGCCGTCAAAGACCCTTGGCTCAAAAAAACTAGCGATGGCGCGAGCCAAAGCATGCAAAGGGACAACAATACATCGCCAATAGATTTCATTGATAAAAAAAGCATTCTTCAGCAGCGTGATGGTGTTCCCTAAGCGATTGTAAAAGCGCGTATACAGCACAGCAGCAACTAAAACGCCAAGCAGCCCACCGACTACTGACATGAGTGTTTCAGGGGAATAAAGAAGTCCTCCTGGCGGCTCTTCTTCAGCAAGAGTTACCCCAACTTCGGCTAAAAACCCTTCAAGGAGGGCTGTTTTGCCGAAAGCGAAGCCCAAAAAGCCTCCACCAATAGCCAAAATAGCCAACAAAGTCACGGGAATGAGCATCACTGCAGGGGCTTCTTTAACCATCTTCAAAACTTTTTCATCGATGCGAGGTTTACCGGTGAATGTCAAGCAGTAGGCACGGGTCAAATAAACTGCTGTTAAAATAGATGCTATAAGTCCGATGTAGAAAAGAGTGGTAAGCCCAGCGAGATATTCCTGCTCTAAGATAAGATCTTTACTGAAGAACACCGATAAAGGCGGTATTCCCGATAGTGCTAAAACGCCAATCAAAAAGAGCCAATGCGTTTTTGGAAACTTTGACGCTAAGCCTCCCATCTTGGCCATGTCGGTATTGCCATGCATCATATGGACAACATTGCCAGCAGAGAGAAATAACAGCCCCTTGACAAAAGCATGCATCGTCAAGTGGAACATAGCCGCATAAAAAGCCCCTACGCCGCAGGCCAAGAACATCAGCCCAAGCTGGCTTACTGTAGAATAAGCAAGAACTTTTTTTAGATCAGTTTGGGCAAGAGCGCAAAGAGAGGCAAAAAGAGCGGTAGCTGCGCCGATGTCTCCAATTAAATGCAGTGTGTCGGGAGTCAACAAAAAAACGGGATGCATGCGCACGACAAGGTATACACCGGCCGTCACCATGGTAGCAGCGTGGATGAGCGCTGAAACCGGCGTTGGTCCTTCCATGGCATCTGGAAGCCACGTATGCAGGGGCAATTGCGCTGATTTGCCGATGGCTCCGATAAAATAAAGGAGTGTAAGCAGCGTGAGGATAGGAGCTCCCACGCTAAATTGGGCCGGGGCCTTCTTGAAAATTTCTGCGATGTCGCCGGTGCCAAAAAGATGAAAAGTGAGCAGAAGGCCAAGAAGAAAGCCCCAGTCGCCGATGCGGTTTACAACAAAGGCCTTGGTAGCAGCTTGAGCTGCGGCGGGGCGCGTATACCAAAAGCCGATAAGGAGATAGGAGGCAAGCCCTACGCCTTCCCATCCGACAAAAAGGAGCAGCAGATGGCCTGCTAAGACTAAAAGAAGCATCGAGAAAACAAAAAAATTCATGCAAGCAAAGAAACGAGCGAAGTCTTCTTCATGCTCCATGTAGCCACATGAGTAGACATGGATCAAAAAGCCCACGCCGGTGATGATGAGCGTCATCACCAGCGATAAAGGGTCGAGGCGCAACGTAAAATTAGCTTCGATTTGTTCGATGGGAATCCAGTTAAAAAGCGTTACGGTGATTGGATTCATATCGTGGTATGTGTAGATAAAGAGCAGGCTTGCAAAGCATACCAGCGAGATAAGAATGGATGTGCAGCCAATAATACCTGCTAATGTACGCCTAATTACCTTTGCCGAGGTAAGCAAGGCAAGAAAGCCGGCTAGGGGAACAAAGAGACCAAGAGATATCGCGTAAAGCATTTTTATCCTCTCAACACATCGTACTGATCGACATCAACCATTTGCTTAGAGCGGAATAAGTTAATGATGATGGCAAATCCGACGGCAGCTTCAGCAGCAGCTACTACCAACACAAAAAAAGACCCAAACTAAGCCGATTTGATTGCCCCAAAGATTGGCAAAAGCGACAAAAAGAAGATTTGCGGAATTGAGCATCAGCTCAATTGATAAAAAGAAAATAAGGGCATTGCGCTTTGCTAAGACGCCAACGACGCCAATAGCAAACATTGCCATGCTAATAAAAATCATGGGTGAAATATCCATTTAACTCCCCTTTTTTCCAATGTAAAATGCACCCACGAGAGCCACTAAAAAAAGCAAGATCACAGCCTCGAATGGGAAAAAAAAATCTAAATATAGAACGCGGCCAAGCGACTGTGCTGTTCCAAAGTCTTCAGGCAGCCCTGCCCTCGTAGTGGAAAATCCAGTGAAGCGCACCCCTAAAAAAACCAGCGCCAACAAAAACGAAACCCCAGCTACTAGTAAAAGCAAAGGTACACTTTTAGGAGGAAATCGCACAATCTGCTGATGAGCATCTTGGAAGAGAACAATGACGAACATGAAAATGACAAGAATGGCTCCGGCATAAATCAACACTTGCATCACCGCAATAAACTGAGCAGAAAGCTGAAGGTAAAGTGCTGCCAACATCAATAGCGTGAGCAAAAACGAAAGGCTTGCATGAACGGGATTGCGCACTAAAATAACACCTAATGATGACATAATCAAAATCGCCCCAAGAATCCATGGAACAAAGTTAGCTGCCGACATCGAGTTAAATCTCCCTTTTTGGATCGCGCCCCGAATCCCCTGGATTTTTTTCTGTCAGCATCTCTTTGGTATAGATGAGCGATTCGCGGTCGTAACCGGAGAGCTCATATTCATTGCCAAGGATGATGGCTCCCGTAGGACATGCCTCTTCACAGTATCCGCAAAAAATGCAGCGGAGCATATTGATCTGAAAGTCGGAAGCATAGCGTTCTCCATGCGAGTGAACATCATCCGGGGTATTTTCAGCGGGTTTCACGTAAATGGCTTGTGAAGGGCAGACGATAGCGCAAAGCTCGCAACCGACGCAGCGCTCTTTGCCATCTGCCCACTTGGTAAGATAGTGGCGACCGCGCGAACGAGAAGGCAGCTTACGTTTTTCTTCCGGATAACGTATTGTAACGGGACGTCTGAAGGCATACTTCAAGACGATCAAGAGCCCGCGAAATATAGACAGCACTTTCGAAAAGTTTTTTTTCATTTCCACACCAAAATAAAGTAGGCCGTGACGATTAAATTTAAGGTTGCAAGGGGAACCAAGACCTTCCACCCAAAACTCATGAGCTGGTCGTAGCGAAAGCGAGGGATGGTGGCCCGCACCCACATAAAGAAGAAAACAAAGAAAGCGATCTTGACAAGAAACCAGACGACAGGGAGGTCTCCTGGACCATGCCAGCCGCCGAAAAACAGCGTTACAGCTATCGATGATACTGCGAGAATATTGATGTATTCAGCCAAGAAGAACATCGCAAACTTCATTCCACCATATTCCGTGTGATAGCCGGCGGTGAGTTCCTGCTCAGCTTCAGGCAAGTCAAAGGGCGAGCGGTTGGTTTCTGCAAATCCGGTAATTAAATAGATAAGAAAGCTGACGGGGTTGGTCCAAATGAACCAATGCTCCTTCTGAGCTTCGACAATTTCAGAAAGGCTCAACGTGCCGGCTGAAAGAGCGACAGTCAGAAGTGCAAGCCCCATGGGGACTTCATAGCTGATCATCTGAGCTGTTCCGCGCAATCCCCCTAAAAGAGAATAGCGGTTGTTCGAAGACCACCCTGCTAAGACGACACCATAGACCGCTAAAGAGGAAAAAGCGAGCAAAAATACAATGCCGGCATTGACATCGGCAATTTGCAACCTAATAGGATGTCCCCATATCTCGACAGTACCCCCGACAGGAATCAAGACAAAGATAAATAAAGCCAGAAAAGCGGAGATGCTCGGTGCAAGCCAATAGGTGAACGTCTCCACGCCGGCAGGTTGAAATCGCTCTTTGGTCAGAAGCTTGATGCCGTCGGCGATGGGCTGCAAAAGGCCAAACGGCCCTACGCGGTTGGGGCCTAGACGCAGCTGCATCCTTGCCATCAAGACCCTTTCTAAAAAAGTCATGTAGGCAGCAGCACCCATCAGCAAAAGCACCAAGACCAAGCCTTTGATCAATACTTCCATTGTCTGTGCGAGCATACTTTCCTTTTTTTAGAAAATGGCATCAGAAGACATTAATTCATCGGGCACGGGCACGCTCACGGGCACGGGCACGAAAAATTTATCAATCTTCTTTCCATCAGTCATATCTATTTCAACTTCTAACTTCGTTTTCCTCTTTCGTGCCCTTGCCCGTGCCCGTGCCCGTGCCCGAAAATTGAACGAATACCTTTTTTACCTACTAATCTCAATTTCCATCCCATTAAGCAAATTATCGCCAAGTTCGTGCACGGGAAGATCGTCAAAGCCCAATGGCAATACAATGGTATTCAAAGCCACATGCTTATCTAACTGAACTTTGGCGACGATGGTGTTTCCGTTAGCACTTAATCGCACCTCTTGCCCATCTTGAATGTTTCGCTTGGATCCTTCATCAGGATGCAGACGTGCCCGCGGTTCTTTGACAAGCTGAAGAACATGCACGTCGTGCTTCATGCGCACTCCCTGATCAAAAAGAACCCTTGCATAAGACGCCCTCAACTTCCCATTCTGAATTCTGGATTCTGGATTCTGAATTCTGTCCTCTCCATTCTGAATTCTGGATTCTGAATTCTGGATTCTGCCTTCCCCATTCTGAATTCTGGATTCTGAATTCTGGATTCTTTTTTGTCCGAGCGTCTCCAAAAAACTTGCATCGACTGCAAGCGGCATATTCAATTTCTTTGCCAGCTGAATAAAGATTTCGCCATCGCTGTAAACTCCTTCCGGTATCTCTTTGCCGGGCATCAGGCTTTGAACGCGGCCTTCGATGTTGAGGAAGCTGCCGCCCTTTTCAACAAAAGACAAAGTTGGAAGCACGACATCGGCTTGGCGCGCTGTCTCCGTCATAAAGAGATCCTGAACGACGAGAAATTTAAGCTTAGAGCGAGCTTCTTGCCATAACTTGCTGGAAAATTGCCGCACAGGATCAGCCCCTGCGACATACATAAAATCCCATCCGTTGCGGGCTGCGTCTTGCATTACCTGCAGAGCATTCAAGCCGGGATTATTCAATGGCTTGCCAAGTGCTCCTACGTCGGGGCGCATGCCGGCAAAACGTGCCCCCATGCTGTTGCCGCGGCCTTCCATGACATTCAACGAGGCTTGCGGCAGAGTCTTTTGAAACTTTGCAATTTCAGCTAAGATTGCACTGCGATTAGGAGTTGATAAATATTGGCTTCCCACAAAAAGAGCGCATTTACCTTGTTCTGCCATCGATGCTATCCTAGGGAGATGCTCGGACAAGGCTTCTAATTCTTGACCTGGCGTGTGCAGTAGCGTTTCCGTTAGATATGGGGCAATTTCAGGAGCAAAATGCCCTAAAAAGATGACTTTAGCGCCGCGATTAATCGCTTGTCTTAGCCTAAGCCATATCACAGGAAATTCTTCGGTAAGATCGAGACCAAAAAGAACCGCAAACGACAGCTCTTCGCAAGCGCCGATTGAGATCTGCATGCCGGGAGCCACGCCTTCTCTATCAAGGGAAAATAGCGGCATCCCGATGCGACTATCGAGATTATTGACTCCGGCCCCTTCGCGCATAAGCTTTTGAAAAAGGTAGTTTTCTTCAACGGTGAGAGGATTGCCGCCAAAAGCTGCCAGCTTAGCGCGCGGCTTAGAGGCTTCGATGTTGTCGGCTACTAAAGAAAGAGCTTCATCCCAACTAGCTGTCTCAAGCTTACCCTTGCGGCGTATCAAGGGCTTCTGCAGCCTTCCTGGATGGGAGGTGAACTCATAGCCAAACCAGCCCTTGTCGCAAAGCCATATATCGTTGACATCGCGATTTTCTCTTGAACGCGTGCGCATGATTTCGCCATCGCGGGAATCTAAGATCATGCTGCAGCCCACCGGACACAACGTACACGTACTCTCTGTAGGTTCGTTATCCCAGGGCCTAGCACGAAAGCGATACACTTGGCTTGTCAGGGCACCTACCGGACAGATCATGATTGTATTGCCGATGAATTTTGATTCCGCCGGGCCGCCATCAGGGGTTCCTACTTCGGTCCTATAGCCGCGCTCGATGAATTCTAAAGCATGATCGCCTGCGAGAACATCGCCAAAGCGGGTACAGCGCGCACAAATGATGCATCTTTCTCTGTCGAGCATCAGAACAGGTCCCAATGGCAGCGGCTTTTTAAAATGGCGTTTCTGTTCAAAAAAACGGCTTTCACCGGGCCCATGATTCAGGGCATTTTCCTGCAGGGGGCATTCGCCGCCGCGATCGCAAACGGGACAATCGAGGGGATGATTGATTAATAAAAATTCGATGATCTCCTTGCGCCCATCGACTGCCATTTGCGTCTCTGTCTTCACGACCATGCCTTCAGTAGCTTCCAGGGTGCAGGAAGTCTGCAGCTTAGGCATCTTCTCGACTTCGACTAAACACATGCGGCAGGCACCAAAAGGAGGCATGCGATCTTGGTAGCAAAAGATGGGAATATCGACACCAAGCTGCTTAGCTGCGTTGTAGACAGTGGTTCCTTTAGGCACGCTCACGGACTTGCCATTGATCGTCAAGGTGATTAACTGAGTCATTGTCGCTTGTTCGTTTATATTCATAAATAGGGATAAGATATTTTCATTTCAGGGCGTTTATCGGCGTTGGGATTGCGCCGAATGTATGCTTCAAATTCACTTTTAAATTCTTGCATTGCACTCACAATAGGAGGAGCAGCTCCTACGGCTAGCGGACAAAAGGAATTTGCAGCCATGCTTCTGCAGACATCATCGATTGTCTTCATATCAAAGATAGTGCCTCCGCCTGTTTCAATGCGACCTAAGATCTGCACAACCCAGCGGGTGCCTTCGCGGCAAGGGGTGCATTTTCCACAAGATTCATTTTGATAAAACTGCATCAAACGGTGAGCTACTTTAACCATATCGGCGGTGTCATCCATGACGATGATTGAAGCAGTTCCAAGAGCTGAATGCCGCGCTGTTAACGTCTCAAAGTCCATGGATATGTCAAGGTCGCGTTCAACTAAAAGAGCACATGATGATCCACCTGGATAACAGGCTTTAAATCTTCGTCCCGGAAACATGCCGCCGGCAGCTTCTAAGACTTCTCGTAAAGAGACTCCAAGAGGAAACTCGTAGCAACCAGGCTTTTGCACTTGGCCGCTGACCTGGAAAATTTTTGTGCCTGTATTCTTCGGTTTGCCGATTTTTTGGAACCACTCAACACCTCTATTGACGATGTGGACGACATTGCATAAGGTTTCGACATTATTGATGATTGTCGGTTTGCCATAGAGTCCTGCCACAGCAGGAAAAGGGGGCTTTAGGCGCGGAAGTGCCCGATAGCCTTCTAATGACGACAGAAGCGCCGTTTCCTCTCCGGCGATATAAGCTCCTGCGCCTGGATGAACGACGATTTCCAAGGAAAAAATCGAACCAAAAATATTTTTCCCTAAATACCCCCGTTGCTTGGCTTGAGCCACAGCCTTGCGCAACTTCGCTATTCCTTCAAAAAACTCCCCGCGGCAATAGATAAAAGCTTGCTCAGCTCCGATGGCATAGCTTGCTAAAATCATGCCTTCAATAAGCTGATGAGGATCATTTTCAATCAATAATCTGTCTTTAAAAGTTCCAGGCTCGCTCTCGTCGCTATTGCAAACCAAATATTTAGTCAAAGAGGGGTTTTTGGGGACAAATCCCCACTTGGCTCCTGTGACAAAGCCAGCTCCCCCTCGGCCTCGCAATTCCGATTGCTTGACCATCGCGACAAGATCATCAGGCTTTATTGCCGGTATAGCTTTGCGGATAGCTTTGTAGCCTCCATGGCTTTCGTAGGTTTCGATGTCGCATTGACCAGGTTTTCCCATATGCTCCATTAACACGCGCATCTCAGCCATGCTCTACCTCCGCTCTTTCGACAGGAGAGGGATGCCCCGGACTTCTTTTAGCCTCGGTTAAAATTTTGTCTAAATCGTTTTCATGAACAGGGCCAACGACTTTATCATCGACTAGCATCATAGGCGCTCGATCGCAGGCGGCTAAACACTCCGCTGCAATCAAAGTGAATTCGCCATCAGCTGTCGTCTTCCCGGGCGCTACTTTCAGCTTCTGGCATAATTTGTCGATCAAGCCATCGGCGCCATGTAACATGCAGGAGACATTTTTACAGACATGCAGGATATGTTTACCCACAGGTTCTTCAAAGAACATGTCATAAAAAGTTACGACGGCGTTGACTTCATTGAGGTCAATTCCAAAAAGGTCTGCGATTTCTTGTTGTGTTTCGCGCGGCAAATAACCTACCTCGGCCTGTGCCAAATGAAGCGCCGGAATAAGCGCAGAGCGCTTCACAGGATAAAGTTTCTGCAATTCTAAAATAGCTTTTCGAGTTTCTTCAGTAAGCATTAACGATCAACATCTCCTAATATCGGATCGACGCTGGCAATGGCCACGATGACGTCGGATAAAATATGTCCTGGTATCACTTTTTTTAAAACTTCAACATGGGGAAATGAAGGAGAGCGCACACGCACTCTATAAGGTCTATTGCTGCCGTCGCTGATAAGATAATAGCCGAGTTCCCCACGTGCTGATTCGACGCAATAATAAAGCTCGCCGGCTGGTGGATGAATTCCCTCGCTCACCAATTTAAATTGATGAATCACAGCTTCCATGCTGCGAGCAAGCTCGCGCCTTGGCGGCAAGGCGACTTTGCGATTATCCGTGATCACAGGACCGGGCCTTAGCTTGGATAGCCCTTGTTCGACCAATGAAGCGCTCTGCTTCATCTCTTCCATGCGGATCAAATAGCGTGCATAGGAGTCGGCTTCGGTACGCGTAGGTACTTCAAACTGATAATTTTCGTAACCCAGGTATGGATAAGCTTTTCGGATGTCATAAGGAACACCGGCGGCGCGGATGACCGGCCCTGTGCACATATATTGCTTGCAAAGATCTTTGTCGATGATGGCGACATCTTGCAGACGTTCGCACCAGATGTAGTTGTTCGTAAGCAGATTATCTAAATCTTTCCAAGTACTAGGAAAATTTTTTAAGAAGGTGCGAGTTTGGCTTTCAAATTCGGGATCGAGATCATAGGCAAGGCCTCCGATGCGCCAGCAAGAAGGGAACATGCGCGCCCCGGACATGCCTTCAAAAACATCCAGGATCTTTTCACGTTCTGCAAAGCAATACATATACACTGAGGACATATTCAACTCCAGAGCGCTTGTGCCAAGCCATAGCAAATGGCTTGCTATACGCGATAGTTCCAGCATGATGAGCCGGATTGTCTGCGCACGCTCGGGCACTTCAATGCCCATAAGCTTCTCTACAGCACCGCCAAAGGCTTGCTCTTCGGCAGGTCCTGACAAATAATCCAAGCGATCGACTAAAGTAAAGATCTGATGATAGGTTCTAGTCTCACACTCTTTTTCAACGCCGGTGTGAAGATAGCCAATGACCGGCTCTCCGGAGAGAATGACTTCGCCGGCAAGCCTGAGCTTTAGGCGCAAAACTCCATGCGTGGATGGATGCTGAGGCCCTAAATTGAGCTCCATGATATCACCGGGATCAGCTGTGATATGCTCAAGATTTTTTGCGGCTTTCGACATAAGGAATAATTTCCGATGGCACTTTTGGCTTGACGTCATGTTTAAATTCAACAACTTCTTCTGTCAGGGCATAATCGCGGAGCATAGGATGTCCTCGCCAATCATCCGGCATCAGGATCCTTTTCATATCGGGATGACCTTCAAAATGAACGCCGAACATATCAAAGAGTTCGCGCTCATACCAATCTGCTCCTTCCCATAGATCTGTGACCGAGGGCATTAATTCACTGCGTTCAATAAATACTACTAATCGCAAACGCTCCAAATTAGTGGGATTGTGCAGCCAATAAACGATTTTTGTGCGCTTGACAGGAACTAAATAATCTACTGCCGTTAGATCCATCAGCACTTCGTAGCCTGGATCTGGAGCTTGTTTTAAGAAAGCAAGAGCCTCTTTGATTTTTTCTTTGCGGATTTCAAGGGTGATTTCATCGTGAAACTCGGTTTCATTGACGACGGCGTCTGCAATTTCTGCTTTGAGTTTTTGAACAGCCTCGGATTTTTTCATGGCCGCGATGAACTCCGCGTGAAGGGACGTTCGCCCTTAATTTTCTTCTGCAGTAAGATGAGTCCATCAAGAAGCGCCTCTGGACGCGGAGGACAGCCGGCAACATAGACATCGACAGGTACGATTTTATCGACGCCCTGAATGATGGCGTAGTTGTTGTAGATTCCGCCGCTTGATGAGCAGTCGCCCATGGCGACCACCCATTTAGGTTCGAGCATCTGCTCATAAACGGTTTTTAAAACCGGAGCCATCTTCTGGCTCACGCGACCTGCCACGATCATGACATCGCTTTGACGAGGCGATGCGCGAAAGACTTCCATGCCGAAGCGCGCCATATCGTAGCGGCTGGCAGCCGTTGACATCATCTCAATAGCGCAACAGGCCAATCCAAACTGCGCCGGCCAAAGCGAGCTTTCTCTTGCCCAGTTGATTACCTTTTCTAAAGGCCCTATGAGGAAAGGAGTTTTCTCTTGCTGAGTTAATCCCATTGCAAGCCCCCTTTGCGCCACACGTAGGCAAATCCAACTAACAGAGCGACTAAGAAAAAGAACATCTCATAAAAAGCAAAAGCGCCGAAAGTTTTGGCGATGACGGCCCAGGGGTAGAGGAAAATCACTTCGATATCAAAGACTAAGAAAATCAGAGCGACCAAATAATGACGCAAGGGAAAGCGCTCTTGCAGAAGGTGTGTCTGGGTTTGAATGCCCGACTCGTAGGGCATATATTTTGCCGGCGCCCCTTTTTTAGCAGGAAACAGCGCCGAGACCCCTACCATTGCTAGGGTGACAAAGGCCACCAATCCGAAGTAAACATAAACGGAGAAAAAATCAGACACAGCAAAATCCCTCATTAGAATACGAATCTATTCAACGCTAGGCAAAGTCGATTTTTTTACAGTCCCTTTAATATGAAGAATTTCTTATTACGTCAATATTTTTGTATAGACCTTAGCACCTTCCATAATTTGAAAGACCACACTCGCCCTCTGTGGTTGAATTTTTACTACCAGCATTCCTTTAAAAAGAATTGAGGGAAGACATAACCGTCGCTACATAAAGAAATTTATTTACAAATATTCCAAACGCGGTAATCTTTGGTGCATATCAAGAATTTATTTGGGATCGCTAAAATGGAGGTTGCTTAAATGAATTGGCGCATCTATGCAAGTTTAATCGTCCTTGCCCTAGGGATAGTTTGGCTGGGATTTGATAGCAGCAACGCCTCTGAAGAAGAGGCTCTTCGCGACAACGCCAAAAACTACTCCGACGCTGTTTCTAAAAAAGATCCGGAAGCCATGGCTGCTTTTTGGGATGAAGATGCTGTCTATGCCAATCCGGCTACCGGGGTACATATTGAAGGGCGCCAAGCCTTAGCAGAAGAGTTTAAAAAATGGTTTACAGATAGAAAAGTCGATAAACTCGAATTGCACCTTACCGAAGTCAGCTTTCCTGAACAGAATAAAGCTTTGGAAAAAGGCTACTTCCGGCTCACCTTTGAAGATAATACGCCACCCATTGAAAATGCCTTTAGCGCCGTCATGGTTAAAGATGACAATCGATGGTTATTTAAACAGGTTCGGCAAATTCACCTCGATCAAGCCCCTACAAACTATGAAAAATTGAAAGAATTGGAGTGGCTCGTTGGAAAATGGATTGATACAGACGAAGATGTCACCATTGAAACAACAACACAATGGGATAAGTACAAAAACTTTTTGCTCCAGCACTTCACGATGAAGCTTTATAATCAAGATGTCTTAGATGGGCGCCTTATCATCGGCTGGGATCCCAACAAAAAAGAGATCCGTTCCTGGGTCTTCGACTCCGATGGGGGCTTTGGCGAAGGCTCTTGGTATAACAAAGACAACAAATGGTATGTTAAGACCGCTTATACCCTTGCAAATGGCGGCAAAGCTTCAGCTGTGCATATCTACACCAAAATTGACGACAACACCTATACTTGGGCCTCGGAAGGCAGAGATGTCAA
>Ga0207105_1120_pt1 | contig 18933 bp, 18 predicted proteins | sample Alteio_BWMinHeat_77_FD_153569 | JGI IMG/M metagenome (GOLD analysis project Ga0207105, IMG submission 153569) | Enriched cells from forest soil in Barre Woods Harvard Forest LTER site, Petersham, Massachusetts, United States -... | ecosystem: Environmental > Terrestrial > Soil > Temperate forest >... | reverse complement strand
CACAACCAATGGAACCACGCCAACCATATCATCCACGAAATACTCTGTACCGATTACCGTGAGTGCAAGCGAAACCATCGGAGCCATCGCCGTCGCCAGCGGCTATGCCGACAGCCCCGTCGCCAAGGCGATTTACGACATCGTCGGATCGCCCTCTGCCCTGGCCGCCCCAGCCACCTCGATCAGTACCCCAGATGCGGCGCTGAACGGTGTGGTGAACACGTTTGGACTGGCGGGCTCCTATATCTTCTGTTACGGAACCACCAGCACCGCACTTACCGCTTGCACCTCCAGAACTCCCCTGAGCGCGTCCACAGCGCCCGTGAATGTCTCAGCCAAACTCACTGACCTCAAAGCCAAGACTACATACTACTTTCAAGTTATAGTCACAACAGCGGGCGGCACCAGTGACGGCGACGTCCTGCACTTTATCACCGACTGAACACTCATCCATGCGAAAGTATCGCGGACCGGACTGAACATCCGGCCCGCGACACTCTCGGCATCAGAGCTGTTCGAGGCACAACGCATAAATCCATCCCACCTTTGCTTGCCGCGGTCGTGGCAGAACTGTTACTTTTAACTACTTCAGCTTCCGACCGGCTGCTTGTATTTGCTTAACTACTTAACCATCTATACGGCGAGGTCCGACCTCTGCCGAATATGGGCAGCGATTTTAAGTCGCATAAAGCATGCAAGTCTCGTAGAGCGATCTAACGCCGAATATTCTATATGTTGAGTTGTGAGAAGCATTTCGCTTCACCCGTAGACACAACAATGTGAACAGTCTCAAAACGCATGAACCTTAGCTTGGCTAGACTAGAAACGTGGTACCCTCGCGTGCTTGCCTTTCAGTGATTTGAAAACCTGAATGCTTTGGGTTGAGTTACGGGTTGGAGACCATACGTCAGGTACAGGCTCTTCTAGAGGCGGTCATAAGCTTCATCGCCGATGCGTCGCGGATTCCTCTCAAACGGTTTAAGGGCCGAATACCTGACGTTCTTTTCGGTCCACTTAATCACTGATTTCTCTTTGATTTTTCATTGATTTGGATGATCATTGAGTTGCCCCATACGGTGCGGCTCCATGGCCATGCTAGACAACCGCCTCAAGAATTTCGCCCAATTTTTCAAGGGCTACATGAGCGTTATGCCCCTCGTGACCGCCGCCCTCGCGCCGGTTTTGACACTGGCCAAAGCCATACCCGTCTTTGATTCCCAGAAGACAAGCCTTGCCACTTTTTCCGGACTGTTTGGATTCCTCCTTGTCGCCTGGGTATTCTTTGCGCGGGATCGGTTTGTTCCAGCTATGACCATCCATTGGTCAAAACCCGCCCAGCCGGATGGCTATAAGGAGACGACACTCCAGGGATTGTCGGTCAAATTGCGCGGGGCAACCCCACGCTGGTTCATCACCCTTCTGCCACTCGGAATGATCGTGCTCAGTGCCTACTGCTATATCTCTTACTCCCAGCACCTGGATTTGACCTTGGACAGTATCCATAGTTCCCTAGCAGGAACCAACGCGCCGACATCCGTCGGAAAACCACTTACCAGAAGTAATATTTTACAAACCTGGGGGACAGACCAGACCATACCCCACAACGAGTACTTGCAAGTCTATTACCTTGGCATTTTTCTGTGCGCAGAGCTGGCCTTTGTCTTCATGGCGCTTCGCGAATACGCATACGGGACGCTTAACATCTCTGAGCTTGAGGTGCTGACAGGCGAGAGAGTGGACACCGCCGCGGTCCTTTCGGTGCCAGCGTCTCCAAAGTCATTTGACGGTGATGGCCGCTCTGGTCAGCCAGCTAAATCACGCGCGCAGGAAAGCTAATCGGAGGGAACAAAAATCCGCGCAAAGCGGCTGAATTCCTGATGAGACTCTCAGGAAAGTTTTGGTGCAAAAAGCCTGAGTCAATGGCCTGACACTTCTATCACAGAGTTATGGCTGATTGTTCCCCAAAGTAATTCTCGTTATTTGAATCGCGATTGTCCACGATCGCGGACACCTTGGGGCGGGAGTGTCGGCCAGTCGGTATCGAATCAGACAGGAGTCATTGCGCATAGTCGATATTCCGCTATTCCGGGTAGGTGCCCAAACATGTCGCTCCCCTCTAACTCTACTGGTGAATGATAAAGGACGTGGGTGTTGAAAAAGGTTCCTCGATGAGCACTTTGGTCCGCGTGAGAGTGCAAAAGAGCGCTGTTAGGCCGGACTCCGAGCATGTCGTGTTTGATGAACATGCTCGGAGGACTGCTGATCATGATGGGAGAGAACATCTATGAGCGCCGGAGAGAAAATAGACCACATCGCGCCGCGTGAGCGAGGGCTTCGGGATCGTGGTTAATGGCGTAATTGGGAGAGCGGCCAAGGGCCATTTCTATGCCGGTACTGGTGCCACCTCCGCCGGCGAAGTTGTCGATGATGAGTGGCAGGCATGGCGGAGGATTCGCTTGGTCATTGAAGCTTTGCATCGTCATGGTCCTTTTAGATTGGTGTTGACGCTGCCGCAAAAGCGTAGGCACGCGCGCTGTCAAACGGCTTCTTGGTCGCTTGGTGCGGAAACGTTTGACAGAAGGAGCCTTGGGCAAAGCTAGGCAGGAAAATCAACACCGGAAGGAGAAGTAAAAGTTTGCTGCGCGTACTTCGATAAACCTCTACATTCGTGACTGAATGTGAACACAAAGACGGAGAGGGCTGAAAATGGCAGACGAAACGATAGCTGAGAAGGCTGGATTTGCGGTTGGGTTTGGAATTGCGGCGGCGGAGGATGCGGCGGGCGCTGTCAAGGCGGCATTTGATTCGACGGTAGCGGCGGTGAGCGGGGCTCTGAAGAAGGCACCTACCAACAAGGCCGCGAAGAAAGCGGCGCCGAAGAAGGCGGCCAAAAAGGCACCTGCAAAGAAAGCTGCTGCTAAGAAAGCACCCGCGAGGAAGGGTGCTAAAAAAGCTGCGGTCAAAAAGACGGCGGCTAAGAAAGCCCCGGTCAAAAAAGCCGCCAAGAAATCTGTTAAGAAGCCAGCCAAGCAGGCTGCCCGATTGCGGAGGTGAACGGAAGATGCGAGGATCATTCTGATACTGCGATTGCCAGAAGCTTCCCCCTGAGTGCCTCAGTCTCCAGCATGCTCTCGGTGATTATGCGCGCGGTGTTCGCGACACCGGCTTGATACGCCTCAAATGCTTTCTGCGTTTCACGGTCAGCATATTGGCGAAGAGGACAGGGAGACAGGGCGGGGTCTACGTTGTACCCGTTGGCTTGAGCCCAGACTTCGAATGCGGATGGGGCGAGAGCAATGCTCTTATTGCCCAAAGGTTCCTGAGCGGATATATCGGCTTCAGCCATGACGCAGTTCTTTCAGCTTTGCGTGGTGAAGATCGGCATCGCGTCTTGCGGGCGCGGTGTCGGTCCGACCTTTATGCCAGAGGCGGGGAACCAGTGGCAAGACACATCTGGCTGCCTGATTCTGTAAGATTGACCTCGTGGAGCGAGGGAACAACTATGGCCAATAAATACGGAGAGGCGGCACTCATCGCCGCACGGCAACAGTCTTCTGGCGATGCCAATCCGGTAGTCCGAAGGGGACGTGCAATGGAAACGCTTTATCCGACCAGTCCGACTTCTAGGAAGAAGGGCTGCCCACGCGGGGCTTTTCTCGGGTTATGCGAAGAGGGATTGGTCAAGGGCGTCCCTCCGGGCCACTATACCGCGTCAAAGGACGATAAGGCCTATGCCGTGAAGGCGGCGACGTTACTGACTAAGGAAGCCCGGAAATGGTCAATAGGGGAGCTGTGGCGGGCAGTGTCGAATGACCCTGAGAAGGCGCACAATAGCCAGATGGATGTCGTGATGGCGCTATGGAAGAACGGCCCCTCATTGTCCGGTCGACATAATGGCTTGAACGCTGACGCATCGCCCGCAATGTAGAATTCCCATTTGCAGGGCAATGAGTCCCCGAGGTACCATCATTTCTTCAGCAGTCTTGCATATCGCTCCTGCGTCAGCTTCAGCCGTATGCCTCCACGTCCGATCTCTATGCCGTGATCGAGAGCCTGCAGGGTTTCGAGATTTAGGGTGGCGCCACCGCGCTTGGCCATCTCCTTTACCTTCTCCTCGCTGCCGAAAGTGAAGCGTCTGGGAAGCGGGTCCTCCTCAAGGAACTGGCAATGCCAGCCTTTTCGATTCTGGAAAAACATATAGATCCTATGGCGCTTTCGCTCTCCCCGGCATTTCGCGCAGAGCTGCTCGCCAGAGCTCTGGGGTGGCCGAATGGACGCCCGACACAGGGCACAGATTTGGCCGGAGCGGATCTCCTTACCGTCGATGCCCGCTCGCTGCCCATGGATTGAGTATAGGCGAAATAAAAGCGAAACACAGCATAGCGACGGGTCATGGCAGTGTCAATCGCAAATGGTCTGAGACACTGTGGGTAGTCTTCAACCGACGGATCGAGTCCAATGCAAACATATTTTGTCGCCGTGGCTAGTTGTCGCGACCTACTCCTGTAGCGACGTGCCATTCAGGGCCCCGGACTCCTTGAGGTAAAGGGTTTACACCCCCTTGCACCCCCTCGGGCGACTCAAGGAAATTGATTTCCAATAATTGTAGCACATTGTGCTCTTAAATGTGCTACATTGAACCGTGGAGGATTTTCCTATGGCCCCAAAAGCCGTATTTCGGACGGCAGTTTCAAGGACGCGAAAGCCACTCTCCACTAGCAGTCGGCTCGGAGACGTTCTGTCTATCGCCGAGGAGCAGGGTCTGTTCAGGGGGGGCAGGACACTTACAGTGCGCGGGCGGATGCCATCGGCCCTAGTGGCGCAGGCCAAGAAGAAGACCGGCATCCAGTCCGATTCGAAGCTCATTGAGGCGGCTCTCGCGAACATTGCCGTCGCGGACGACTACGGAGAGTGGCTGCTCGCCCAGCGCGGTACGGTCAGCAAGGATATCGATCTTGAGTTCTAGCCCGGAATTCGAGAAGTCCCTCCGTCGGCTCAAACCGGGAAGACATCGCCGGCAACTAGTCTACCGAGATCGATCAGGGTTGCAGTTTCTCCAAAACGTCAAGCCACCGTATCCGAAACTGCTTCTCGATACGACCGTCTATATAGATACCCTGCAGGGGAGGCTCCCGGACCAAGTCGGCATCGCATTGCGTGCGGCGAGCCTCTGGCACTCTACCGTTACAGAGGCCGAACTTTCGGCTGCCGTGGGTTTTCTGGATCCTGCGCATCCAGAGACGGAGGAGGCCGTAAGCAAGATTGCCGACTCGATCGGATTGAGGGCGGAACATCGTATTCTCAATCCTGACCGGGATACCTGGCGGGAGGCGGGGATTCTTTCTGGCCTGATCGCCCGACTTCAGCAGTACGGAAGCAGCGAACGCCGGAAGGTCCTCAATGATGCCCTGATCTACCTGAGCGCTGCCAGAAACGGTTGCGCCGTGCTCACCCGCAATCTCCTGGACTTTGATTTGATGATGCAGCTCGACCCAAGAGGGCAGTCTTTTTTCTACGACCGCATCTGACGTCACCAAAAAGGGCAACTGTGCAGCCAAGAATTTTTCTTTCCTTTCTTTTGGTCTCGGGATCCGCCCGCCCCCGAGATCGAGCGGACGGGATTCTCCTTTGACCGCAGCCAGAGGCAGAATGCGACCAAGCGCCCCGCCCGTTCGTTGCGAATAAACTGACGTCGGGCGCACAAGCACTGGTTCACGGGTCTGCTCGGCATTTCGCCCTCGCGCGCCCTGTTCGCCATTCGCCATTCGCGTACAAACGGGAAGGATTCTGTCGCGCAACAATTGCCTGTAAAGACGCGAGCACGATACGTTTTGCAATACGTCGGTTCTCTGCGTTTTATGTGCTTACAAGGACTTAGGGAGCCACCGTGGTCTTGTAAGTTGAAATGCCTAAGTTTTACATCCTTGACACGGAAGAGGTCGCTGGTTCGAATCCAGTCGTGCCTACCATTTAGGTATATTATTATCAACAACATACGCTAATTTCCTTCCTGGAAGTGCCAGTCCGATTCTCCTGTTTTCTGCTCTTTCGACGTATCGTGGGCTTGTTGCGCCCCCGAGGTTTTGCGTACCCTTCCTTTGCCAATGAGGCAATCGACAGGTGCCAAGCACGCCAACGGATTGAAAACAAATCCGATATTTCGGCGAGTTGAGGACCATAGCCTGAGTGGCGGTCAAACCCCGCAAGATGACTGGGCTCTTTTTCCAGGAAGAGGTCAAAAGAATTCGGTTCTGGCCTCATTTCGATGTTTACCACCGCATCGGACTTAAGAATTTTGCATTCCGGATGATCCGTGGACTGAATTTGCGATCCCCGGAGCATCAAGGTTTCTTTTGCGGCCTTGGCTATGCCGTGGTGTGAAGTTCAAGATCGAGCCCAGTCGATAGAGCCGTCAGTTCATATCCAATTGAGGCATAGCCCTTCCGGCGGCGTTCATACATTCGGGCAAGCATCGGCTCAGCAACATCGACGTAGTCGTAGACCTGAACAACTTGTTTTCCGTCGAGGAGGCGATGGAGCCGACCGACATACTGCTGGAGAGTTCCTTTCCAGGAGATCGGCATTGCCAGAAAAAGCGTATCGAGCCGCGCATCGTCGAATCCTTCTCCGATGTAACTTCCCGTAGCCAGAATTAGCCGTGGCGCGCCGACTGGGACTGCATTCATGGCTTCATCAATCGCTTTCCTCTGCTTCTTGCCCATGCCCCCCTTCAGGATATAGAGGTGCTCACTGGTACCTCCTAATAGGTAAGCCAAGTGCAGCAGGTGATCGGTTCTCTCTGTAAGTAGAAGTGGGGAGCGGCCATCGCGTAGGGCGGCTCGAACATCGGACACGATCAACTCGTTGCGCGTCTCGTTTTGAGCCAACGCTCGATAAATATCTTGAATGGTGGCATCGGCAGTGCCAGTCTGCATTTGGAAGGTCGTCAGGCGCGGGAGCACTCGATGTTGAAAGGGCGAGGCTTCCGTCATAGCCTTGGCGGTCATGCCAAAACGAATTGAGCGGCATTGCATCTGAATGATCGGATGATGCCCATCCTTTCTCGTCGGTGTTGCCGTTAGACCAGAGACAAATTTCGCCTTAATCGCCCGCATTACCTGCTCAAAGGTAAATGCCGAAAGGTGATGGCATTCATCGACGATGACCTGGCCATACTCCGCAACATAATCCTGCACAGCATTTTTCTGACGAAGGCTCTGAATGACGGCGACATCTACGATGTCCGTCCTTCTGACTTTGCCGCCGCCAATTGAGCCAATCGACTCTGGCGGAAGATCAAGAAACACTGCCAGCCGCGCTTGCCATTGATCGAGCAATTGACGCCGATGAACCAGAACGAGCGTGTTGACTTTGCGCTGTGCAATGAGCCATGCAGCAACGGCTGTCTTACCGAAAGCTGTCGGCGCGCAGAGGATTCCGTCATCGTGCCTCAGCATCTGGGCTGCGGCACCTTCCTGATCTGAGCGGAGCCGGCCGCTAAACTCTACGGCAACCGCGACGCCCGGATTGCGTTCATCGTGGACTTCTGGCTGTATGCCGTGCGAGTTCAACAGTTCAAGAACTTCGCCAATGCAGCCGCGAGGCACTGCGATGTGTCTGGCGAAGTCCTCGCCACAGGAGATGATACGAGGCTTGCCAAAGGTGGAAAGCCGCATGGCCTGCGCCTTGTAGAACTCTGGGTTTTGAAATGCCGCAATCCGGAGAATGCGATTGATCATCGCCGGCGGCAACGATTGCCGTCGCAGAGGATGTAGGCAGTCTCTTGACGGAGAACAAGTAGGCCCATTGGTCCTGGTATGGAGCGAAATCGGCATCGAGAAAAACGCTGTTACCCTGTTTCCGCGGGTCAAATTGAAGAGGAAGGGCGATTAAGTTTCCGAAACCACCTTTCGGCATTGTGTCCTGGTTCGGAAAGAATGGATCATAGGAGTCTAGGCCGAGTTGGTGTCGCCGATCCATGGTTCGCGTAAGGACTGCGCTTCCCATCTTCCGCGCGGTTACCGCTGGCAAGGGCTGATCGAAGAAAATCCAGATGTGGCCGCCATTTCCTGACCGTGAACGCTCCAGGGACACTGGAACTCCCATTGTCGCGCAAGTGTCAAGGTAAGCGCGAGCATCTTCCTGCCATGATTTCTTGTCAAAATCGACGGCAAGAAACCAGCAGGTCTCGTCAGGCAGCAAGGGATCACGCCAATGGTCTCCTTGCCGAAGAGGTGGTTCTCAACAACCGCGTCGGAAAGTGGAAGAAAGGTTCGAGTCTGACGGGCGACCTTTTTACGGTCTTCTGGATTGCTCGAATGAATGGCGGTCCAGTCCATTAGAGCCGCAGGCGAATATCCTGAGCGACCGTCCGCACTGGTCCAGCGTTTTGCATAAACGTCAGCGCGTCCACGAAACAAGCTTCTGAATAGAGCAATCCGCTGCTTGCCTCTTTCCTGGCGGTCTTCCGGCTGTTGAAGGAGCACTGGCGGAGCTGTGGGGCAATTGATAAGCGCCGAAGCGGCAGGCAGGCCATGAGTAGCCAATATCTGTTTCAGACGCTCAACTTCCATGCGAAGAAGTTGGTTCTCTTCTTCGAGACCGCGTTTTGGAAATTGCGTTTTCCCGCTTTCTGTCATTGCATTGTCCGTAGCGCACCACACCAGCCCACTCTGCCTATCTAACGCCGGGCCTTCCTTTGCTCCACAATTGGCCTGGGATCCAGTTTGTCGAGAATCTCCATGAACTTGGGCCGGTTCTTGTAGCGCAAGCGAATGTCCGCGAGCAATGCGTTCCACTCGACTTCGCGATGGAGCGATTGAAGGATGGGCCGCATCTTGCGCAGGTAGCTAGCAACCGATTCATATGCTGATGCACTCGCGTGCGGCAGGTGATCGTCCACACGCTGACGATAGATTGCGAGCGACCGCTCGGGATGCGATTCCGTCACCGCTGCCGCGACCTGATCTCCGTAGCCGCCAGAACCATACCATGACAAGCTTCCTCGCTGCTTTAGTCCAGCTAACATAGCGTCATACCAACGAAGCACGTCACCTTGGCGCCTGTCGGCAATAGCCATGTCGATCAGCACATCGAAATGCGGACCTGCAGCCGAGCGAAATCTGGATTCATTCCCCAGCAGCGGTAGAAAATAAGCTGGCATTGGCAGCGGCCATTCTGCATTTTCTACGCTCTTCGCCGATACTTTGCCTGGCGAAGGCAATGGCGAAGCGCCCGTCTCGAGAAAGTTGAGCGCGATGCCGCGGATGCTGTCTTCGCAGCCTGCTTTGGCCGCAGCCTTGATCAAATTCTGAAAGCTATCGCGACTGGGATGTGAGAAGAACCCGAAAGCTGCGTGAGCCGCGGCAATCGGCCATTGCCTGCGCTGAATCGCCATTTCGCTTAACAGTTTTTCAAGACTAGACGCAATACCAGGCAGCTTTGCAGCCGTTTTGTCGATACCCATGGCCGCCCAGCGCTCGGCTTCCTCGTATTGCTTTTTCTCAATCAGTCGTTTGACCAGGCGCTCGTAGTTGCCGGATACGCGCGCTTCCTGTTCGCAAACAGCAAGGATCTCGTCTTCGCGGCCGGCATTTTCAAGGGCCCGGATCAACCAATTGGCGATGCGCTCCTGCTGGTATTTGCGGTAGTAGGGATCGTCATCCTTTAAGGGCGATTTCGCGCGCTGAGCCATAACATCTGAGACTTCGGACCATGCCGATTTTGCACCGGGCATTTCGAGAATGACGTCGGCGGCAACGTTGACAATTCCATAATCGTCCCGCAGATGCGCATCGATGGCGAAAAGCAACTTGTGCGCGGGCGTGAGCGTCGATGCGGCGACTGCCTGAAAGATAACCGGCACGCATTCACCAACGGCTTCTGCGGTTTCGCCTTCGTCGTTCGATTGACCAACCTGCTCGTTGCCCAGCGTCATCAGTTCTTTTCCAAGGCGCACCACCGCATCGGGATGCCCGAGTTCCAATAATCGCTCCAGACGATGCTTGACGCGGCTATAGTCCGGAGTTTGTCCTTCCCCTGTCCAACTGTTTACCCAGCCAGCTTCGGAAGAGACGCGCCTGATCTCTTTCCGCGCTTCTGTCACCAGGCGGTCTACATTGCCTTCGCCCAGCGCAATGCGATCGCGAAACTCCTCGCTCAACTCGGGGAACCGTTCGGTCAGAGCCCAGACCAACTCCACCAATTCATCGTGACTCTTGGCTTCGATATGCTTGCGGATCTTTTCGTTTGATGCCTTGAGTGTCTTTTTTCCAGAGGCTTCCGGATGCCGATGCCGGTGGACATAAAGCACTTGCTCGTCTTCATCGTCTCCGGTATTCATATCGAGATCGTCTGCTTCATCCTCACTTTCGCCGCCGGTCTCGTCGGCAAGCAACTCCCAACGCTCATCGTCCTGGTCCGCCAAGGGAGTATCTTCGCTTGCGCTCAATCTTTCGAGGTACTCGGCAACGACCCCCACAGCGTGTTTGCAGCCGCTGGAGCCAACCGGACATGTGCAGCGCGAATAGATCGCCCCGGCCTTTTTTGCGGATGACTCGTACCAGACTGTCACTGCGTAGCGTGCGCCGCCCGTGACCGTGGCTAGCAGCCAGCCGTCTTCCGAGATTGCGAGGTCATGAACGCGCCCTTGTTTTTGATACGTTCTGCCACGATCGACAGAACGAGAGCCTGCCCACTCGGCGAGATCGTCCCAACTCAAGGCAGTCCAACCGTCCTTTCGGGAGACCTTATGAGCGTTGCCCTTTACCGCGCGTTGTTGCTTTGAACTCATGCATGTCATCCTCGACATAAATTTACAGCTTTGCGAGATCCTCAAGGCGTCTGAGAAGCAGAGGAATCCTGGATTGGCTGGCCGTGTCTGGCAACAGATAACCGGGCAGGGCATCCTGAAACCGCAGTTCTGACACCAATGCGCGGATCGCATTGCCGATGAACATGCGCAAGTCCTCAGGCGCCGCGGCAACTTCATCGAGCAAAGCAGCCCGCCCATCAACGACGGCAATCAGATCCTCCAGGTCGTGACTTGCGAAATAGTCCAGGTGGCCGCGACCGCGAAACGCTTCGAGCTTCGTGCCAAGGAAGTACGGCGCTGTAATGGCCCGCACCTTCAGGTTTTCGGAGATTGTAACGGCGACTGCCGCCTGCATTGCATCCCGATACCAACGGTTAGAAAAGCCGAGGATTTTCTCGTCGAGCGGCATCACGTCCAGCGTCAACAATCCACAGGTCCAACGGCAGACCGGCGCGCCTTCTCGTGTGTCTTCTTGAAAGCCTAGCGTGCGAAGCCGCTCGGAGAATATTGCGTAGTCGGCGCAGGAACCGATCTCGGCGATGACGTCTACATCGTATGTGGCGCGGACCGGCGCAGCTCCCGGATCAGTGGCCAGCAGGCCAGTTGCACAGCCGCCCACGAATACGATCTCCGGGAGCAATGGCCGCAGCTTTTCTGCGGTCAGCTTCAAGAGCTCAAGATTGGGATGCGGCATGGCCCGACGCCTCCAGTCGAAGCTTCAATTCCCGGCCGGCAAGTTCGCGCTCACGCGCCCGGCCCTCCCGTAGAGCGTCGACAAGCGCCAGCAGTTCGTAGAACCTCTGGTCTTCAAGTGCTGCCAGCGGCGCATTCTTGTGCAGAGGCGAGAAGCTGTATCCTCGAACCGAACCCTCGGCATAGGGCCATACCGGAACCGGCTCGCCATCGGGTGCGATTTGCTCCCTAAGAGGAGATGCTGCATAGGCCGTCGGTACGCCGCGCGTCAGAGCGCCCTTTTCCGCCGGGAAGACGTAACGCAGGCCGTGCAGAAGCAGTTCGAGCAAGCCGGAACGATTGACGCGCTCCTGCTCAGGCGGTCCTTGCAGCAAGTGGGCAGCGCGCGCACGTTTGACCGAAGCATGCACTTCGGAGGGATTGAGATGCAGTTGCTGGGCGAGACGCAGGTACGTCGGCCTATCCGGTTCGATGGAGAGCTTGAGCAGTACGAGAATGTCCTGCGGCTTCAGCATGGACCAAGTATAGTGTTGGGCTATTCAATATTCAAGATTTATGAATATTGAACGAGATTTCCTGAATTCTTGAGGGCTGGGTCGCAATTCTGCTCACGCTGTGGCCAGCCGATGACCTGCGCCGGGACCAAAAAAATCCGAACTGATAATCGCCATACTTTTTAGGTAGGCGAAGATCCCGGGGGCGCGTTGACTGAAGCTCAAGCCATTTGGCCAGCCAAAGACTATCGGCGTCAAATCTCATCCGCCATGTATTCGCAAAACTTCCCGGTAGCGCCTAAGAGGCTCAACGCGATACGTTTTGCGATACGTCGAAAGACCGGGCAGAATGTGCTTACAAGGACTTAGGTAGCCACCGGGGTCTTGTAAGTTCTTGAAATGCCTAAGTTTTACATCCTTGACACGGAAGAGGTCGCTGGTTCGAATCCAGTCGTGCCTACCATATCTCACTAAAATTAAGTGTCTAGAAGTCCACGCGACCGGTTTGGGAGACAAGCTGCGGAATTGCCATAACCAGCAGGACAAGCGTTCGGTGTCCCTCCAGATAGCACGGGCGCCTCTACCCCCGCCGTTTCAATTACTTAACGAATCCGCGGTGTCGGGTCGCCCCGGGGCCGGGGAAAGCAGAACTGATTCCGCGCGTCGCATTTCGATCAGCTGAGGTTTCCCGCTTCGGTGAAAGTGGCGGTGCACTTCCCAGATTTGACGCACCATGCAAACAGTCATTTGACCGTGGAATGATCCGCGTCGAGAATCTGGCAAACAATCGTAAATGACAAAATTGTCATTTTTAGTCCCCCTTATTTGTGCAATCGCAAATATCGAACCAACCAACAACAGGATATTTTGCTGATTACGCGGGAGAACAGGAATGCGGAAGAGAAGGCCGCGCGGCTGCCACCGGGTCGAGCAGGTGGTCGATCAGACTAAATCAGTTGTGATCGGCTTCCCCGCTTCGCACGCCCAAACGTGCACCGATGAACACGTCATCGCGCTTGGGGGGCACTTCAGAAGTGGTGTACATGAGTGAATCAAGATCAACTTGGATTGAGAAGGGCCGAAGGCTCGTCCATCGCGAGCCGGATCGACGGCGGAGGAGGACGTTCATGGACACAAAGGATCGGTCTGAGAATAATGCTCTTCTTCAGCAATCCGATTCCTGGGATGGCAGCTGGGGCACTTCTGTGGTCGAAGTCCAGGCACCTGTCAACGGGGACTGGCAGCTTCCGATCTGGATCCCAGGGCAGATTCTCGATAGTTTGCCGGTGATCGAAAACCATCGCAACCTGACAATGCGTGGTAGTTCAAGGTTTGACGAGGTGGCACTCGACGAGTCCATATATCTGGCGGAGTTCGTGGAACGCAGATTCGTCTCAGAATACGTTTCAACCAAAAGGGCAGCAGGTCGAGCCCACTTCCAGGCGATTCTCAAGCATATTCTGACCCCAGAACGAGTGGTCCGCGCCTTTGGAGTAAATGCTGGAAAGTCGAGCACCAGACTCAAGGCAATTCCCGGATGGCCGTATATGGATTCTCTGCGTTTGAGCGACGTAAACCAGGAAAGTATCCAGCGCCTGGTCACGGCCGCGCTAAAGGCTGGATACTCGACTCAAACCGCCACGCACATCCGTAATGTTATCCGCACCATATTCTCGCAGGCTATCCGATCGGGCAGTTTTTATGGCGCTAACCCAGCCACTCACGTGAAGTTGCCTGCGATGTCTCGACGAGAGACACATGCACTCACGCTCACCCAGTTGAAACAGGTGATGCAGTGGATGCGGTATCCCGAAAAAGAGATTGCACTCTTCGCGCTGCTGGCCGACATGAACGTAGCCGAGATTTGCGGCCTGCAGTGGAAATACGTGAACTTATCGAACGAAAGCCACTTAATCGGAGAAGATCCCATTCCACCCAGAACCATCGCTGTCAGGAAACAGAGTTACCGGGGCGAGTTTGGGCCGGTGGTGGGGACCAGGAAGAGGTTCATTCCTCTTCCGGAGTTACTCTATTCTATCCTGCAACAATTGAAACATCGCAAAACATCGCCGGCCCCGGACGACTTCGTACTTGCTTCACGAACCGGCACCCCAATCTATCCCGACAATATTGCAGCGCGCCGATTGAAGTGGATCGGAATAACCCTCGAAATACCTTGGCTCTCCTGGCACGTGTTTCATCGAACTCGAACGAAATTGATGGGAGAGTTTGGCAGGCATCTGAACAAAGAACTGGAAAAAACCCTGCCTCTCAATCCTGCGGCAATCCCCCCGCGAGGCGCCCTGAAGGGTGATGTTCGGCCAAAATCAAGAGATTGACTATTACCATGCCAGCCGCCCCGCCGCGACCTGGCGGAGGGCAAAAGGGGAACCGCCCATGCAGATTCGATCCGAATTCGCAACAACAACGGACGCGTCGATCATTTCCTCGCACGACGTTCGCCCGGAGGGTTCCAGCGTGCGCATGGCGTCATTCATCGAGACGAAGTTCATTCCTGATCACGTCGAGCACAAAAGCTTCGCAGGCCGTACCCACTACCAGGCGATCTTGAAGCACATCCTGAAGCCGGAAACAGTGGAGCGCATGTTCACTCCTTATATGGGAGCTATGAAGGCAAGGTTAAGAGCTGTGCCAGGCTGGCCATATCTGGATGACGTCAAACTCTGCGAGCTCGCACCGGATCATATTCGACAACTCACCGCGTCGGCGTCCGCCCATGGATATTCGCCTCAGACAATCAAGCACATCAGAAATGTCGTCGGCGCGATCATTTCTCATGCCAGAAGGGAACGACTATTCAGCGGCGATAATCCAGTATGTGATGTAAAGTTGCCTCCCATGGTTCGTAGGGAATCAAAGAACCTCACTATAGCCCAGGTGGAGACAATACTCGGGTTAATGAAGTACCCCGAGAGGGAGATCGCCCTTATCACGATCGCCACCGGAATGAGTATATCTGAAATCTGCGCCCTCCAATGGAAACATGTGAATCTGACTGCGTCAGCGGCTTACATCGAAGGAGAGTTTCTTTCCTCCCGATCGATCAAAGTCAAGCGGCAGTGGAGCGCAGGCGAATTGATGGATTTGAGCCATGATAGGGTGAGGAACGTGATCATCCCAGAATCGTTGCGCGAACATCTCAAAAAGATGCGTCCAACGAAGAAAATCATCGACCAGAATGAATTTGTGATATCAACTCGAGACGGACGCCCGATTTCACCCTCTAATATCCTGTTACACGGGCTCAAGCCGATCGGTTGCAAGTTAGATATGCCCTGGCTGTCCTGGCAGGTTTTGAAGCGAGCGCAAAAGGCATTCATGCTAGAACTCACGATGAAGTACTACGGAGATCTTGGCGGCAAGAACTCGACCCCGCATTGGGCCTCGGAGGCAGGCCGACGAAATATGTCCCAGCGACCAGGGACGAAGCGGGTAAACGGCTTTCCAATTGATTAAATCGCAAGATCGAAACTGAAAGCGGCAATCGCCCGCACGTCTCTTCTACAAAAAGCGAAGCGGCTGGATGTCTCCGAGAGTCATCGAAGCTTCGTGCCGTAACTGATCCGCCAGTTGCATGCGATTTCCGATGACCGTGGAGGCAAGCAAGTTGCCTTTGTAACTGCCTGGCCTGGGCCAACAATGCTGGCTCCATCTTACTTGAGCCCTTAGAATCTCGACATCCGCAGGTTCCGCAGTCTGATCGAAAATTGCTGAAGGGGAGTCACTCCGGGCGAATCGCTCATCCGTGCGGCGATGAAACCTCGCTTTTTTGCGATAACATTGAAACCTCCGCGACGTCCTCTCGCTCCTAACTCTTCTATCGCGAACTCACCCCAGCTTGGGGAGATCGTTGATGCGGATGTCGCCGAGAAACCGCAAACAAATACTTGAAGAATGGCAGTCACTGCGGGTAAGAGGCAATGAAATTTTGCGCGATACATGACTAAGAAGCATGTTTGCACGAACTGGCAAGCAAACAGTCCACTGAGACGCACTTTGAAGAGTTAGTCGAAGTGCAAACAGTCAAGGTTATCGACGGCCAACATTATGCAATCAGTCAACTGGAGCAAAAATATCTAATTTTTAGGCGCAAATACATGATCTCTTTGCGCTCGAACAATCAGCGCCGTCATCAGTGGGTTGATCTTTGCGCTCGTCGCGCAACAGCGAAGTGCGCAAGATCGTGGAGTCTCTATGAGCGAGGGAGGAAAACGAATGTCGAGCAGAAATGCGGGCACGCTTCTGTATCTGTCGGTGTTCATATTTGTCGCGGCAATACCCGCAGCATCGCAGTCTTTCAGAGTGCAATGTCCTACCAGCACCATCACGCACCCGGATCCTAGCAATTTGGGTCTCAATAATGCGGAACCGGCTTACAACGGCCCGACAACGTTAGCCGCGGGGTCGAGTGGATACCTGGTGCCCACGGCAAAAGTGAACGGCGCCATCAAGTGCCAACAGATATCGGGCGGCGACGGCTACGCCACGATGGGCGATGGGACGCAGACGTACATGTTCTCCTTCGGACCGCTGTCCGGCCTCTCCAATATCGCGCTGGGGCTGCCTGGAACAGACTTCCCGAGCACCTTTAACAACGTATACGGGGGGACACTCGTGCCTGGCGACCCGGCGACTACCGAGGATGCCGGGGGCGCATTCACGTGGAACGGCGCCGTCGGCTTGATCGGCGATCCGAATTCAACAGTTCCGACAGTGGGTGGGGTAACGGCCCACGGGACTGCGGTGGTTGCTGGCGGCATCATCGAGGACGTAACCATTACCAGCGCCGGCACCGGGTATTTCGGGCCAGCTACGGTGACCTTCGGGCCACCCACGTGCACTCCGGGCCCGGCTTGCGCGACGGCGGTCGGGACCGTGGAAATTTCTGGCGGCAAGATCACCGGCGTTGATGTCGGTTTTGCGGGTGAGGGTTACACCACAACGCCCAGTGTGACTTTCAGCACGCCCCTCACGGGATGCACCGGTCAAAACCAGGCCGGATGCCTCGACGGCCATGTGGATCCCCGGCCCATGATGGATGTCGGCGTGATGAACGGAAACATCCCGGCCCCACTGATGGCGATCGATGAGGACGACGAGTTTTTCCTCACTCTGAGCAACGTGGGCATGATCATGCGGCCGGACCTGTTCGAACAGCACACGGTTCACTTCCACGGTTATCCCAATGCTTCGGCATTCTACGACGGTGTGCCGGACGCATCGGTCGCCATCAACATCGGCGGCAGCTTCACCTATTACTACCTCGCGCCGGACGCCGGTACCTATTTCTGGCATTGCCATATCACCCCGCCCGAGCACTTGCAGATGGGCATGGTGGGGCAAATCTATGTGCGACCGCGGCAGGATCGCGTCCCCGTGGGCACTAGCCTCTATGCCGCCCTTCAGCAGCAGGAAACCGATCTGCGCACTGCATGCATTTCCGGCACCGATATCCTGTGCAGCAACCCATTGCCTGCAATCAACACCGGCGCAACGGCGGTAGCGACTGTCGCGTCGAGCGGATCGGGCGGATATGCCTATAACGACGGCGATGGATCTACCCATTACGACGTCGAGTATCCCCTCCAGATCCATGGCTTCGATCCGAATTTCCATTTTGTCGGCATGACCTTCAACCCCGAAGGTTTTGTTGACATGAAGGACAAGTACTTCCTGCTGAACGGGCGGAGCTACCCCGACACGGTCACACCCGGTCCGCTCGAAACAGAGTCGACTGACGGCAAGAGGCACTTCTCCCAGCCGCTGCCTTCCATCATCAACATCCCCGCGGGCAAGAGGGCTCTTTTGCGCATCTCCGATCTGGACGTTACGGAATACCAGACCCTTGCCTCACTGGGAATTCGCATGCAGGTCGTTGGATACAACGCCAAGCTCCTGCGCGACCAGGCTGGAAACAACATGTATTACAAAACAAACTCCATCACCCTTGCCGGCGGCGAGTCGCTGGACGTGATTCTTGATGCTACTGGCTATACAACTGGGCAGGTGTTCTATCTGTACACCTCTAACCTTGACCACCTGTCGAACGACGCCGAGAACTTCGGCGGGCTGATGACTGAAGTCCACATCAACTAGGAGAGCGACGATGAGGCCGACGAATATGAAAAATGCGTTCTTGAAGACTCGACTGCTCCTGGCAGCTATGGTGGCAGTGGCTTCGCTCACGGCGACGGCTCACGCTGCGGCTCCGGGAATCAAAGGCACAACCTTCAATCTCACAGCGCAACCTGCCTACCTCAGCCAGCCCGACGGGAATTCGGTCTACGCGTGGGGGTACGGCTGCACCACCCAGACCGGCCTGACGTTTGCGCCGGCTGCGATTGGTGGTGCGTTCTGCAACACGATGCAGGTTCCGGGCCCGACGCTGATCGTCACCGAAGGGCAGACGGTCAGCGTAACCCTGACCAATGGGCTCCCCACAGCAGCCGGTAATACCTCGATCTTGTTTCCCGGATTTAATGTGACTACCTCAGGCGGCGTTTCCGGCCTTATGACCCAGGAGGCGGCGCCCGGCGGTTCGGTGACCTACACATTTACTGCCTCGTCGCCGGGGACCCGCGCCTACTATAGCGGAACCCAAGGCGACCTGCAGATCGAGATGGGCCTTTATGGCGCCATCATTGTGCTGCCCACCTCCATCCCCGCGGCTTGCACATCAGGAGTCCATGCCTCGAATCTGACCGCAGAATCACACTGGGGCGAATCTGACTTCCGGTTGGCCGCGGCAGCCTATGACCACCCCGAGAGCTGCTACGACAGAGAGTACCTGTTCCAGTTCTCTGAGATGGATCCAAGGATTCACGCGCAGGCACTGGCGCAGGTCGCCGCAAGAGCTGGCTGCACGGCCGGGGCCATGGGGTGCAGTCTCGAGGTTCCAACCGAGCCCTACCA
>Ga0207105_1119_pt1 | contig 18979 bp, 11 predicted proteins | sample Alteio_BWMinHeat_77_FD_153569 | JGI IMG/M metagenome (GOLD analysis project Ga0207105, IMG submission 153569) | Enriched cells from forest soil in Barre Woods Harvard Forest LTER site, Petersham, Massachusetts, United States -... | ecosystem: Environmental > Terrestrial > Soil > Temperate forest >... | reverse complement strand
TATCGGAAAAATGATTCTCTTGATAATAGCCATTAATCACTGGGGCTACTCCGCTTTGAGTAAGGCCAGCCACATTGCCTACATCGGTAAGGCTGTCACCAAATGCAATAATCTCGTCGAAAGGCTGTGCAAGCCCGATGTGCGTCGTGAAGAAAAATAATGCAACCCCTGCAATGTATAAAGAGCGAAAAATCATGTTTATCATAATGCCCTCTCATTCTTTATTTTTTTTTGATCATATTCGAAGGCATATTATATTCATAGATTATCCTAGATAATCGAATGTGCTACTGGGAGCTTCCTTTGCGTGGGAGTAGGCCATGCGAAGGCTGTCTAGAAATACTTCAGATGTCTTAGTAGAGCGTTGATTGAGTTCTTGATGCTGGCATGAAGGGTAAAGATATTCTAAAAGAATATCTTGCATTGAGGATAGATCTTTCAGATGTGCTTTTTTCAAAAGCATTAAGCAGGAAGAGTCATCGTTTAAACTGACAAGATCAACCGTCAGTTGATCGGCGATTTTTCTGGATTGTTCATTATCGACTTCTTTCTTAAGCAAATGCATGACCAAGGTTGTCAAAGATTCAGCTAAGTGCATCGGGGACAAAACCTGTTTATCAACAATAAAAATGGGATTTTCAACATCTTGAGGTAAAGGAGAGGGCATTTGGATTTCTTGACTAGAGAGAAATTTGAGAAAATTTGAGATCTCTTGCGACGATAAGTCTATAGCCTTAATGACAATGTGCCATAGTAACCCTGGCGCCTGTAATGAGCTGCTAAGAGAAGAGATTGCTTGATATAGCAAAAGTACAGATGAAAGATCGACTAATTTTTGTGTTTGATCGGCGGAAAGGGTTTTATTTTCTTTATCCTGAGCTAATATTTGCTGCAGCGCCTGCTCTAATCGACCAGAATTAATGTGGGTCCGGATAACATTAAGAAAAGTTTGCGAAAGCAGAAGATCGATTACTCGACTTCCCTCAGCAAAGCGCAGAATTTTTTGTCCTAACGTTGATACGACTTCTAAAATGGCATAAAGATGAGAATCATTTAAAAGCTTTAATAAAAATAATTGAAGCTGCAGTTCCAACATAGGGGAGAAAGGCGTACCAAATTCGCCGTAAAGCCGATGGAAGGTAGAGGCTGCGAATATTTTTTGAAAAAAAACAGGATCGATATTCAACAAGAGCGGCATAAGATCCGATTCATCTTTCCAAACAGCAGGAACGATAACAAAAGGACGATCTGAGAGAAGCGTGGGCATTTTTGCAGCTAGGAGTAAGTGGAGGTTTTTTGCTAAAAGAGATAAAAGAGTAGCATCAACTTGAATCAGCGGAATTTTTGTCATTGATGATGTTGATGTAGACTCAGGAACAGGCTCAAAGTAAGGGGAGAGACTGAGTTCCAGAAGTTGACTTTGTTGATTTAATAGATCGATTGTTCCCTTAGCCGCAAGGCGTTGTTGGTGATAAGCTTCCGATCTTTGACGAAAGACATTTAAAAGAGCGGCATCGATGACTCTGTCGCTTGTTTTATTGGAAGCTGGCAACGCAAGTTTTGTGAGAGGTTCAAATAATGGCTGAAGATTGATATTAGGCTTTGAACGATAACAAAAAAATTGCAGATTTAATAAGGCCAATTCAGCTGAGCTGTAAGGGCTTTCCTCTAAAGTTTTATACAAGGCGTCATCAATCCATCGCATGGCCTCTTCTTCGGTTAATCCATTCTCGATGCTTTTTTTGAGCATTTCTTTTCGAAGAGATCGCATGCTGATTGCGCGTGAAGTCACCTCTGAATATGCGATCTCAAGTAGGGGAGTATCAAGATCTTTGCCTACACTCCTCATCTCAGCTTTAGCTAGGTGGGGCAAAGTTGTGCCTATCAACCCTTTAGATATGCTGACGAGATCTTGAAAATCTTGCGATGCCTGTGCCAATAAATTTGCAATTAAAGATCTTTGTTCTGAAAACAATTCCCGGGATGGAATCTTTAATAATTGTTCAGCTAAAACATCCGCATTAAGGGATATGTATACTGCTTCGGCATGTTTACGCGCAGATTGATCATCGAAGCGATTTTCGCGCAAAGCTTGTATTAAAGAAATTTTGATCTCCCCTAAAGAAGCAAAAGGCCCCTTTTCAAAGAAGGTTATGATAATTTTTGGGATTAATCCATGATCGCGTGGAATTAATAATTGCCTTAGGGACTCTTCAAGAGCAACTTTATCAATAGCACTGACAGAAATAGGACGATATTTTTTCAAAACACTTGGGTCAATAGGAAGATCTTCTCTTCTGACAAAACAAAGCGGGGCAGTTCCTACAAGGTCAAAAGGCAAACTCATTTTATTAAAGAAAACCCTAAGGATGGCGTCATCGGTCTTGGGAAGTTTTATTCTAGCTAATTGTCGAAAAGTGTGTATGAAATCTAAGCAGCTTTCATAAGGGCCGTACCATACGGTCAAAAGAAGAAGATCATCGACATCTGATTGCGCTTCTTGCTGTGATTTTTGGTTTCGCGTTTGATAATCTAAGATTAAATTGTCGCGCGCAGCTGTTAGCTCTTCTTTGCTTAAATTCAATTCTGCGAGAGCCAATGCCAATAGGGATAGGTTGAGTTCTTTGGCTGGAAGTCCATGTTCGCGGAAGAAAGTCCAGATAATAGCTCCCCTTGCCTGGGGATCAAGAGCCTCCCAAGTAGTTTGAAGACCCGCCACAAAAGTCATTAAATTTGAAATCGGTCCGCGTGTAAGCTCGTGTGTTAACACCTTATTCACAAATTCAAGAGCAAGTTCCGGAGAGGAAGGGATCAGATTCATGTATTGATCGACCATGATCTCTTTCAAGGAGTCCCAGTCGACACCTTTTGCAATAAATTCGGATCGAGCAAGCTGATGCACTGAAGTTCGCTCAATTTTGCAAGGCGTGGCAATGCGTTCGGAGACAAGGCTTTCTGTCAAAGAAGTTGAATTGCTTTGAATAAAGGTCAATGCGGACTGTTTTAAATACTGTTTAGCAAGTGCGAGAGCATCGAGTTGTATCTTCAATAACTGGCGATGTATGTCGAAATAGGGGATAAAAAAATGGACAGCGCTTTCAAGACTTCGATGAAGCTCTTGAAGCGATCCCCAAGGAGCGTCTTGTAAAAACCTGTGTATCATTTCTTTTGCCAATAAATGAATTTCAGGCATGGAGATTTGAAAATCAAGATTGATGGCATCTTCTAGAGAATTTTGCAGGAATATTACATCAATGGTATCTTTAGTGAAGGGTTTTACAACTTCGGGAAATGATGTAGAAGCAGGTATAGGATAATTCACGACAGGAATTTGATCCAAATGGATGAAATCAAGCGCTTGTTCAAAAGTAAAAAATGAATGCTCTTGCAGCTGCCAGGCTAACTGAACTTGATTTTTTGCTTTTTCTGCATCAGTTTTGCTTCCTTGCGAAGCATTTATCATGCCGATGGTTTCATTCAAAGACTGAATGTGCTGATTGAGTTTGGTGATTAGTTCACTGGCTTTATCGGCATAAATAGATAGCTCCTGCTTTAGCTTCACAATCTCTAAAGCCAGCGTCTTTGCTGATGCGATTATCTCACTTGAGATAGCATCTGGATTAATTCTTTCTCTTTCTATAGATTTGAGGAATTGCTCCATCTGGATAAGGAAATCGCGCGGCGACGTCTTAGGCTCAAGCAACTTTAAAGAGGGGATTGACTCTTGATCAGATTTTTCAAATGATTGGCGATACTGTGTTTCGAAGTAATCCACCGTATCATTTCTTAACAATTTGTATGGCGGAATTTGTTTTGGCTCGTCAGAAGACTTTTTCGCTTTTGCCATAATTGCCTTAAGAGGTCCCCGGAATGTTCTAACTCTTGAGGTTTGTTCTAACAGAATGGACCAAAAATATAAACTATTACCTTTTAATACTGAGGCAGCTTTTGTAGATAGGGCTTAACCGCTTGAGCTGAGGATTTTCTATGTCGCAAAGTAATCTCTAGCGAGGCAATGCACTTCATCAACTTAAAAAAAATCATAAATAGCTGTCTTAGGATCTTTTTCAATTATTCCTGCCTTCAACCTTCTATTTTTTCATCCTTTATTTGGCTTGGATTTTGCTGAAGTCGAGAAGCTGCCCAAACAATCCAAAGACACGGTTCAACAAAGCGATGCGGTTATCGCGGACGCTTTCTTCGTCAGCAAGGATTTTGACTTCGTCAAAAAGGGTAGCCAAAGGAGGTTGAAGCTGAGCGATCAGTTCATAGGCTTTCCCATAATTATGGGCACCGATTGCTTGAGTGAAAGGATCTTGAATAGTACTTAATTGATGATCAAGATCTTTCTCCGCGTTTTCTTTGAGAAGAGCAGGGGAAAATGCTACAGAGCGCTGATTGAGAAGTTGGCCTTTGGCGCGTTTGTAGACTTCATAAAGAAGAGGAAATTGCTTTCCGCTTTCACGGAAATGATGCAGAGCTTGCACCCGGCAGAAGGTGTCGTAGATGTCGACAAAGCCGCTGGCTAAGCTTGCTTCGATTTCATCTTTGCTAAAGCCGTAATCTTGGAAGACTGTTTTGATGCGATTAGTGATAAAAGCTTCGATTTCCTGGATAAGCTGTTCGGAGTTTTTACGCAATTCAGCCGGGAAGTTTTGGAGGCATTGTTGCAGGATATTTTTTAGATTTAAACGGTGGCGCCCTTTAATCAGAATCTTGATGATTCCCAAAACTTGACGCCGTAGAGCATAGGGATCGCTTGAGGAGGTAGGTTTGAGATTGACGCAGAAACAGCCTAGTAAATTATCGATTTTTTCAGCTAAGCTTAAGATGATGCCGGTTTCTGTCTCGGGAAGAGGCGCTTTTTCACCCCGCGGCATCCAGTGTTCATCGATCGCTTGCGCCACTTCTTTTGATTCACCTTGAGCTAAGGCATAATATTTGCCAATAGTGCCTTGCAGCTCCGGAAACTCATAAACCATCTCGGAGGCTAAATCGGCTTTGCATAAGATGGCAGCTCGATCTACTAGAGCCGTATCGCCAATTCCTAATGTGCGCTGAAGGATCTTAACATGGGCTTTTAGGCGCAGCACTTTTTCATAGACGCTTCCAAGGTCTTTTTGAAAGGTCACATGCTTAAGCTTTTCATTAAATTCTTCAAGGGGCACTTGCAAGCCTTTTTCATAAAGGAAGACGCCGTCGGTCAGGCGTGAGGAGAGCACGCGCTGATTTCCTTCGCGAATCTGATCTGTGGGATGTGTATTTGCTGTAATGATGAAAGCATTTTTCAATGTCCCATCGGGATTGGCTACCGGAAAATATTTCTGATGCTCAACCATTTCTGAGATTAATACTTCCTTAGGAGCTTTGAGGAAATTTTCAGCAAACGATGCCCACGTCAACTCCGGCCACTCAACTAAATGCAGCACTTGTGGAATTACAGCTTCGCGTTCAATGATTTTAGCGCCGATCTTGCTCTCAAGTTCATCAAGTTGTGCGATGATGCTCTGTTTGCGCTCTTCGATATCGACCATGACGTGATGTTCTTTAAGCAAAGGCAGATAATCTTGTGCTTTTAATAGCGAAAAATTCCATGGGCATAATTGACGATGTCCAAAAGATTCCCTGCCGGCAATGACGTTGCCGACGGCAAAGGGCACCACATGTTTCCCAAAAAGGGAAACGATCCAACGGATGGGGCGTGGAAAAGCGATGTCAAGATCTGCCCAGCGCATCTTCTTGGGGAAATCGAGACCTAAAATGAGGTCGGATAGCTGCGCTGCCAATAGTGTTGCTGTAGCTTGGCCAGAAGTTGTCACATTGGCAAAGATATAATCGGTGCCTTTGATCTGTCTGATCGCAATATCACCGCCCTTGCCGGCATTAAGGTCTTGCAGAGATGGAGCCTCTTTATTTAAAGATCGAAAAAAGCCTTCACCCGCTGGTGTTAACGTCCCATCTTGGTGATAAGTTTGATTAATAGGCGGACCGCGTTTTTCTGCAGTTTGAGCCGCTTTGCCCATAGCGAGGTCTTTGATATAGGCTGAGAGCCTTCGCGGGGTGCCATAGACTTTGATCTCTTTGTAAGAAAGTCCCTCTTTTTCAAGCAGTTGGCGCAACGCTTTTTCAAGGTTTGCGCAACCAATCGGAACAAAAGTAGCCGGCAACTCTTCAGAGCCTACCTCTAATAGGAAATCCTCTTTGTGGTCGGATTGGCCTTCGAGCAGCTCATGGCTCAATGCCGACGGAGTCGTTTTTTCAGCCGCGTGAAAGCTTTTAGCAAAGCGCTTTGAAAGAGGAAATTGTTGCTCTGATCGGCTTTTCAGGTAACTTTCAGCAATCTGACAAGCCAAAGTGCGGATGCGGGCGATGTATCCCGTTCGTTCTGTAACAGAAATTACCCCACGGGCATCGAGAAGATTGAAGGCATGCGAAGCTTTGATAACAAAATCATAAGCGGGGATCGGAAAATTCAAATCGATTAATTTCTTAGCTTCGCGTTCATAGTCTTCAAAATGACGGAACCACATCTCTATCGAGGCGTTTTCAAAGTTGTAATGACTCCATTCGACTTCGTTGCGTTGGTAGATATCGCCATAGGTCAAATCTTCGTTCCATTTGAGGTCAAAGAAGCTATTGACTTTTTGCAAATACATCGCAAGCCTTTCTGTGCCGTAGGTGATCTCTCCGGTGATAGGTTTCAAAGCTTGGCCTGCGACGCTTTGAAAGTAGGTAAACTGCGTCACCTCCATGCCATCCATCCACACTTCCCATCCAAGGCCCCAGGCGCCCTGTGTCGGAGCCTCCCAGTCATCGTGGACAAAGCGGATATCGTGTTCCTGCAGTTTAAATCCGATAGCCTCTAACGATTCCAAATAGAGATCTTGAATATTGAAAGGGGAGGGTTTCAATAAAACTTGATATTGGAAGTAATGCTGCAAGCGATTGGGATTGGTGCCATAGCGTCCGTCGGTGGGACGTCTGCAGGGTTCAATGTAAGCTGCTTTATAAGGCTCAGGGCCTAAGCAGCGCAAAAACGTCGCCGGATTAAATGTCCCTGCTCCCATCTCTAAGTCATAGCCTTGATGAATGATGCAGCCTTGTTTTTCCCAAAAATGAGATAGCCTTGAAAGAAGCTCTTGATAAGTAATCATAGTTTTTCTGGATGTATTTGCTTTAAATAAAGCAATAAGTCTACAGGGAGACAGCCCCAACTTGCAATAAAAAAGCTAAGGGCTAGGTAATAAATGTTTAAAGAAGCTGCTTCAACATATAGGATTGCTACGCTAGAGATAATTGCGGAAGTAGTAGAGCTCTTGCAAATTGATTTTTCGCCAAAAAAATTTCTTTTTTACGAAAATGCGATCGCAAGAAGGTTGTTTTACTCAAGAAATGATGTCGCCAGTTCCTGGCTCACAACTTGTCATCATATGTCCCGTGGGTTCCTAGCGTCACCCACGGCTAACTTTTGTAGCCGCTGTCGCGGCAATTTACCGCTTTTGCGGTTTTTTTAGTCGCGAAGCGATGACAGAATCGAGCCGTGGGTGACGCTAGGAACCCACGGTTAACTTTTGTAGCCGCTGTTGCGGCATTTTACCGCTTTTGCGGTTTTTTAGTCGCGAAGCGATGACAGAATCGAGCCGTGGGTGACGCTAGGAACCCACGGTATTTGAAGATACAAACTAGAGCCACGGCCAGTGGCGACAGGTAGAGGTTGGGTATCGTTATTTCTGCAATTGTCACGCTAGTTTGGGGCTGCCGGCTTCTCATTCTTTTGGTTTTAATAGCGTGTATTGTGTTTTATAGTATTCTATAGCGCTTTTTTGACCCACAGTGCCGGATTTGAGAATCACTTGTTGTATATCCTTAACTGCAGCATCGCGAGATTTGGCATTTTTCATGATTTGTTCATATTTTTTATCTTTCTCCAAGCGCTGAATGCCGAATTCATCAGCGACTTTATTGCGAACGTATACAGCTTCGGCTTCCAAGGCGATTACGAAATTTGCGTATTCCTGAGCCTGTTGCGAATCGGTTGTTTTATTCAAATGTTTTCTATTTTCTTCATCAAAAGCTTCTTTTTGGGGCTCGTTTTGAACTTTTTTAAGCCGGTAAGCCAAATGCAAGACAGCTTCTTCCTTAGGTAAGCGCGAGTTTATCGAGATTTTTTTACTTCCATCATTATCTACATTAAAAACTGAATCGGTATCCATTTCTTCAAATTTGTATTCGACACCACTTGAACTTTCTTTAAGGACTTGTAAAGTATTTTCGGGCTGCTTTTTTCGGAAAGTTTTGATATATTCCGCTAATTCTTCATCTTTTTTTACTAGTTCAGGCGATCTCTTCGTTGAAGCAGGGGCGGCTGTTTCTGCTGGCTTTTCTTCTTTTGCTTTGGGGGACTCCTTAGGAGCTTCTTGTACGGGTTCTTTTTTATCTTTGGGGGTTTCTTGTACTGGAGTTTCTTGTGCAGGTTCTTTTTTTACTGGAGCCTTTTTCCTAATTATCGTTTTTATCTTTTCTGCGTTCTGTTCGTTTGAACTAAGAGCCAATAGTGAAGCTGTGCTGTCCTCATCTTTAGGGTTACTGCGTACATCACTTGCTCCGGCCTCTAGCAGAAGAAGAACTATGGCTTCATTGCCTTTTTGCGCTGCATTATGTAAAGGCGTTTTTCCATATTTATCTTTAATTTCATCAATTTTGATTCCTGGCGTAGCGAGAAGGACTTTTACCAACTCCTCATTTCCATTTATAGTAGCCTGATGCAAGATTGTATGTACGTTAGGACCTTGTTTGTTATAAACCCAGTTTCCAGTTTTAAGTTGGCTGGCATCCAGATTAAATTGCTTTAGAAGTGCGGTGGATTCGTCGCTAAGTTTGATAGAGCCGTTGCTTGAGGCCTCGTTAGCAGCTTGAGGGTTTTCATTCCCTTTTATTTCTTCTTTCTTAACCTCATTTTTGTCGTCGCTAGCAGGCGTTGGCTGGCCGCTAATGCCCGGACGAATTGCTGTTGAAGAAGATTCTAATTGGCTTTTCTTGAAGTTGGAGCAAATTTGTTCAATCGAGCTTTCAAATTGCTTTAAATTTTTTATCTGGCTTTGGTCGTTAAGCAAACTCTTATGGTTATCAACCCATTTGTTAAGATCGGATTTTTTGAAAAGAATCACCTTTTCATTTTTCGGGCCATAGTGGAATTCGGTAAGAAAACCCACTGCTTTTAAAATGCCCGGAATAAGACCAAAAAATGTGAAACGCATTTTGTATTGATCAATACCATCATCCTTAGAATTTGGTTGGTCGGGTTTGCTGAAGCCTTCAAAATAACAGCGATTGCCTGCAAAAGTGACATTCTGCATAAAATACCTCCAAACTTAAGGAACAAATAGATCTGACTTAATTATAAACAAAAATGTGTTTTTTACTTAATAAATTAATTGAATATTTTTAGAAGGGAATCACACTAACCATAATTTATTAGCCCGAATATAGCTTATCCAGGCTAATAAATTAAAATGACTTAGAGCACTGGTGTTTTGGGTAAGCCGGTGACGCGTTTCTTTTCGGCTTCATTCCATCTGCCAAGCTTCTTTAGTACGTCGACACGCTCAAAGCGCTTAAGAACGTTGCGCTTTTTTGTCGTTCCAATTGATTTGCCATAGCTTGTATGTCTAGACATGATAATTAACCTTTTTCTTTCTTTGTTGCTGACTTTACGTTACTTGATTTTGGGGATAAATGCTTTTGCACTCATCTCGCCATCAAGAGCGTTTGTGTGTTCCTTGAAGCCATGCTCAAGTTTGTCTTTTACAGGACCTGTTTTATCGGAAGGCTTGCGATGCTTTCGCGGACTTGTTCCTCGCCTTTCTGACTGTTTACTAATGCGGACCATGAGTCTTTCTCCTCGAGATTTCTAAAATAGGTTGAGTATAAGGCATTCTCGTCAAATCCTGCAAGGGATTTTTTAGTCCTAAACTTGGCTTTGGCAGACGGGGCAAACGTGAGTGCTGCGCTGCCCAACAATCAAGCGTATAATTGTCGTACCGCAGCGTGGGCAAGGCAAGCCGGTGCGGCGAAAGACCTTTAGAATTTGCTGATGTTTTCCTGCGCTGCCGTCTAGCCGATAAAAATTTCCCAAGCCTTTTCCCAAAGTCGTACCTGAAGCTAGCAAACCGCGCTTTAGTACGGTGATGATGGCGGAAAATAGTTTTTTGATTTCGCCCGGCTTTAAAGCGTTTGATAATCGCTGTGGATGCAACTTAGCCTCCCACAAGGCTTCATCGACATAAATATTGCCAAGGCCTGCAAGCACGGTCTGATCGAGAAGCAAAGGCTTCAGCTGCCTGGCGCGCCGGCTTAAGTGCTGCTGAAATTCTTTTAAGTTAAAATTTTCTTCAAGCGGGTCAAGGCCTAAGGCTCCCAAGACTATTTGAGCATCGGAAACCAGATACCAGCGACCGAATTTGCGGGTATCGTGAAAACGCAGCTCCATATCATTATTTAACACTAAGATGACATGTTCATGAGGGGCGCGCGAAGTGGTTGAGGAAACGAAACGCAGCTTTCCGGTCATTCTTAGATGGATGAGTAAAAAATCATTTTTAGAAAGAGAAAAGACAAGAAATTTGCCCGCGCGTTTGATGGCATTGATGGATTGGCCAGTGATGCGGAAGATGAACTCTTGCGGGGAGGAAGTGGCTATTGTTTTATGCCACTTGACGTGGGCATCGACGACTTTTTTGCCCACAAGACCTGCGCGAAGTAAATCTTGCACTATAGTCTCAACTTCTGGTAGCTCAGGCATATAAATACATCTTTTGATGGGAAATTGTTAAAAATATCTCATTTTTATTTAGATAAGCTAGACTAAAAAATCGTTTTATGCCACAATGATAATTAGACATGCATATTTGAAGAATGCAGTCTTGTTCAAGAAAAATTTGCTAGCCTTAAAGCCTCAGGTTTTTTGTGCGTAGGAGTTACATAAGTAAACTCCATTTTGAGACCATGTTTGGATTTAAATTTTCGGTTTTTTCATATCTATTCCTGTCAAAACTCTGTTTATTTCCCAGGACAATGTTGTGTTTTACACTATCATGCTCAAAGTTGGGTTTCTTTGGACCTATATTGCCAATTTTACCAGTGTGTGAGTGCAATTTTGTGTTAGGTTTGAATAAAGACGTTCTGAAAAGAGCATGGGCTAAACAAAATCCAACATGGAGAAAAAAATGAAAAAGTTATTCGTAGGAAATTTGGCATGGAAAGTAACGGAAGAGTCCTTGAAGTCTCTTTTCGAAGCTTATGGAAAAGTGGTTTCTGTAAAGATCATCACTGATCAATATACAGGTAAATCCAAAGGATTTGGGTTCGTAGAAATGGAAACAGCCGAAGGTGCTGAAAAAGCTATGAAAGAACTCAATGACAAGCCAGTGATGGATCGCAATCTCCGCGTAAGCCTTGCACAAGAACGCCGTGAAGGCGCAGGTTCAGGCAACGGTGGTGGCGGCGGCGGTGGCGGTCAGCGCTCATTTCGTCCTCGTTCCAACGACCGTGGCGGCTACGATCGCGGCTATCAAGGATAATTTCCTTCCAAGCGAAAAGGCACCTGTGCCTTTTCGCCTGATCTTTAAGATATTTTCAATAGACAAATAAATCCCTCTCAATTTACATATAACGTTCTTAAATTTTTCTGGGACGTTAATGCATGTCTTCCGTTGGTTTTGATAGCCTTCAGCATAAGGTAGTTCAGCAAATAGAGAGTGTTGTCAAGCTGGATCCAAATTTTTCTAAAGATGAAACCTTTGTGCAGCTGGAACTGCTTATTCAACAAAATGGTTCTGTTCTTGCAAAATCCAATAATCTTGCTGATAGGGACTTTTTGTATGAGCTTGCCGCAAAAATCAAAGCAAAAAGTTGCGATGAAAAGTTTGTTCGATTACGCAAGAGTATTTCACAAATTGTCCAGTGTCGTCTTTTTCCAAAGGAAATAGTAAAAGAGATCCTTTCCTATAGTGTGAACTCTTTTAAAACCTTTCATTCATTGTGTTTAAGCTCATCTTTTTTAAAAGATCTATCGGTTGAATTGTTAATTGAGATGATCAATAAAAAGAAACCCTCGTTTCAAGAGTTTTTTAAGAAAAAAGAAGTTTTTTTGGCCTTTATAAAAGCACACCCAGGAGTATTAACGTCGCTAATCTTAGATTTTAAACCAAATTTGACAAATGCGGAACTTCTTGAATGTATTCAATATTGCCCTCGTGTTCGTTGCTTAGAAATGTCTATAAATATGCTCGATGATAAAGTCCTAATCTCATTTTTTTCTCAACTACCCAAAGATCTCGAACAACTCACTATTAATGGAGATTTGCCGTGCCAAATTAATTTGGCCTCTTTTACGAAGCTTAAAATCTTTAAGCTTGTTCATGACAAACCTTATAATTTGAATTTCTCACAGGATATGACTGAGTTGTATTCTTTGGCTGTTATAGACAACAATCATAGGAATGTCATCCCTTCTCTTGGTAAATGCCTTAGGCTTGAGCGCTTTTCTTTCACGGGAATGTGTCATCAGACTGCGCACTTTCCTGATTTGCATCAGCACCATTACTTGAAACAACTTAAGGTTCAAACAGGAATTGTGGATAAAACAAATTTGAAAGAATTCTTAATTTTTTTAGAGTCGATTAAAGCACTTTCATCAATAAATCCTGCATTGAAAATCGATCTCCAAGCCGGTTCGTATAAAAACATCACTAAAGAAAATATCGATGATCACATTAAAAATGTGAAAAAAAACCTCAAATCTTAAGCAACATAATCCTGCTGAATTTTTTTAAAGGTGTGGCGACAGATCACCACACTTAAGAAACTACTTAAACAAGCTTTGTAGAAATTGCGAGGCGCCATTTTTAATCTTTTTCAAGGGATTTCGCTCATTGGATTCTGGTTCAGCAGTTTCTTTTTGCTGAGCATCCGAAGATGAACTCTCTTCCCAAGGAAAAGGATTTGTCGTAGGTGGGGGAGGGGAGTCTTCTGTTAAAGTGCCTGAGGCTAATCCTAGAAAAGTCCCTAAGATTGCTCCTTGAGGCCCTCCTTGACTTTGGGCTACGAAAGCGCTGATTTGTCCCGCTGCTTTGCTTCTATCAACTGAAGCATTGCTCGTAGACCCTCTAACAGGAAGCTGGAGCATATGGCTATCATCGATTGGAGGCAGATTAAACGCATGACTTATGGTAGATCCCGGCAAACCAACCATCATCTTAACCTTATCTTTGCTCAAATCGACTTTGCCCCATACGGCAGCATGATAGTTATTCATCAGAAGCATATCCATGCGCGCTAAAGAGATAAGCCCATTATCCATGTTGAAATAGAGGGGAGTGAACCAGACGTTCAGCCTGTCAGCGGCGGAAGAATTCAGCAAAGATAAAATCGTGCCGAGTTGTCCTTCATTATTAAACTGTATTTTTCCAAGATCGACCATGGCTTGGCCAATTTTTATTTGTGCTATATCAAATTCTTTGAAGGGGAATGCAAAGCCTTGCGGGTCAATGCTGATTTTTACAGGTTGAGCAGCAGTGATAACGCCGCTAAGCAAAGGGAAAATATCGTGCAATACACTTCGACCGAGTTCTGGAGTTACTGCGAGTTCAGCACTGAAAGGCTGGGCTAAAGTCATTACACCCTTCGCGAGTTGTGCGTCGAGTGTAGCTTTTCCATGATGGCCTTTAATAGAGGCTTTTAAAGGACCATTTAGTCCGAGAAGCTTGGCATTGAGATCCAGGTCGACGGAGCTTCCCAGCAAAGCATCGATTTTGGATTGCGTCTCAGCTTTAAAGCCTATGAGGGCACAGAGCATACGCAAAGGAAACTGAGAGGCTTTTGCATTCAATGCGATGCTCATCTTGGAGAAATTGAATAACTCTTGATCGGTGAAAATATTTGCTAAAGATCCTTCAAAAACGATTGAATCAACTAAAGAGTGTTCGCTATATTGGCCAGCAGTGACTCCAAAGGAGATATCTTTTGCTAAATCAGCACTCGTGAAGTGGGCTTTTATGGTATCATATTCAACCTTATTTTTGCTTTGAAGGTCGATGAGCGCCAATTGATCTAGTCCAATATTGACATCAAACCCTAAATGACGCAAAGGGCTTTGAAAACGATTTAAAGGAAGATTAAAGGAATTGATGTTGATAGTAAGTCCTGCAGAGGAGGCTAATGCCAATGAGTTATGTTGTTCAAGATCAATTTTTCTAAGGATTTTAAAACGTTCAGGGGTTAGCTGATAGTGAATAGTAGCCGGCTGGGATAATGTTATGGAATCAGCTAGGTCAAAGGAAAAAGTTCCGTTAAAATCTTGGGAGACAATAGCAAGGACGGCTCCACCCTTTGATGAACCGTAAGAAATTTTCAGCTGAGTATCAAACTTAGGCCCTAGTAAGTTTTTTAAGTCATAGGCAGGTAACGCAAAAGACAATATTTCAATAGGAGCTTTGACGACATTCAAATCAGCATCGATCGCAACATGATCAAAATTGAAAGCTCCTTGTTTTTGCCAGTTAGAAATCAATAGGTTTCCATCTAATTGACCATTTGCAGCAGATCCTTGCATATGCGCTGCGATCTTATTTGTCTTTCCATCGATTTCCCAAGGGATGATCATCTGATCCAAAATTGTCATAGAGTCATCGGGAGCGCGAAGAGCGTCCAGATAGACTTTGCCACCGAGATGAATCTCCGAAAGCGGTGTGTTGAGAAAATGATGCGAGAAAGGGTTGATTTCAAGCTTAATAGGCACTTGGCTTGTAGATAGGGGAATATTAGAAAGACCAAGCAACTCCCAAAAATGCGAAGTAAGTTGAACGTAGGCAGGCTCTGTCAGAAGAAGTTGAGCAGTGGGTAAAATTTTGCCTTGAAAAGCCGCTTGTGCGACATCGCTTTGAGTGGTTAAAGTAAAAGATTGGACGTCGATAGAACCATTATCAAGGATTTCAGCTTGGCCAAGTAAAGCCACCTGCATTTCTGAACCAAGGACTGGATGTATGTTATCAGACGTCAAGCCTCCAACGAGATTAATCTTCACGTCTGATAACGAAGATCCATCGATTTGCAGCAAAAGAGAATTCAGCCGCACTTCTCCTAATGTCGACATCTGAACGCGTATGGGAGCGGTCAATTTTAACTCGGCTTGAGCAATAGAATCGCTTGGATTAAATCCCAAAAGAGGAAATTCAATTTGATTTAATTGCAGTGTTAAAGCTACGTCTGTTTGCAGATTCAAAGATTCCAAATAGCGATTAACAGCTCCAGCCTTTACATTGAAGGCAATGGTTGCAGGCTCAAGCAAGGAAACTTTATCGCCTAAATGCATATGCAGACGTGGAATCGATAGTTTATCTGAGCTTACACTGACAAAGACATCCTTCAATCCATTTTCTGACTCAGCTTGCATTTTTATATTGATGGAGGGGCCTAATAAATCAATTAATTGGGAGTTTGCGCCCAAGATGGCATCGGCGTTGGAGACAGGAATTCCGATTGCTTCAACTTGGAGATCGGCGATCTTTTTTATGCTTTCAAAGATGCTCGTAAGATGTGATGGTTTGTCCAATGTTCCACTAAATTTCAGTTGAATCGGCTGACCATTTTGAGAAGCTTCTCCGTCAACACGAAAAGAGGTGCGCTTGGAATGTTCTTGAGCGTCAAAGCTTGCTTTAATTCCTTTTAAGGTGATTTTGCCAACAAAGGGATTGCCGGCAAGAACGGCTTCATTCAAATCAAAGTGCGCTGACATTGCCAGGGCAGAAAGATCAATGCCGCTTTGCTGTTTGGTACGAAAATGAAAAGGAAGTGAAAACTGATTGATTGTGAGTTTAGATTGAACCGGGGAAGCCAATTGAATGATAGCAGGGGAACCCATCAGAACCGTTAAACGATCCATTAATGCAGGAGTTATGCTTAAGGCTATTTCTCCTGGTTGATCAAGTATGAATTTACCGGCTTCTGCCTTTCCGACAATATGGGCTTCCATACTTGCCGTGGCGGCATTTAGCTCAAATGAGATCTCTTCGCCATTGAGTGATTCATCGAATGAGAAGTTAAGTTCTGGACCTAGCGCTGTACGAATAAACCCGGAGAGCTCTGGTTTTATTATCGAAGCTGCACTGTCAATCACATCAACCGGAAAATGAGCGATTCTCACTTTAAGAACAACTTCACTGCCTTCGTTCACTTTAGCTATGGTGTGGCTTGAGTTATTCAGCGAAAGATCAACATGAAATTGTCCAGCGACATCGCTTTGTTTTGTGTCACCGCTAATGTGAATGAAAGGAAAATTAAACTGGCCGTTCACATTGGAAATGATGATGGGTTTGGCAGCTTCAGCATCGACAGGGAGATTCGATTGAGTAGAATTTTTTCTGCTTAAGGCTCTTTGTAAATTTGTTTTGCCTGGTTCTTCTTGGACGATCTTGGCGTAAAGGCTGTCTAACTGCATTTTGTCTTCCAAGGCGAGTTTATGCCATAAGAGATGGAAAAGAGAAGCGTTGCTGCTAAACGAATTTATGGTAAGGATGGGTTCCCTATGAGAATCTTTTAGTGTAAATCCTTGGATTTTTTGTCCGCCAAACCAGCTGATTTTCAGTTCTTGTATATCGACTTCGCCTTCAATTTGTTTGTTAATTAAAGCAAGGACCCTTTTCTGCCCCCAGGAAGTCGAGACAAAAGAGGGGAGGCTTGCTAATAAAAGAAACAAGAAGATGCCTGAGACAAGTGCAATCCAGCCAAATATTTTTAGGATGCGCTTGTTTGAAGCTGTAGAATTAGAATCCATTCATTCCCCATTCAATTTGATTTAGATTTTTGGAAAAGAAATAATTCTAAACGAAATTTCTTTTTAAGTAAATATTACCTTTTTTGCAGATGATTTGTCTTGAGCAGATATAAATACCTCCTGTATGTTGTTTTCCTTGCAATAGGTCATTCGACCTTGCAATTACGAAAAATGATTTTTTTAATGAGGTTATGATAATGAGAAAATTGATTTTAGCCGGAATCTTGGCAACGAGTGTTTTTTATGCCCATGCAACAGAAAAATGCGAAGTCAAGGGCAGCTGCGGCTGGACTGCCGTTAAGCCGGAACAAACAAAGACAGATACAACCCATTCCACAAATGGAATCGACGCAACAGAGTTGAAAAAATTAGTCGATGACAAGAGCGCGGTTATCTTGGATGCCCGTCCTGGTAAATATTTCGATGGCAACTTAATCCCAGGAGCCAAAAATATTCCTTATGATGCTCCTGAAGCAGAACTGACAGCAGCTATTCCCTCTAAAGGTGCTTTAGTGGTGACATATTGCACAAATACCCAATGCCCTGCAAGCAAATGGCTAGCTGAGCGTCTCACAAAGCTTGGTTATACCAACGTGAAAGAATATCATGGGGGAATCGCCGATTGGATGGCTGCAGGCTATAATGTAGATACTAAAGCAAAATAAACACAAACAGTTTTTTACCACAGAGGGACACAGAGAACAAAGGGAGGAGCTCGCTTCTCCTGTGTTCTCTGTGTCTTCTGTGGAAGTAAAAAAAAATCAGGGGCTTAATCGATTTCTTGCTTCGAAGGTTTTTGCAAAGTTTGGATTTTTGTGTAAATTTTCGACATTAGAAAAGCGTAGTTCGGGTTTTCTTTTTTTTCGTCAATAAATTGATCCTGAAACAAGATAAAAACTTTTTTAGCTTGTTGAAAAAGATCTCTAAACGATTGTTTTTGTAATAATAATTTACCCAAGAAAAAGAACTCTTTTGGTAATAGTTTTAGATGTTTAGCCTCTACCGAAGAAGAATTATTGTTATTTTCATTTTCTATGCTAACACTGAAATTTTTTAAAATTTCCCATGCAACTTCGCTGATTAACTGTTCGTGCCGTATCCGCTCGATATTTTGTTCAAAGTGCTCTAAAAATAACTGTATCTGAGGAAGAATTTCTCTAAATTGAACTTGGACTTTGATGCAGCTCTGATAAAGCTCGCAAAGTTTTTCATAAGAAGATTCCTTTTCACTGGAAGAAAATTGCTTGTAAATATCAGAAATTTTCCTATCGATTTCTTGCCTTTGTTTATTAAAACGTGAAAGGGCTTTTTCACCATGAGTAACAAGTTGCTTTTGCGTGCATTTGTAAAGAGTTAGGATTTGACATGCCATCTCAATTTTGCTGGTAAGATCTGCAATAATTGCCGTCGAAATTTTTGTATGTTCTTTAGAAATACTCTTCAGTTCTTTGGATGATTTATTAACTTCTTGTAAATACTGGGCATCTTTTTCTGAGAAAGTCATTTCTAAAATTTCTTCTAATTTAACATCTAGCACTTTTCCAAGCTGGGTTATTCGAAAAGAGGTGAGAAAAGGTTCAGCAAACCCTTGTGTAGTTGATTGGACAAACCAACTATCTGCAGTTTTTTTCATTTTTTGAAGCACATCCCATTTGTCAGAAACCTTACGCGCTTTTTCGAGCTCTTTTTCGTAGTATTTTTGAAATTCGATTTGAGTTTTCCAATCTTTCCGAAGGCGTTCGTTTTCCAATTTCAAATTGATTTTATTGATAACTAGATCTTGATATCCTTTGCGCCAATTTGTTTGTGCCTCGGAGGCATTTATATTAGGAATTTTTATACATTCTAAATCGTTTGGCTCTACATTTCGCAAAATGCCGCTGGAAAATATTTTATGATAAAGTTCATTCTCAAACTGTTTAACAAATAGGGCTATTGCGTAGTGATTAGCTTGATTTTGTACAAAATCCTCTTCAAGTAGCTTGATTCTGGCATTGGTTTCGGAAGAAATACTCATTTATATCCTATTGTTTCAAGAAACATAAGCAAACTATCCTAATTTATATTAAAAATCAATATTTTTTACATTAAGTAAAAATGTTTGTTGATGTGTATTAACAGTTTGACATTAATACTGTTTAATAGTAA
>Ga0207105_1118_pt1 | contig 19054 bp, 13 predicted proteins | sample Alteio_BWMinHeat_77_FD_153569 | JGI IMG/M metagenome (GOLD analysis project Ga0207105, IMG submission 153569) | Enriched cells from forest soil in Barre Woods Harvard Forest LTER site, Petersham, Massachusetts, United States -... | ecosystem: Environmental > Terrestrial > Soil > Temperate forest >... | reverse complement strand
GTTGATTACACCGAGCAAATATTAGATGGGAGTCTTGATCCAAAAGAGATCCCGGAAGAACATCGAGAAAGAGCAATTGCAGAAGCTTATGCTTCAGTTTTGCGCGAATACAATAAAGAAGGGCTTAATAAATTAATTAATCTGCGCCTACCTCTTCCGGAAATAGCTCTTTCTGCAATTCAAATGTGGGTTTTTCCTTTTAATGATAACCAAAATAAAATTTTGGAAATTCTTTCAAATAGCCCTGAATGGGCGAGACCCTCTTTTAGGCAATCTTTGCTATTTGCTTTGGTTCAAGGAGCTAGTAATAATTTTCATCTCAATCCAAAATTTATCGAACGGTTACAGACTATCTTTACTCAAAAATCCGATTTCAATGGTCGTGATGCTGAGAACAAATCCCTTTTGCATCACTGCATTAAAGAAAACGATGCTTTTGTCAGATTTCTAATTGAAGCGGGAGTAGATATCAATGCCGTTGATAAAAGGGGAAACTCATGTTTGCATCATTTTTTTCAAAATCTGCGCCTTCCTTATCCCAGTGACGAACAAAAGGAAATCGCCATCCTTAATCTTTTAGTCTTAAATAAAGCAGATCTTAACTTGCAAAATGCACAGGGATTGACTCCATTAAGTTATGCATGCGGAAAGGTACAACAAGGGGTTTCCAGCAATGAACAGAAGCTTAGTTTACAGGTTCTCCTTCGCCAGATGCAATTTTTAATTTCCCATGGCGCAAATCCCGATATCAAGAGTTCCGATAAGAAGTCAGATCTTATTCACGTTTTGATTAACAAGTACCAGCTTGGATTCGTAGATGAAGTTTTGAATAAGATTGACAATCTCGACAGCACCGATGAGAAGGGAGATAGGCCTTTACATCTCCTTGTCAAACAACTGGATCAGCCGGACACCGAACTTTTAGAAAAAATGATTATCTCGCTTATCCCTAAAATGCCTAAATATGCCCTTAACATAAGAGATAGTCATGGGATGACTCCCTTGCATTGGGCTATTCGCTTTGGTCACACCCTTATTGCTGAACATTTAGTCAATAACGGCGCCGATTCCGGATTATCGACTGCCAAAGGCGAAAGTCTTCTTCATTTAGCGCTTCTTAGCGAAGAGATTGAAGCTCTTAATTATTGTCTTTCTCTTCCCATAGACGTTAATGTCCGTTGCAACAATTTAAGCGCTCTAGATATGGCTGCGCAAAATCACGAGACTGCCTTTGTTGAGGTGCTGTTAGCACACCGAGCTGATGCTGAATCTGCTTTAGCTATTGCTTCGAATAAACATGATCTAACTATCATGGGCAAATTATTAGCTGCAAAAGGGCAAACCCTTTCTCCTGAACTTTTAGGAAATAATCTTATTCAAGAAATAGAAATGGGAAAACCTGAGGCTTTAGAAAAACTGCGCCTTGAGCTTAATCACTATTTTTTAAATTCAGAATTATCGGATACCCGCATATTTCTCTTATCTCTCTGGAAAGTGATGAATCACTTTGCTGAAGCAAGGTCCCAAATTCAAGAAGATCAGCAGCCTAATGACAAGAAAACAGCAAACTTCTCTGCTTGGAGAATAGGACCCTACGCTCCTAATAAAAGCGTGCCAAATACATTTGATACCCCGATAGGATCCTTTGATTCACCCTTGCGATATATTGCATTTCAAACCCTCTTGCAAAAAACTTTTAAGATGATCCGGCAGAATCCACAATTGGGGATAGCTTCAACGGAAGAAGATGAGAAATATGGTAGCGACGCAATGTATCAAATTGCCTATACCCATCCTGAAAGCAAAGAAAAAGTTCTTCTGACTAAAATGAAATTTGCAAAAATGATCGACTACTCAAAGACTGAAGATCATGAAAGATTTTGGTGGTGGGAACATACACCCACAACTCATCTGAAAAATATTTATGAATTACTTCCTAAATTTCACAATGAAATTTTTAATGCTCCTATTGAAGAACGCGACCGGCTCTTTAAAGAGATTTGTCCAGAGGTAAATCAGCTGATGTCTCATCAAATGCTTACATATAGAGGTTTTGCTCAATATTCTTTAATGTGGCTGGCTTTAGCTTATCTTTATCATGAAAAAATCCTTCCCCCAGTGACCCTAAACACCTCACAGCTAGATTGCGATCTCATTAGCACCCCTTTTAGAAAAGATGTTTCCTTCGAAAATCATTTTGAACCTTTTCATATTGATGTTGATAACACAGAACTCTCTACGTTGCATGCCCAAATTGCGACACAATTCCTATTTCATGGTTAAATGTGTCGCCCTTGCAGGGCTCTTCATCTTTGCCTGATAAGTTTCCCAGGCCTCAGTCGCTCTTATAGAGCTCCTTCAACCTGGGCTAAAAATATGCCGCATCTTCGATGCTTAAAAAATTTGCGTCAAACGAGTATATATTTTAAAGAGTTTAAGAAAAGATTTTGAATGGAAGTAAAGATGTTAATGGGTTCAAGCATTGAAGATAAAACGTATTTCAACGAGCATGCCTTCAAAGGAATTTAGAGATGGATTATGAAGAGTTGTGAGGTTAAGCATCGAAGATGCGGTATATTTTTAGCCCAGGTTGAAGGAGCTCTGTAAGAGCGACTGAGGCCTGGGAAACTTATCATACAAAGATTTAGAGCCCAGAAAGGGCGACACAAATTACAAAGACCAAAAGAGGGATAAGAATTAGGCTTCTGACCAGTCAAAAGGGATAACATCTTTGAGATGTTTTTTGTGATGGCGCAGCATCATGAGCCTGTCGAAGCCGACAGCGACGCCGCAGGCGTCTGGAAGGCCTTGCCTTAAAGCCTTCAGGAAGTTATCGTCGATAGGCAATGAGGTTTTTCCAAGCTTTTGACGCTGTGCATTGGCAGAAATGAAGCGCTTTTCTTGTTCTTCAACATCAGTAAGCTCGTGATATCCATTGGCAAGTTCGATGCCTCTATAGTAGATTTCAAAGCGTTCTGCTACTTGCTCCTGCTCTTTTACACATGTTCTTGCAAGAGCTGCTTGTGATGCGGGATAATGCGCAAGCACAAATAGGCTATCTTGGCCCAAATGTGGCTCAATGAGAGTGCCTAAAATGAGGTTAAGTAAGGCATCTTTTTCTTCTTCTTCAATGCCTGGATAAAAAGGAACGCTTTTTTCCTTGAGGAAGCAAAGTAATTCCTTTTCCGTAAGAGAAAAGTAATCTATGCCGGCATATCTTCTGAAAACTTCGCGGTAAGATAGCACTTCATGAGGAAGGTCGCCAACAAATAAGCGCACAAAATCACAGGTTTCTTGGATCATCATTTCAAAGGAAATGCCTTGACGATACCACTCCGCCATCATAAATTCGGGATTGTGTTTTTGACCAAACTCTCCATCGCGAAAGACATGCGATAGCTGATAGATGTCCCCGATGCCTTCAGAAAGCAGTCGCTTCATGCCATATTCCGGCGATGAATGCATGTAGCGTGTTTCCTTAGAGGCGTAGGTAGCGGGAATAAGGTCGATATGAGCATCGACAGAGGCTTTGGCGGAGATAATAGGACAATCGACTTCTAAAATGCGCCGTTCTAAAAAAAACTGGCGCACTTTAGCGAACATGAGAGCTCGATCGCGCAGAATCGCAATTTTATCCAAGATCATGAACCCACTTAGTTCACGCGCGAGACATATTCGCCGGTACGTGTATCGACTTTGATGACTTCGCCTTCTAGAACAAAAATCGGCACTTGAATCTTAGCTCCGGTTTGCACTGTCGCTGGCTTAAGCACCCGTCCTGATGCTGTGTTGCCTCTGTCGCCCGGTGCCGTTTCTATGATTTTAAGTTCCATGAATGTGGGAGGCTCTACTGCAACGGGAACACCTTTATAGAAAAGAATCTCATAGACAAGATCATCCAAAAGCCATTGAATGACATCGCCGATGCTTTCGTTGGGGATTTTGATCTGTTCGAAGCTTTTTTCGTCCATGAAAATGACGCCGTCAGCTTCTTTATAGAGCATGCGCATCTCAGCTTCCATGACATCAGCTACGTCGACTTTATCGCCGGATTTGAGAGTGCGTTCGACCACACGGCCTGTGAGCAGGTGTTTAAGTCTTACGCGATTAAATGATTGGCCTTTTCCAGGCTTTACGAATTCATTGCTGACAATGGTATAAGGCTGTCCTTCAACTTCAACTTTGAGGCCTGCCTTGAATTCATTGGTACTGATTTGCACCATGATTAATTCCTTTCAATGGAGTTGAAAGTAAATGAGTTTAGCACACGTTTTTCTTCTTGTCCATATTATTCGTGCCCGTGCCCGTGTGCGTGCCCGTGCCCGATTGCTCTGTTGTTTCGTGCCCGTGCTATGCTAGTACACCTATCTCTAGTTAGTCGCCGTGACTTTGTTCAGAGCTCTATTTTTGAATGTGTCAACCCATATTCTCGCGCATAAAGCAATCGGGCACGGGCACGCACACGGGCACGGGCACGAAACAACAGATAATGTGGTTACCGACTACCTTTTTTCAAAAAATGCTTGTTTGCAAGAAAACTCTGTAATACTTTAATTTTGAGGGAGAGGCAAAAACTATGGCAAAAGGACTTTTTCACTGCCAACAACTATTTGGTGTAGGAAACCTTGTACGCAGTTTAAATGTCTGCCGCAGTTTGACACAGCATTATGAGATTGATTTTATTCACGGAGGAGTCGACATCGGCCTCACTGTGGACTCGCCTCGTTTTCACAAGATTCTTCTTCCCCCTTTCACGGTGGATAGCGCCATGCGCATTTGCGATCCCTATCAGAAAATGAGCGTTCAAGAAATTTTTAGCGAGCGAAAAAAAGTCTTAGACCATTTGTTATTAGAACCCTATGATTTTATTATTACAAGTGGTTTTCCCTTTAACAAACATGAATTTACTCAAGAAATCCTCCACATCATTAATAAAGTCAAAGCCCAAAATCCCGATTGTCTTGTTATCTGTGCTCAACGGGATATCGCTTCAAAATTCAAAGATAAGCGCATAGGCGAAATGCTAGAAATTTTTAATCAATATTATGACTATGTCTTTGTCCAGTCTGATCCTACAATTTTGCGCCTTGAGGACTCTTTAAGTTTTGCCGCAAACATTAAAGATAAGACGATCTATACGGGGTTTGTAACCCAGCAAGACATCGGCCATGGCCAAGTCACGCGTTTAAAGCGCATCATTGTGAGTATGGGAGGAGGAATTGTCGGGGAGGACTTGATGAGGAGTGTCGCTCGCGTCACTCCTTTTTTTCCTCAGTATGAGTTCTTATTCATTTTAGGCCCTTACACGAATATTGCTTTTGTCAATGAATTAGAAAGCTTTAAATTAAATACTTCCTCATCCAATGTGCACTTATCGATGTTTTTGGCAAATTTTACTAAAGAGTTGAGCCAAAGTGTTTTATCGATCAGTTTAGCAGGAAGTACTATCATAGATGCTTGCTATACCCATACTCCTGCAATTGTTTATCCCTTTACTCAAGAGCAGATGCTTCGCGCTCAAAGATTTGCAGAAAAAGGTGCGGTAAGGATGCTGTTAAGGGAGCAGCTTGAACCTGAAATTGTGAAACATATGATTAGTGAAGCCTTGCGCACTCCTTATCCCGATCTCTCAATCAACTGTTCCGGGGCGGATAATGCGGTTAAGGCTTTATCTCCTTTTATTGGAGGCTTTTCTTGATTCTTAAAAGTAGGTAAAAATTGAAAGCTCGTGGACTTTATTGGTGCCAGCATCTGCTTGGAATTGGACATCTTGTCAGAGGCATGAATGTCTGTAAAAGTTTGATCGAGCACTTTGACATCGATTTTTTGCAAGGGGGACCGCAAGACATCGATCTTTCAATTCAATCTCCTAACTTTAAACATCTTATGCTGCCTTCATTGGCAAATTTTCCGACAGGGGGAGTGCGCGATCCTCAAGGCAGATACTCGTTTAATGAAATCTTGGAGCAACGCAAAGAATTTATAAAAAAAAATCTGACTGAGAACTATGCCTTTTTTATTTGTGAGACATTTCCCTTCGGGAAATTTCCTTTCCTCAGCGAGATTTTAGAAATCATACAACACGTCAAAAAAAAGAATCCGCGCTGCCTGATTATCTCAGCTTGTCGCGATTGCGTTGCCGTCAAAGAACAACAAATCGTTCAAGCTATGGTTGAGCTCATTAAAGATTACTTTGATGGGGTTTTAGTTCATTCAGACTCAAAGATCATTCAACTGGAAGAAACTTTTCCTCGATCATGTGAATTTGCCGATAAGGTTTTATATACCGGCATTGTGACATCACCGAAGAAAATTGATTTTAAGGTGAAAAGAGAAAAGCGCATTGTAGTTAGCATTGGAAGTGGTGTGGTCGGAGAAGACTTTGTCAAAGCCGTTGCTTCCGTCAATACTTTTTTTCCAAATTATGAGTTTATATTTAGCTTAGGGCCCAGATCACCACCTTCTTTAAAGAAGGTTTTAGAAACGATGCAACAAGCAATCTTGCCTTCGAATATTAAAATATTTTCTTTTTTGAATGATTTTGAAGATATTTTGCAGCAGTGTGCCCTTTCTTTGAGTTTTGCAGGCTATAATACTGTTGCCGATTTACTCCACACTCGCACCCCCGCACTTGTTTATCCGCTTCTGTCCATGGTCAATCCTGAACAAGAAATCAGGGCAAAAAAATTCGCTGAGAGAGGTTTTTTGAGGGTTCTTTCGCAAGAAGATCTTAAGCCGCAACGTCTAAGTAAAATAATGCGTGAGGCATTGGAAATGCCCTATCCAAGTCTTGAAATTAATTTGAATGGGGCAGAGAGAACGGCCCATGAGATTTCTCGCCTTCTTAATCTTTTGAGTGGCAAATAGGTTTTTTTGTGAAACGCCTGCATAACAAAAACAAAGTTGCTTTGATTACTCCTCAAGAGCTCCTCTCAATAGTTAGAAAAGTCGGGGAAAAAAGAGAAAACATTGGCTTGCTCTTGCATCATGCTTTAATGGAGGACATTAATTTTGCCTTCATGGATGCTTTTCTGGCTCTATTAACGCAGGAAAGGATTTCTTGCTATTTTCTCAGCGATTTCATATAAATAATCACCACAGAGATCGCAGAGAACACAGGGAGGAAGAATAAGATAATGTAGTCAGAATATATCATTAATCTTTTCTCGTTTCATTGATCCCTCTTACCTTCATTCTTTCTCTTTCTTCCTCCCGGTATTCTCTGTGATCTCTGTGGTGATATTTTTTTTGAAATGGAGAAGACATTGTGCAAGTGCAACATCCTCGCATTGGCGTTGGAGTCATTATCATCAAAGATAAATGCGTTCTCTTAGGCAAGAGAAAAAATTCCCATGGCGAAGGCTCATGGGCTTTTCCTGGGGGGCATTTAGAATATGGTGAAAGTCCGGAAGAATGCGCTGTTAGAGAAACCCTAGAAGAAACAGGAATAGAAATTAACAACATCCGAAAAGGGCCTTTCACCAACGATTTTTTTGCAAAAGAAGGCAAGCATTATATCACCTTATTCATGTTAGCAGATCATGTAAGAGGAGACCCTGAAATCAAAGAGCCTCACAAATGTGAAGAATGGAGATGGTTCAATTGGGATGCCCTTCCAGAACCCCTCTTTTTATCCTTGAAAAATTTGAAGCAACAAAAGTTCAGACCTGCCTAAGAAAGGCTGTAGTCACTACTGAGGGAGTTGCAAAAATCTAATGCCGTTCTTTCAGAACTCAGCTTTTGCTTATCCTTTTTCCCAGGCCTCTCGCTTTCGCTTCGGCCTGGGCTATGTTATTATGGTCCTTCAGACCATTGAAAACACAATCTTTTTAAAAATGTACTGATTTCATGGCCTGAAAGGCCTTCATGTCATAGCCCAGGCCGAAGCGAAAGCGAGAGGCCTGGGTATCCCAAGAGGGAGGATTGAGTTCTGAAAGAACGGCATTAGATTTTTGCAACTCCCTCTACTGACTACTACCATTTGGCAAGGGGGGGCATGGAACACAGGATTGCTTCAGGGTTACCTCCGGATTGGAAGCCAAATTTTGTTCCTCGATCATACAAGAGATTGAATTCTACGTAATGAGCGCGCATTTGCAACTGCTTTTCTTTGTCTTCAGCATTAAAAGGCTGTAGAGTGCGGCATTGATAAATCGGCAAAATAGCGTTTAAAAAAGTTTTGCCCACATGCCGCCAGAGGTGCAGATCGCTATCGAAGTCACCTGTGTTGTAATAATCAAAGAAAATGCCGCCAACGCCGCGTTCTTTTTGCCTGTGGGGCACATAGAAATAGTTCTTTGCGTTTTGGGAAAATTCTGCATAGAGGTTGGGCCCGAAGGGATCCAACGCAGCCTTTGCAGATTGATGAAAGTGGTTTGTGTCCTCCTCATAGGGGAAACCCATGGGGGTTAAGTCATAACCGCCGCCTACCCATTTGCGCGACGCCGTTTCAATATAGCGAATATTCATATGCACGGTAGGGGCATGCGGATTTGCCATGTGAGTGATCAAGCTAATTCCAGTAGCAAAAAAAGGCTCCTCGTTTTCTTGCAGAGGAAGTTTTTTGCCATAAACACCGGACCAGTTGACGGCAGCTTTTTCAAAAATATCTCCTCGCAGAAGCGAGATTTCGCCGCCGCCGCCGCTATGATGATTCCAGAGCTTGCGCTGAAAGCGCAAAGAGGGCTCTAATGCCTCGAATTTTTCGATGATTTCGTCTCTTAAAGCTTTGAGAAAGTCGATGATCTGCTTAGGAGCTGTTATTTCATGCATTAGATGTGCGTTCCAATATCTGCCACTGTAGGATTAACTAAGCGCAAGAAATCTTTATATTTGACTTTGCATAAATCTGTATGCGTTCCGGCGTTAAAGGCGATAATTTGGTTTTCTTCAAGATTTTTATCAACAATAACTTTAAGTCCGAATAAATTTCCAAAAGGTGGCTCAGCGCCGATATCATATCCGGGAAAAAGTTGAGCTATCTCTTTTTCTTTGGCGAGCTGAACTTCTTTAGCGCCGCATACGGCTTTCAGCTTATCGAAATCGATATTGTGGGTAGCTGGCAACACGCACATAATGAATTGGCCATCGATTTTAACAATCACAGTCTTAGCCATTTGTTTGCCTGGGATGTGTTTGCTTCCAGCGACTTCCATGGCAGTATAGGCTAAGGAGTGTTCTAAAGCTTCAAAGCTTACATTCTCCCTATCCAAATACTCTTTAATTTTTGTAGAAGAAGACATACTTTGCCTCCAATGAATTAAAAAGCAATTACTAGCAAATTTTAAGGCACAGTTTCTTTGTATATATCCTCCCCCCTCCTTCTATCCTAGGAGTTAATTTTTTTTTTGTCAAATGTGGTCAGAAAGGCGATAAAGGTAGATTTTAGTGTTGTATAAATCCTCTACATCAAAGACTTGGCGGGGTTCCCACCCAGGAATTGCAAAAGTATTGCTTAAGATCCATGCCTCGGGTTTAAGTTCTTTAACAAATTTATCCTTTAGTTTACTCATCGCTTTTGGATAAAGGTAGCATACCACCAAATCGGCATCTTTTAAGGAAACCGTGTAAAAATCACGACGATAAAAGCGTAAATTGTACTTTGGGACCAAAAGATGACGCAACTGAGAAAAAAGGAAGGGAATGAATGAATTTTCGTATCCGATGACTTGGCAATGCCTAAGCTCTCTTGCCAAGGGAAATGCGAGAGAGCCCCAGCCGGAACCTAATTCGTAGACTATCCCATGCATTTTTGGAGGAATAGCCTTTAAAAGTGTGTTTTTTGCAGCTGGAGCTGTCGGCATAGGAGATATTCCATTGCGAATCGACCAGAAGACCAAAGACGCTAAAATCCACAAGCATATGCAGAAGAAAATGATATAGAAGATAGTCGTAATCATAGTGTTATCAATATCCATTGCGTTTTGATTATTTTTTCTTATGTTTGGTTTTTTGGGATGTTTTTGGCTGAATATTATCCGGTTCTTTTTTTAAAGTTTCCATAGCAAGCTTTTTCCATAATGCTATTTTTCTCTTGTCATTTGTATGCAGCTCGTTTTCAAAAACAACCTCAATAAGATTCTCTAACATGGATTCAATCTGAGAGCGATTAGGGTCATTGTAATTGACTTTGAGAGTATTTGGAATTACACACTCGATTAGAAGAGCATAATAGTGATTGTAAAAATACTCTTGTTCCACAATAGAGTCATCCCATTTTATATTTTTGAGTTTACCCAGCAATTCCAGGATAGCTTTTGTTGGGGTGAATAAAGATTGTTCTTTTCTGCGGTTATCCGGTTTTAATAAATTTAAAACTAGCTGCGAAATCCAACTCTCTAATTGCGTAACTGCGGCTTTTTTTTCAGCTAAATCCCTTGGAGTAATAATCATAAATTTAGCAACTTCCCAGATAAATTCTTCATGTTTTTCTCCGTAGAAATCATCTCTTTCTATAACAATCTTCTTAAATTTGTTGACAAGTTCAAAATAGGGTTTTCCTACAAAAACTGTTTTTTGATTGACAGTATAAAAAAATATTTTTAAGAAATTGAAATAATGGTTCCATTGGATCACTTTGGACATGATCTTGCGCGCATTTAACCTCATTGTAAAGAAAAGCGACAGCATCAAATAAATAGGTGATAATGTTTAAGCCCAGTTCTTTCCTCAGTGTTATTACATCAGTTACTTCTGTGAGCTGTAAATTTTTGAGAGTATGGACTTGCATTATCTTGTCTTCCTTTATTATCTGGAATGCGAGTTCTTCCTCCTCTTTGATCTTTTGAGGCATTTGAAGTAATTCATTTGCTTCCTTGATGATTTCAAAAAATGCGTCAATCAATTCAATCTTGCCGGACTTGAAGTATGGATCACCACATTTTTTAAATCCTTCAATGATGGACCTATAGAAATTCAGAAAGTGTTGGTATGCATAAGATTCTATCACATTCTTTTGCGTATTTTTGACTATTGATATGCATTGAAAAACCATGCGAGGGTTGACCAAGCCAAAATGGGGGCTCTTGCAAAAGTTATGTATCAATGTATCTAAAAGAGAGATCTGATCTATGAGGGGCAAAACCTCAGAAAATTCCTTTTTTACAGAAATCCAAGTACGACAAAAAACGTTTTTACATCTTGAACTAGGATTCTGGAGGACATAGTTTTGAGATAGAACAAGAAGGTTACCTACGATAGCGAGATGATCTTGAAAGAAGTCGGTTTTTTGGAAATAGGATAAATTTGCAAATTTTTCTAACAGGTCCATAACATCATTAACTTCATTTTCTCCATTAAAATACGGCGTCTCCATCACTAAAAATAAGAGTCCATAGCCGAGTTGTACATCGAAAAATTTTCGCGCAGTAGCGTCGTCGTGCATTGGCATAAATTCGTCTAACATTTTTTTGATCAATAGCAGTCGATACTCATGGATTTTTTTTCGAGAAACACTTCTCATCTCATCCATTTTTTGAGCTTTTCGGGGTAGATTTTCTATTAAAAAACCTCTCTGGTCTAATCTTTTTTCGAGGTCGATAGTCTCTTGTTGGAGTTTCAGTAAACCGGTTTTATCTAAAGAGATGAGTTTAGTAAAAAGTTCATCAAAAGATTGAATAAAAATTTCGGAGAAAATGCGTTCTTTAACGCCTTCCGCATCATCTTCTCTGAAGGAAACAGATTGTAAATCAAAAGTATTTGAGTGGGCAGCGTGGATGAGATTGAACAGAGCCCTCGCCATCTTCTCGAAAATTTCAAGCTGACCATGGGTATTGACGATAACTAAAGCGCAATCCAAATAAGCGTTTACACATTCAGATTCTTTTTCGGTGTCAATTTTTGAAAGGTTTCTGAGGAAGGATTTTAAAGCTTGTTGAATATATAGAAGATCGATTTCTTCAGTAGCATATGTCAATTTTTTTATGAGATATTCTGTCCAACATTCCTTAAACTCCTGATGTGTTAAAACTAATTCAATATTTTTATGAGAGAGAATTTCAAAACTTTTTTCAAAATAAGAGTCTGAGATCAAACATTTCAAAATCACTGAAAACTCACTTTGATGACTTTGCGATGATTCTATTGTTGAAAGAAGTAATTCAACGGCTTTATCTTTAAAAACAAAGGCGCGATGTTTAATAAATTCTCCGGCAAAAAAAAGAGGCTCTTCCGTAAAACAAGGAGAGAGAGTTTTAAGAATGGTGTTATAGAACTCCTTTTCATATCTCTTGGGAAATTGATGAATGTTGCGAGCTAAATTTCTCGAGATGACCCTTTTAGAGTTATGAGCAAAATCTTTGTGAATTACATTCTTAAGAAAGATTGTGAAACGGCTATTAGCCACTAAAAAGATTTCAGGATCTTTGCTTTTGCTTATAGCATTTAAGAGATAGAAATCTAAGGAATTTATCAGTTGTTTGTCCTCTTTATTCCATGAGTGTTTCAACACTTCCGTTTGGATCTCATCTCGATAGGCTAGCAGTTTTTTGATGAAATTGACTTCAGGAAGTTCTTGTTTTTCTAAAAAGGAGAACGAATTGATCGCAATTAAAATCTTTATTTTGATTAAGGTTTCAGGGAGACATTTTTTTAAGCTTGTTTGATCGTCTAGAAGACCTTTAAGAAAATCGAGCGATAAAAATCTTTCTTGTCCGAGTAAATTTAACCAGCATTTGTCAAAATTTTCTGCTGTCTCGGTTAGAGGAATTTGGAAAATAATCTCTTTGAGTTTGTCGCTTAAGCGATGGGGTGGAAGCTGCGCTATTGCATTAAATAAAGGCAGCCAAAGCGCTGGAAAAGGATGAACTTGTTGAAGCTTATAAATTTCTTCTATCTCCTTTACGTGAGGAGAAGTGAAAAAATCTTTAAGATGTGCTCCTATGTAGGTACGTAGAGAAGGCGATTTCAACAGAATTGCTTGATGCTCTGCTACTTTGCGGATGAACAATGGAGCCTCTTGAGCTCTATAAGACATAAAGACAGTTATCCACTTTTTCTCAATAAATTCGAATTTAATTGATGAGTTTTTAGATAAGATCTGTAAAGTTGCAATGGCTTCATCTAGTTGAATATGTTGACAATAGTATTCCACCCATTCTGAAAAGATGCTTGCGAAGATGTTGATCCAATCTTTTTCTTTTTCGAGCTCTTTGTATTTAGCCAGAATTTTTTTCTTCCATTCATTGGATAAATCCGGATTTATAGCTCGGAGCTTTATATAGAGGTTGTTTTGGAAATTAAGTTGATAAAGGGGTAAACATGTAGAGGATATACGTTTGTTCTTAAAAACCTTTGATGAAATTTCATGGACATTGACGATTTCTTTAGGGTTTGCAAGAGCTTTTGTCAAATTTATGAAACATATTTGAGTTGTTTCTTCAGAAAAAACAGCTTGGATATGAAGATCATTTAAAGCCTGCAGTAAAAGAAGAACGTATTCCCAGCGTGTCCTGGATAGTTCTTTAAAAAGATGAGCGTGATTTTGAGAAATTTTAGAAAGAAAAGGGGTTAAGTTTTTTGAAGGAATATTCTCATCTGATAAGATTTTTAAAAAAAGAGAAGAGTAAATCGCTATCTTTTGATTTTGATCTTCTGATAGAAGAGATGGTCTGATAAGAGCATCAAAAGCGATATTTAATAAATCTAAGACAAGAAGGGGACTTTGCGTAGAAGTTCTTTTTTTTATATCAGAAGGATATATGAGCTCTATGCAGCTGATGATAAAATCAGCGTAGGCTGTATACTCTTTGTTAAAAGAATCTTGAACGCGTTTGTTGGTTAATAGTAACTTTGCCTGATTGATGCTCCAGCTTGAATTTTTTTCCCCGAGTAATTTTTGTAAAAGAGAAGAAGAAAGATTTTTTTTATCTTCTGATTGTGCGAAATCGGAATTTAGGATTTCTTCAAGTGATTTGATGCAGCCGATCACCTGTGGAGGATAAGAAATTTCAAGCTTTTCTATATTTTCATTTAAATTTTTTACCTTAAAATTCTGGAGGATGTCTTGAGGCAGGTATTGGAAAAATTTTTCCTCGAAAACCTCATTTTTTTCCTTTTGAGAGTTAAATCTTTGCAAAATGAGTTGATTGAATTTTTTTCTGGTCTCTTCGTCTTTAGCACGTGAAAGGATTTGAATGGGTTCATCTGCAAGAGAGGAAGTTTCATTTTGCTGCAATAAACAATCTAAGAGAGTTAAAAGAAAATTATAAAATTCTTGATTTGTAGTTTGTTTGTTCCAAAGCCTCAGCGAAGCTCCTTGTTGGAAAATTTCTAAGGCTTTAGTGGTATCGTGCTTATCAAGAAATGATTGGCAATGCCCTAACCATACTCTAGCAAGATCGGCAGGATGGGTGATAAAAATATGAGCCAAAGCGCTTTTAGAAAGTAATTCCAGCGCCGCATCTTGCCTTAAGTGGTCGTTCAACCATAATATCGCAAGCAAACAAGAGGAAATAAGGTCTGTTTCAAGTTTTAAACTTCGCCTTTGTTTTTCTTGAAGAAGTTCGATGAAAATATTCGCCAATGAGCTTGCATCGCGGTGGCATAGCAGAGGGTCATTGCTTAATTTAAGAGATTTACAGATGTCGGTGGCTATTTGAAGATCGCTTTGAATGCTGCGTTTGAGGTCTTTGGAGGAAGTCTGCAGAATTTTGATGGCATAGTCTGTATCGTTTGGAAGAAAAGCGGAGATAAGTTTTTTTCTAAAGAATTGATCTTTTTTTTCAGAAAATGGGGATTGGCAAAACAGACGATAAGCTAAGAAATTGAAAGGATGTTGCTGCATGCTGGCAAGGCTTTGGATCCACGTGAGGTAAATCTCTTCTTTGGAAACACTTTTTTCTTGCTCAAGAAGGGTGCTGATATCATTATACAGCCGATCTTCAGGGATGCCTTTGCTTACGTTGAAGCAGTGATAGGCATGCATTACGCCGGCAAGTAAATCTTTTTGGCTTTGCTTGTCTCTTTCTTCGCCTAGTACTCCTGCAAAGTACTCTAGAACTTGATTTACTGACCCTTGGCTTGACTGCATACTGCAGCAGCCTAAAAGCAGGCGATAGCCTAGCTGTTTAAGGAAAGGCTCACTTTGTGCAAGGTACTGCAGGGCTATCTCTTCAAGTTTTAAAAAGTTTAAGTTGAGCCTATTTTGGTAGCGTTTCAGCGCTGATGCAGAAGCGACTGTAAAAGGCTTAGCGGGCAAAAGAATATCGACAACATTCCACAAGACTTTTAGAGCTTCCGGTGTTTGCAGCACCTTTGTTTCTAAAAACTCTTTCAATAATTCAGAAAAATACTCTTCAGGATGATTTTGGATGATGAGGGTTTGATTTTGGACAATCAGCCGGATTTCTCTTTGCAGACCATTGTTCTCTTTGTAAATGACTTTGAGAAGAGGATTGTTTTCGTGAAGCAGATGCTGATGCAGGTGAGCTAAGGCTCCAACAAGATTATTTAAGAGCTTAAAGGTGATCTTAGGCTGCATTTTTGCATAAGCCAGAGCATGCAAAAGATGCGCCTGGCTATACTCTGTTTTTCTTTTATTTTCCTCTGAGACGTTTAAATGGCTTTTGAAGTAGGAGTTCATCTCACGCCAAACTAAATCAAGTTCTTTAGAATCCAAATTCAGGTGTAAGTGAGGAGTATCCAATTTTTGGTTTAGCCGATACAAACAATTAAACGATAAAGTAATCGCATCAAGTTGTTTATGTTCATCATTCTCATGATGCTCTTTCAGGGCGCTGATGATATCTTTGGCTATTTCTTGAGCTTTAATTTTGGAAAAATTTGCTTTATCCTGATTTTTAGTCTTTGCAAGCGCTTCTTTTGCATTGAAGTCGATCTTAGTGAGGTAGGCAATGCGTAATTTTTCCTCAATATTTGGTTGCGTAGACCAATAAAAGCGCGACCAATAAGACATCAGCAACGGCCAGATTTTAGGATCATCTGCCATTGCAAGATCTTCCACATCGACAATCTTTGCCAGTTTGTGAATCATAGGATAGATGAGAGGCTGGTCTTTGCAGACAAACTCTATTTCAGGAATAGGCCGTTGACCTGCTCGCGCATTCAGCAAAGCATTAATCGGAAGGCGAACGTTATCTGATCTGAATCGAAAGAGTTTTCCCAGATTATTATTAGTTATGACAAGGTCGACGATTGCATCCTTAGGAGCGCCAAAACTAGAAAGAACATATTGATTATTGAAAGATCCGGGAAGATCGAGAAAACCCCCATCGCGCATCAGATAAGATCGAATTAATAGAGTAATATAAGGGAAAATGGAGGTGTCTTTTTGGATTTTTTCAGCAAGTTTGGCAATCTCCTTTTCATCGATTTGTCCTTTTTTTTCAGAAAAGAGGTTTGGATTTTGTTTTAAAGCTTTAATCCATTTGTCGACGAGTTGCAAAGCGCCCATTTTATTGTCCGATGAGCAGGCAAGCTTTTGAGCAAAGAAGGATGCTTCTTTAGGGCTTAGTTTAATAGGGACATCAATACTTTTTAAAGGCGCATCTTTTTTAGGAGCTAGTGCCAAAAAAACTTTTGCTAACGTTTCATCTGAAACATGGCATTGAGGATCATTAATGCTAAATTTTGTAGCAAAGAGGCGAATTTGCTCTTCTCTTAACTCTAAAAGATCGTTTGTTTGGGCTGTGGAGCGATAATCATCATCTAAGATATGACCTTTTGGATCAGGTAATAACTTCTTGATAAGGCTCAAAACAGTGGGATCCTGGATGCCTTGAGCTTTAAAGAGATTAACGACGTATTCAGGATCTTGCGCTAGAATTCCATTGATTCTGCCACCAAGCATTTCGTGAACTAAGTCTTTGAAATGAAAAAAGACCTCTTGCATCGCAATTTTAAATTCGAAAGCCCCATTTTTATGGGATATCGTGATCCCTTTTTCAAGATGCTTAATGAATTCAACGATGTGTATTGCTGTTAAGGGCTTCGCCGGGATAATTTGCTTATCAGGATCGGGTTTGTAATCTTTCAAAAGCAAACCAGCATTGCACATAGCATCGACAAAGTTTTCTTCGATGCAATCCGTTTGCTCCACCGATTTTAACTTCTGATCGTCATTTAAAATGGGTGCGTTGTTGGTAGAGTTTACAGCTGCAGGCTGTAATGTTGAAGCAGAGACTAACAAGATGTCGCTATAAGTAACTTTCGATGTCATAAGTGTTAAAAACCTTATAAAAAAGCATTATTAAATTAAAGATGTATTATTAAAAAAATAAATTTCTAGATGAGTATAATGTTTCAATAATTTTCCTGCGAAAATAAATCATAAATAGATAGAAAAAAAGAGATGTGATACATTCGGAATTTATACCGAAACACATGTGTTTCGGTATAGGGGGAGAAGGGACGGGTAAGTCAGTAATCGGTAGAAGGACATGGTATCGCCTTAAAATGCAAGCTGAGCGTAACGGTGTTCTGAATTTCTGCCTTTCTACTGACTACCGACTACTGGCTACTGACTACCCATCCCTCTCATCGTTTGTTGGGCCTTCGTGACTTTGCGATGAAACGAAAATGGAGTTCACATGTCCGAAGCTGATGCCAATGATCCGAAAGTCATCCAAGCCATTCAAGATTTGATTCAGGTTTGCGGAGGCTCTCCTACAACTTTTGAAGGAAGCTTAGTCACTCAAATGATTCAGACCGCTTTAAAGCTGATGATAGAAGGACACGACACCGGACAACTTAAGCTCATCACGAATGCTCTTAAAGAAATACGCTACGCTTATAACATTTTTAATCAGTACCCCAAAAAAAGGCGCATCAGCATTTTTGGCTCAGCAAGAACTCCTGAGGATCACCCGGATTATCTGACAGCTAAGTCTTTAAGTTCCTCAATGGCAGCTCATGAATGGATGTGCATCACCGGCGCCGCCAATGGCATCATGAAAGCTGGATTGGAAGGTCCAAAAGCTGAATCTAGCTTCGGATTGTCGATTCGTTTGCCTTTTGAAGCCCCAACGAATTCGTTAATTCATGGAGATCCCAAGCTAATCACCTTTAGGTATTTTTTTACCCGCAAGCTCATGTTCGTGAGCCACTCTGACGCTGTAGCGGCTTTTCCCGGGGGCTTTGGAACTCTGGATGAGCTTTTCGAGGTGCTTACTCTTATGCAAACAGGAAAAGCAAGCATCATTCCGGTCGTTTTATTGGAGGGAAAGGGAGGCGTCTACTGGAAAAATTGGGAAGAGTACATCCGCGAACATTTGTTGAGTAATAACTGGGTGAGTCCTGAAGACCGCAATTTTTATCATGTGGCCCAATCTGTCGAAGATGCTGTCCAGCATATACAAAAATTTTATCATCGATACCACTCTAGCCGATACGTGAAAGAAGAATTGGTTATTCGATTAACCAAAGAGTTAACTTCCGATGAAGTCTCCCAACTCAATAATAAATATAGCAAGCTTATAGCTTCTGGATCGATGCGTCTTAGCGGTCCTTTAGATGAAGAAGATGATCATCTTAACCTTCCCAGGCTAGTCTTTTGTCATACCAGAAGAGACTATGGATTGCTCAGAGGATTGATCGACGACATCAATGCCTTTTAAAAATACAACAGAATGATGCTTTTGTTGCTTTATCCTGCCGCACAGCGATCCTGCTTATCCTGAAACTTCTTTTCCAGGATGTTATAGCATATTGTGTTGGGGTAAAGGATATGAAAAAGCTTGCTTAGATAGAGTTTGAGGAATAATTTACAGGATATGCAGGATCGCTGCGCGGCAGGATAGACAGGATGATGCAAACGTCTGTATTCTATTTTACTCTTACCAAGAGAACAGCAATCCGCTTGAATAAATGAACATGCCATTATCCTGCCTATCCTGCCGCACAGCGATCCTGCATATCCTGTAACTTCTTTTCCAGGATGTTGCAAAAATAACCTTTTAAAGTATTGTTATGTTTTCTTTTGTTTGCTTTGGGCTTTCATTATTTCGAGTAAAGACTCATTGACTTTTTCTCGGGAGTCAATTTGTCGTTGCATGATCAATTTCTTAACGACATGTTCTGTTGATGCAAATGTAATGGG
>Ga0207105_1047_pt2 | contig 19178 bp, 24 predicted proteins | sample Alteio_BWMinHeat_77_FD_153569 | JGI IMG/M metagenome (GOLD analysis project Ga0207105, IMG submission 153569) | Enriched cells from forest soil in Barre Woods Harvard Forest LTER site, Petersham, Massachusetts, United States -... | ecosystem: Environmental > Terrestrial > Soil > Temperate forest >... | reverse complement strand
GCCGAACCTATCGTTTTTGATACCATTCCTGTCTTAATCGCAGAGTTTTTATTTACCTTTGCCTTATGCTTTGTTGTTTTAAACGTCGCTACAAGTGCAAAAACAGCCGGCAATTCTTACTTTGGACTTGCCATTGGCTTCACAGTCCTAGTAGGTGCTTATGCTGTTGGAAGCATTTCCGGTGGTGCATTCAACCCCGCCGTCGCTTTGGGAATAACTCTCTTAAATCTGAGCATTTGGTCGCATTTCTGGGTGTATGTCGTTGCTAATTTGTTAGGAGGGGCTGTGGCGGCCTATGTTTTTAAAGGGGCTCATTCAGATGAGTCTTAGCAAATTCTAAAAAGGGCGAAACATGAAAACAGCTTTAATCAAAGGTCAAACAGCTTTTATTACAGGTGCTTCTAGCGGCATTGGAAAGGCTTGCGCCGAGCAATTTGCCTCCCTGGGCGTCAATTTAGTGATAACGGCAAGACGACTCGATCGCTTAAAAATAGCCGCCGAAGATCTATCCCAAAAATATGGGGTTAAGGTTCTTCCTATGCAGCTCGATGTTCAAAACAATGAACAAGTAGAATCTGCTTTTAAACAATTGGAAAAAGATAAAATCGAAGTCGACATTTTACTCAATAATGCCGGTCTAGCTCTTTCTTCAGATAGGATGCAAGATGCCAAGATAAGCAATTGGGATACGATGATCGACACCAACATCAAGGGTCTTCTCTACGTAACCAAAGCCGTCCTCTCTTCTATGATAAAAAGAGATCGCGGCCATATCATCAATATCGGATCCGTAGCTGCCCACGGCTGCTATATCTCTGGGAATGTCTATTGTGCGACAAAGCACGCTGTTAGGGCTATTAACAAATCCCTGCGCTTGGACCTGATGGGCACAGCAATTCGGGTAAGCGAAGTCGATCCTGGTGCTGTTGAGACCGAATTCAGCATCGTCCGATGGAAGGACGAAGAAAAAGCTAAAAAGCTCTATCAAGGCTTTGATCCCTTAGTGGCTGAGGATATTGCCGATGCCGTCATCTATTGCGCCACAAGGCCTTTACATGTAAATGTGGCCGAACTTGTTGTTTTCCCACAGGCCCAAGCTTCTCTTACAGATATTTATCGACAAAACGAAAAACCAAAAGGCATCTTTGATATCACCTCAGAAAAATGAGTAAATAAAATCGAATTTGTTTTTTATTCATCCTTCACTCTTCCGCCTTCATCCTTTCTTCTTCTCCCTACGCCTAATATGCCAATAATAAGAGATGCCCTCAGAACTTTATTGAAAATCTGATTTATGTTTGTTATGCTTCCGGCAATTTCAAACCGCAAATTCAGGAATACATGTCTATTAAAATTACAGTACTTTACGACAATCGCTGCGATAATTGCCATTTGCAGGAAGGATGGGGATTTTCTGCCTTAGTAGAAAATGAAAGAAATAAAATTCTTTTTGATACCGGCGGCGACTATCAGGCCTTTTCTTCAAATGTCGACAAATTGAAAATCTCATATGACGACATTACCCATCTTCTTTTTTCCCATCGTCACTGGGATCATATTACCGGTTTTAAAGATGTTATAGAAAAAATTGATTCCAAAGCTCTGCTTTATGTTCCCCGAACTTTTCCCTGGACTCTCCGCAGGCAGGCTTCTTCGCGGTTAAAGTCTAAAGTAGTGAAGTCATTTGAAGAAATTGCACCCAATGCTTATTCACTGGTGCTGAAGGGAGGACTTTTTCTCTATGAGCAAGCCCTTATTTTGAAGACTCCAGAAGGGCTTGGCATCATTACTGGATGCGCTCACCCAGGAATTATCCACATCATAAAATCAGCACAAAAACATCTACCGGAACCGATCTCCTTTGTCATGGGAGGATTTCATTTATTATTCCAGCCTGGACAATATTGTAGGGATATCGTAAAGCAATTTCAAACCATAGGTGTCCAAAAAGTTGCCCCTTGCCATTGTTCAGGGGATCATCTAATTCGTCAATTTCAAGACGCGTATGGCTCCAATTTTTTCAAGGTCGGTACGGGAACAGTTCTAACTTTTTGAATTTATCGTTTATTATTATCATTGAAAAACAAATCTTTTAATACTTTTTGAGGAGATCATTATGTCAGGTCCATTATTTAGAACTGATTTTAGCCACACTTTTACTCCCGCCCCCTATCAGCATCCTAGCAATACTCAAACGATCTCAGAAAGTAATGGGGTCGTGGGTAAAATTATTCGTTGTTCTAAGTGCCGAATAGAATTCTGTAAAGTTTCAGGTAAATATTCTAATTGCTCAGATGGAAAATCGTTCAAAGATAAAAAAGGCACAAATCATATACCGTCACAAGATGGCGTCTTTGAAATCATTCACTTAGGAAACAATAAAATGAAACTTAATCGGATCGGCGACCATGATCATAACGAATGGGAATCAGACGAAGATGAACAAGCCTATAAGAGCTTATGATCTTTATGAAATAGTAAAAGTTCCTTTTCCTTTAGATTAGGATTAAGCTATCGATTAGACAATCAGAGGAGCTCTTCTATTGGGTCACAAAGGTTGTTATCATTGAATATCTTGAAATACTTCCTTCCAATAACTGATTTTTCCATTTTGAATAGTAAGAATTGCCTTCGCATCAAGATCTCTTTGTTGTCCTGTTTTATCGATACAATGAACCTGGAAGTGAATTTTGGCTTTCTCTCCCTTAATCACGGGATCTTCTAAAAAATTAGAGTAAATTACGCTTTCATATTTTTGCTGCATTCGATCAATATAAGCAATGAATTCAAAAATTCCTCTACAAAGAATTTCATTATTGCTTTCAATAATGCATTCATTGTTCAAATATCCTTGTAAGGAATCGACGTCGATTTTATTTTCAGGATTTCCTAGATAAGAAAGATAAGAGAAAAATTGATCGATAAACATTTTTTTATTCAACTCCTCAGCACGTTCATTTTGGAAATCAATGCTTTTACTATCATTACTCATATTTGATTTAGAGTAATAAATTGGACTCAATTCAGCGCAAAAAGCATCTGCAAAAAAAATAAGTGGAACACATAGAAACATCATAATCATAGATGAATTTTCTAAAAAAAGATTTTTTTAGCAATTAAAAAAGATGAGCTATGCAACATTATGGCTTTGCTAGATGGGAGTGTATATACATTAAAAAAGCGGTGATAGAAGTGAAAATCACAATTTCCTAAAAAGTTCTCAACGTTCAAAATCATGAGGCAAGTTTTAAATATGAGGTGGATGTGAACTGCATTTTAAAATATCTAATCCTGTTTTGCTGTTTACAAAACCCTCTCTTCACTGCTCAAATCGCTACATTCTACGGTCCTATCGAAGTGGATGAACCTGTTCTCTTAGAACTTATCGAAAGTTCAAGCTTCCAAAGACTTAAGTTTATCCATCAGTATGGCGTCGCTTATTATACAACCCACCCTGAGGAATATACACGTTATGAGCACTCCTTAGGCGTTTTTGCCATTCTTCGTTTGAAAAAAGCTTCCCTAGAAGAACAAATCGCAGGCCTTCTTCATGATGTCTCTCATACGACTTTTTCACATGTGGGAGATTGGATTTTTGGCAAGCAAAGTAAAGAAAAAGACTATCAAAATAGTATTCACGGCCTTTTTTTAGAACGCTATGGCTTAAGTGCTATTCTTGAAAAATATCATTTCTCCGTCGATCAAATCCTGCCTTTAGAAGATCTTTTCCCCATGCTTGAAAAAAAAGGTCCAGCGTTATGTGCGGATCGAATTGAGTATAATATCCAAGGCGCCTACCACCAAGGTATTATTACCCATGATGAAGCTATGCAGATTATTGCAGATCTTCAATTCATCGATGGCGACTGGGTGAGCACTAACGTTGGACTCATGACAAAATTGTCCCATTTTTCTCTCTTCATGACGCAAAATTGCTGGGGCAGCGCCGCTAACTATCTCACCTCGCATTGGCTTGCTCAAGCGATCTTAAGAGGCGTTGATCTTGGATTTATCACTTATGATGACATTCATTTTGGAATCGATGAAACAGTTTGGAATATCCTCATCAATTGCCAAGACTCGATTATCCAAAAGCTAATGAAAATGGTGCTCTTTGCCGATTCTTATTATAGCTTTGTCGACGCTTCAGAAGCCGATATGATTATTAAAAGCAAATTTCGTGGAATTGACCCTCTGATCATATTGGACGGAAAGAAGACCCTGTTGTCTCTCATCGATTCGGCTTTTTGTGAAGAATATAATAAAACTAAGGAAAAAATGGAAAGGGGTTGGGCCATTCGAATTCATGAGCCAGCATATGCCCTAGTAAGACCAGAAGGCTTGTAAGCCTTCTGATACTAGGCACTGGACATTAAAACAATCTTACACCACAGAGAGCTACAGGAGGAAAAATGAATAAATAAAATCGGATGTGTTTTTCATTTATCCTTCACTCTTCCGCCTTGATCCTTCTTCTCACTGTAGCTCTCTGTGGTAAAAATCATATTTTAAAATCCAAGCCAAACAAATCATGGCTGATGATAGCGACCATATGGTCAACCATCATCAGCCAAGCGTTATCGTTGATGCCATCCGAGAGATTCTGAATAATTCACAATAACTACAAAATCTCAGTGTTATTGAATTTTTAAACAAACGTTTCTTGTTTAAGTCGGGCAGAAACACTGATTTCAGCTTTAAAAAGTTTTGAAACAGGACACCCCTTTTCAGCAGCCTTAACAGCGGCGTCAAATTTGCCTTTATCTGCTCCAGGAATATCTGCGACTAAGTCGATATGGCTCTTCGTGATAGCAAAGCCATCTGAGACTTTATCGAGTGAAATAGTCGCCGTGGCCTCAAGTTTTTTTGGGGACATGCCAGCGTTGCCAAGTTCGTTGGATAATGCCATAGCAAAGCAGCCTGCATGCGCTGCTGCAAGGAGTTCCTCAGGATTAGTGCCTTTGCCATTTTCAAAGCGCGTGCTAAATGAATATTGCGTTTGCTGGAGTACACCACTCTCTGTTGAAATGGTGCCCTTACCATCTTTTAAGCCGCCTTGCCATACTGCTGAAGCTTTTCTTTGCATAATGTTTTCTCCTCTTGTTCAAATGCGTTTATTGGTTAATTGATATGTATACTGATAGGCAGATTAATTTTGCTAGGCAAAGCTTAAAAGACCAATACTTCCTTGCAAATCCCTTAAATCACAGTAGGCTGTGATCAGGACGCCATAAACAGGCTCTAGATAGAATTAAGGGGTTTATACAAACTTCGATCGAATGGTAGAAACCTATCTAGGACAAAGCGGTACGGCAAACCACACACTTGTGCAAAGATATTTTGCCGTACCGCTTTTTTAAGGAGCGTCGTAGATACGTAATGCGTATGGGATCTTCCACACTGAGCCCGCGACTTAAAATACCTTGGCATTTGAAAGCAATAGTTTGGTACAAGAAGAAAGAATTTAGGCTCAATGTGGCAAAATATAGCAGAGAAGGAAAGTAGTCATGGTATGGAGAACTGGCCGTTGGCTTGATGAAAATAGTTATAACCAACGAGTTTTAGCAACAGAAAAAACTAATTCAGAGTTTGAACAATACGTAAGCAAAGTGAATTTCAACGATCCTGATCAAGTTAATGATTTGGCACTACTTGTGAAAAAAAATCTTGATGTGATCGGAGATTTGGCAAAGACGTATAAAAACAGCCTTGTAAAGCTTTCGTTAAAAAAGATTACGCATGAGTTTGTTCCGGATACGAATTTCCTTTATTCCCGCGATATAGCAGGCCTGCTTCCTAGCTGGATGAGATATCATAATAGCGATATAGAAAATTTGCAGAGTTTTTTTTATCTTTTAGTCCTGCGCATTAACGAACTAGGAAGGTGCAAACTTAACGATGAGGATGGAAGCTTTGCTAGATATTTTGTAATCCATCAAAATGAAATTTACCTCGGGCTTGGCAAATTGACCCATACTTACCTTACAGAAAATAAATACAAGAAACAGAAAGAAATTCAAGTCATTAACACATGCAGGCTATTGCTGGAACCCTTGGGTCAAGCTTTTGATCAGTTATTTGATCCTAAAAAAGAACAAGTTAACAAGGCTGCAACTTATCCATGGATGCTAAGAAGCGTCAACCATATTGCCGATTTTTTGGAGTTGGAGCAATTTGCAGAAATCCGGCATTATTTGCAAAATATGCCTTCACAGATCCATTTTCCCTCTAAAGAAAGTTTCATATTGATCTGTCTGCGCGCAGGGATTGAAAATGCATCTTCAGAGATCAAGAATCTCAATAGAATAATCGAAGAAAAAAAAATACCTCTCTACAAAGTGGAAAGGAGCAAGCAAGAACTTGTGCAAATAGGGATTGAAATAAACAAAGCAATACAAGAATCCTGTATTAAGCTGCTTGAAAATGACGCCTTCAAAGATATTCACTTAGAGTTATGCCTTGCACTTTTTGATCTTGATAGGCTTATTGGCTATTCCAAGCCCCAAACTCCCAAACTTAACTATTACGAAGTCCAAGACCCTGAAATCAAAAAAATCGTCATGCAATACGTCCAACACAATCTCTCGTCTTTAAAAAAAAATGAAAAAGATGAGAAAACTTTGAAGGCAAAACTCATACAGTATTGGAGGCTCGTTAAGGAAAAACTAGGGTCTTTTTTATGCCATATGGATCCTTATAAAAAAATTATTTGTTTCCTTGATAAACCTTTTGATGTCAACGCCGATCCAAATAATCCAGGTCTTCCTTTCACTTGTATTGGATGTGGTGATGTGGAGAGGTTTATCTCCAATGTTTGGCTAAAGTTCGATGATTTAAATGCAATCGACTTGATGAAATCAGAGCATCGCCTCGCATTGCTTAACTCGGCAGAAAATGTGATCTTAGAAGGGTTTAAAGAAAAAACACTCAAAGAGGATGCTTTACAGAATTGGATAACGCTCTTTCCCGAACTCCTTGAACTTGGAAGTCTAAAAAAATTGAAGATGGAAGTGGAAAAAAAATCATTTGAAACACCACAAGATCGCATCGCTTATATTTGCCAAGAGTTGAAAGGCAACTTAGAAAATTATCTTTAAAAACTATTTTTTGTCGCAGGAGTTCAAAGCAATGCCTAAACTGCTTGTCAATGGGGTGAATCTTTACTATGAGCTAATGGGCTCTGGAAAACCGATAGTTTTAATTGCCGGCTTTACATGCGATCATACGGTCTGGAGCCAAGTCATTCCAGAATTGGCCGCTGAGTTCCAAGTGCTTGCCATAGACAATCGAGGTTCTGGACAAAGCGATAGTCCAAACAATGCCTATTCCTTGCAAGATATTGCAGAGGATATTAAAGCGTTATGGCTGCAATTGGGGTTGAAGCGCCCAAGCATAGCTGGCCATTCAATGGGAGGTGCCATTGCACAACGTATTGCTTATCACTACCCAGAGGAAATACAAAATCTAATTCTTTGCAATGCATTGATAAAATTTACCCCAATAAGTCGCTATGTGCAAAAATTTGTATTGGATCTAAAACGCATGAAAATGCCCCTAAGTATGATGGTAAAGGCTATCATGCCATGGCTTTTGTCAAATGAATTCCTTAACAATGATAGCGCTATCGAAAATTTTATTCAGCTAGCCGAGAACAATCCACATCCTCAAGACCTTGTGGGCTTCGAACGGCAACTTGATGCTTTATTGGCCTTTGATTCCAACTCTTGGTTTCACGAAATCTCTGTTCCCACTTTAGTGATAGGCAGCGAAGAGGACCTTTTATGCCCTAAAGATTCAGCGCGTCTTGCGAAGGGAATAAAAAACGCTAGGTTTGTAAATATTCCCCACATGGGCCATTTGCCCCTCATCGAAAGGCCTCAAGTCATTGGAAGAGAGATCTCTTTGATGTTGAAAAACAATCACCTTCAATAACGATATCAGACAATAATTCGACATATTCCTCAATGCCATATAGCACCTGTCGGCCCTTAAATGGACTAAAAGTGCAAATTTAGGCGCGCAGGATAGAAATCCAACGGGCCTGTCGGCCCTATGGCAGGGATTTTTAAGGGCCAAAATCCCATAAAGAAGAGTAGAAAGAGGCGCTCAGAACTTTAAGCACCTAAACAGAGGAAGGATTATGAATTTAATCTTCCCCCATCATTTAAAGAAGTGTTACGTTCGTAGCTTCTGGACCTTTGCGACCTTGGCCTTCTTCATACTCTACGTGTTGTCCTTCGCGCATTGACTCAGGATCACCCTGAATGTTGTTAGCGTGAACAAAAAGGTCTTTGCCGCCATTGTCAGGTGTAATAAAACCAAAACCTTTTTGTGCATTGAAAAACTTAACTTTACCTTTTGATTTAGCCAAAATATTCTCCTTACTTTCATTTGTGAAAATTCTTACAGTAAAAAACCTTTCTTTACTTATAAGATATTTTTTCTTCATCTTATCATAGAAGGGTATTTTCGAAGTAGAATGTAAATTCTTTTACAGAAAAAAAATGGTGTGAGACCTACAATTCTGACATTTTTTTCTTTGCTTATTCGATAAATTTAGACCCATAGACAATGCAAAAGGGCAAGATGAACAAAGGGTAGGGTTCATCTTGTCATTATTGTTTCTCCATCAACTTAAAGGGAGCCCAAAGGGCCTCTCGGCCCTTTGGCGCGGATTTTAAAGGACTGGTATGCTTTTAGGACGTTTAGCCTGCAATGGGATTTTTATCTTTAATGCAACCGCGGAACAGCATCGTATCGCCATCCATAATGAAGTAAGCGTAACTACGGTTGGCATTGAAATGAAAAAACTCTCGCATTTTTTTAATTGGCGCTGCCATCTGACGTTCAAAGTTCATAGCCGTAACAGCAGCGGCTTTTGTACCTTCCTCATCATTTTCAACGAAAGTCTTATGAAGAACATCTGATACGTCTCCCTGCCTTTACTTTTCTTTATTGACCACAAAAAAGTCTCCATCTAGTTTCCATACGGTGACACAACTAGGAGAAAACCATGCATAAAGTTTCAGATAGCATATCAAGAGTTGAAAAGGTGACTAATGAGCTAAATAATGTTCTAGAATTATTTAATAACAACAAAAATCCTTCCGACGAAGTTACCGTAACAACAAGCAACGGCAGAACATACAAAGTTGCCTACGTTTTAGAGACAGAAAAAGGAAACTGGAAGATCACGAATCTTGTTTCCCGGGGGATGTTTGTTTGTGATAAATGCGATATCGCTTCAAAATATCACGTTGGAGACGCTTGGTTACAATTCATCCACGATGCAAGTGTAGTAAGAATGCACAGTTCATTGATTCATTTTTTCAAAAATCATCCCGCACATGTGCCTCCAGAATCGCTAGAAAAAGTGGCAACCGTCTTCATAGAGTAGCTTAAACAATAAATACAAAGACCTTATTTATGTAGAGGAAGTCCAGAGGGTCTTTGCCCATTTTTTGAGGGGTTTTTAGAGACAGAGCCCTTCAATGGAAAGACGCATTCAGAACTTTTGATTAACATTTACCAATACATCTCATTTCAAATGACCTGCGGCATATTTATGTAAAACACTCGCAATAAGAGTTTGATAAGGTAAGCCTTCGTAAGCCGCTATTTGTTTAATGTTAGAGAGATCATTGCTTGTTAACCGAATATTAATGCGCACATCTTTGCGTAAAGTTTTAGCTGCTATTTTGCGCGCTGAAGATTTCTCTTTTTCAACATTTTTTATAGTTTTCCATTCATCTTTTTCAAAAGAAGATAAAAGTTCTTCTTCTTCACGATCAAGTTTACTTGAATCAGCTTTTTTGTTTTTTTTCATGACTTCTCCTAGATATATTTCTTTTTAGCTTTCCTGCTAGGAATAATAGTTTTTAAGAATATGTTACCATCTGCATCTACAACAAAGGGGACTAAATACACATATTCCTTGACGCTGACTACGTAAATTTTTTGATCCGTATACTTTTCCTGATTGGGATGTTCAAGAATGTCAACAATCTGATTATCCTCAATTGCCGAAATGATTTCCTCAAAGCTAATATTGCGTTCATTGATGAGTTTGAGGTTTTTTGCGGGAGAGAAGATATAAATGGGCATTTTCCCTCAGGAATTTAACCCTATCATAACCTAATGTATGCCTTTTGTCAACACTCCAAAGGCTAATATAAACACATGTCATCTTAGAGATGATTCCTCAGCATACTTTCTGCTTAAGAAAAATTTTGGGTCATTGTAAATCAAAGCAATCGATAAGAAAAGTAATAATAAAGTTTGAATCACTTTGGTATCAGGATGGGTTGCAAAAGATTCATTAAAAACTCCTGCGGTGACATGAAAGATGACCGCAACCATGATATTTCGATGGGTTTTATAATATAGCCAGTTCATCAACAGCACAAACGGAATTAAGCTGAAGACAAAGTTTAAGGAGTAGATCCAGCCCATCTCCACAAGATTACTGTGGTAATAACCTTTGATAAATGAGAGCGGAAAATGCCAAAAAGCCCAAAACACAGCAAAGATCATTGAAGTGGTAAAGAGGCTAAAACGGAACCTAAGGCAGTCAGTACCATAAGAGTGCCAAGCAAGCTCTTCTAAAACAGGAGCTAATAAAAGCATGACCCAAGCTGGAAAAAGCGAGTATGAAAAAGAGATTCCACCTGAAAAGGCAAACTGATTAAAGCTATAACCAAAAATCAATGATATAGCTTGAGCCGATAAGATGCTGCCAAGCATAAGAAAACATGTTAAAAAGAGATAGATCGGTCGTGCTTTTTTAAATGTAAAAAGTCTATCCCACAAATCGTGGCGTAATTTAGGGTTCAAATACATCATCGAAAATGCGATGACCATAGGACTCGCTAACCCCACCACTCCTAATACTCCGCTCAAAATAGCATAAGAACCATTACCCATTGGAAGATGGCTTAAATATGCCGCCGCGAACCAAAAGGTCCATGGGAAAAGCGTGCATAAAAAATAAAAAAGAATTGGATGTTTATACTCATTGATTGTCTGCATCATTTCCGATAATTTGTTTTGTTAAATCGAATCTTTTTATTTCCAGAAAAAACCACGTCATCGAATGCTCGAAAACAGCGGTGAAGTAAGCAAGAACGCTCTGGACGAATTAGACTGACTGGACAATGTCCAATCAGTCCAATCAGTCCAATTAGTCCAATTAGTCCAATTAGTCCATATTCATCGCTTAATATCTGTTTTTTTTAAATCAAAAAGTTCATGAAGCGGAACATAAGGCTCGGGATGAACAAACTCTTCCCTGCGTGGTATGGAAATCCAATGAAGCGCTATCGCTAAAGCTATTAACATCATGCTGCTTCCCAAAATTTGCCGAACAACTGTGATTTTTGCAGGAGAAAGTTTTGTCAATTCGGTTATTTTTTGAACTAAATAGGCAAGGATCAATATGAATAAACTGGCCCCTAAACCAAACATCAATGTCAAACACGTCAGATAGAAATCAACTGATTTGGGTGCATAATAATCAAGTTGTGGCATAAAAGGGCCAACCCATGTAGACCAAATAAACCCAATTAACAGACCATAAATAAGCCCTTTTGCAAAGTCATTTGCAGGGATTTTTATTTTAAGCCTGTTTGCAAAGATCATCACTAAGCCAAACAATGCTGTAAGAACGATAGCTACGTACCTAAGGACCTCACCTTGCAAATAGATAGCATAGATAATAGTATTTAAAGCTAACGTAAACACAGTATAGCTAATCGTGAATCCCAGAACAACCCCAACTAAACTCCCCTTCCCTTTAAGTGTGCCGCCTGCGAGCACTGCTGGATATATAGGCACTAGCATGGTAGATACTAATACAGAATAAAAACCTGATACAATGGGTAAGAGAGTCAAAACAAGAAAAACTACAAAAAAATCACTAAAATCAAACATGCAGTGGACGCGATTACATGGTTTTAAAATACTAGATTCACTGACAACTTGAATTCTTGAACCGATGCTTTGATAAACAACAAGAAATTATTTTGCAAGAGAGATGAAGAAGGAAGAGAATGTTAAGAACTTTTGACTAGACAAGCTAAGACTCACTTTATACAATTATTGTAAATTTTTAATTTGAATAGTGAGCAGGATGAGTGCATTAATTCCGAAGCACGGCGGGTACCGAAGCCTAAAGACTTTCCAAATTTCTCAACTTGTTTTTGATATCACCGTGCGATTTTGTGATCGATTTGTGAATAAAAAAAGCCGCACTCATGATCAGATGGTTCAGGCTGCTCGTTCGGGAGTACAAAATATAGCAGAAGGAAGTCAAGCGTCTGGGACTTCAAAGAAAACGGAACTTAAATTAACAAACGTGGCTCGTGCAAGCCTTGAGGAATTGAAACTAGATTACCAAGATTTTTTGCGTCAACGCAAATTGAATCTATGGGATTACGATGCACGAGGAAAAGACCTTATCAATCTACGCTTAACTACAGCAGATGAGTTTGCCTTATGGGTGAAACATATGAATCAGACGCGAGGAGAGGATCTATCAGAAATCGCGGCCAATGGCGTATTGGTATTACTTTCCGTTGCCTGTTCGCTATTAGACAGGCAAATAGCTGCTCAAGCAGAGGCATTTCTACGAGAAGGCGGGTTTACCGAACGTCTTTATCATTTCAGATCGAATGCTCGAAAGCAGCAATGAAGTAGACATCCATTGGACGTTCTGGACTAATTGGACTAACTGGACAATGTCCAAGCCGTCCGATCCTTCCGATCCTTCCGATCCGTCCAATTAGTCCAGCTAGCCCATGTCCAGAAGATAAGCAATTCCCCTGCTCGAACAAGAAAAACTTGGAATTTTTACAATAAAAAGCCATCATGCTTTAGAGATGTCTCTATGGGTCACTAGCGCGAATGTTTTCGATTTAATAGCACCGAACATTTCCTCTTCATTCAGCAAAGTATGGGATGTTACGTAAGTTTCCTTACGAGGATTTTGATGGAGAAATTTAAGAAACTTATAAATTAAACTCTGGCTAGGAAGTCGATTGTAAAAAATTAAAATTATATCATAGGCGGCATACTTTAGGATGATATTGTCCGTAGAATCAAGAGTGATGCCAGCCCTCTGTTGTAATTTTTTAAGTAGATTGTAGTCTAATCCCTTGTGAAAATAAATTTCATCTATTCCAAATTGCGTGTGTTCATAATCCATAGTTTGATTCGTCATAGTTTTCTTATTGTCAGCATGCTGCGAACGCTGAAACTCTCTGACCAAAAAAGAGTTGTTGCTTTCGCGGAAAGTTGTATAACCGACTCTTCATTAATTGTCGAGGACAGAGGTGGAGGCGCATTCAGAACTTTCGACTTGCAAATGATTGAGAAGTTGCACAAATTTGATAATTTTCCTAATGTGGCCAGATAAAATCTTATAATATCCTATGTTTATGAATATTGTGGGTCAATTATGATAAGCATATTTACGACAGCTGTTGGATCAACACTTAATCTTACAGATAGCACAATTCGCACACCTCTCAACCCGCTTAACTTAAATTTGGGTAGTCCTATCTTTAAGGTGACTGGTCAAAATTGAAAAGTTATTATGGTGGTGAACCTGACGAAATATCTATTCTAGAACTGAATACCTTTAAAAATTATGCAAAAATCAATTGGGCGATGTGGCCAATCAGAAAAATTTTTGCTGATTTTCCTGAAAAAATAAAAGACCTTGGAACTCTTCTCGAAGCGCGCTATAAAAACCAAACTCGTTTTTCATTTGAAGAATATCGAATAGCTCGGTTTAATGGGTCGTTTATGAAATTAATGAATGGGTTTGATGATTGGATAGATCTTCATCTTGCAAGAATTCAAGCAGGCTATCAACAAATTTGAATTTCAGTGAATATAAATCCATTAAGTCCACACCGTCCATTCCCGACCAAATGTTTCTAGCGTCGAAAAGGTTCTATTGGTTAAGGATGAAGGACCGTCATTAGCGGTATTGGACATGGTCGAATTGGAAATGGACTACCTGAACAATTATCAACCAAATCGTCCAATCAGTCCTATCGGTCTAATCAGTCCATGTCCAATTTTAATGTGCGTTGTTTAGGATGAGGGAGTCCAGAGGGCCTTTGGCCCTTTGGTGGGGTTTTTAAGGGGTAGATGCCCAGTGAGTAAAAAATGAAAATCATTGTTGACGATCAGATTGTAAAACTTTTTGTTTCAAGCGCAGCTCCAATTCTGAACAATCCATTCATATTCAATGTGGACAATCATCTAAGCTTTAGATGGCCTTCTTTGCTTGAATATCTAGGACTTGGATCTATATTATCAAGTCTTCCTGCATTCAGCCAAGATCAACCGCTTTTCGAAGCATGCGTTTCGACTTTATGTGCCAATGAAGAAACAGAAGTTTTATTCCATCTTTACGATCGTCTCTTTGCAGAAAATTTGAATCAAATCAATGCTCTGCCAGAGATCAAACCCTCTTTTCTTCTTCAAGAAATAAAAGAAAAACGCCAAAAAATTTCCTTTTTAGAAGTGGAAAGTGTGCTTTCTCCCAGTTTGACTGCCTATGAAATATCTCTAACAGAGAAAGCCTCTCACACTATGCACGACTTAATTCTTTATCTTGCCTGGGATCGTATGTGTGTATGGATGTCGCGTTTATTTGATTATCAGTCTACTGATCCAAAATTCATCAAAGGCATCGGTGTTTTAAGAGAGTGCTTAATCGAATCCTATCAGCATATTACTCAGCAGGGTCGGACAACCCCGGGCATTTATCGAATGCTAGAATCGTTTTTGTTCTATCAAATGCGAGATGAAAATCTTGAGAAACTTACTGCTGCTGAGTGGACAATACTGAGTCGGAGCTTTCAGGCTCTGAAAGCGCAAGATAAACTTGTGGATTTTTTTTACATTGATGATGCTGTGACGTCTGAGAAGGAACTAAAAATTGAAGAAGAAAATTCTGAGTATTATTTGACTCTTGATTCTCCTGATAGAGTCAATATCAGACTTTCTTTAGCTCAATACATGATGGATAAATTAAAGTCAGAAGTTCCTAACTGGGATTACGTCCTACGTCCAAAAAAAATTGTCTACTTAGATCTATGATTATATAACTTTATAACTAAGATGAGACCGATCTCTTCTTTTAATATGTGCCCTTGCGCTATCGAAAGCTGCGATAAATCCTTAATTGATGCTTCATCGATTTTTGAGAAATATAGTTATCCCACACGCGGGCAGAATGTTAAATTTTGTGCCGCGCGAAAGCTCCCGGGGTTGAACGATCGTAAGTCGCCCAATATTAATAAATATGGGGCGACTTACGATCGTTCAACCCCGGGGCTTTGGCGCAATCACAAAACTTAACATTCTGCCCGCGTGCGGGATAGGTCTCATGGCAAATGCAATTGTTGCATATCGAATTTTGCCTCTTTGTGCGACAATGTGAAGAGTTGGGTAGATGAAAAATAAAGAAAAGTCTATAGAAACAAAGTCTTTCGAACATTCATGAACTCATCGTATAATTTATTCGTTGAATTTGTCAAAAATTTTAAGAAATTTTGAGTGAGAACAAGCTTTTTTTCTTTTTCTTCAATCTTAATTGAATGTTCATCTATGCCGAACCGAAATATCCTGCGAAACAGAGTATCATTATGATGCGACTTTGCGCCTTGCATATATCTTGCAATATGGCGGAGGAAATATGAGTTATCATTGTCTAGGAGGATTTTGCGTTCTTTAGAAGCTCTATAGCTTCGACATTGTTATTTTTTTGAGCGATGTCTAGCGCCGAACCAGACGTTTTCCCACGAGCATGAATGTCAATATTAACAGTCGGCTCTTTGGCATAGTTGAATAAACATTTAAACAATGAAATGGCCTGCGGACTTGCAGCAGATTGTCTAAATAAAAGATTTAAGTCTTTTTTTTCATTTAAAGTCTTTAAAAGAATTTCATTACTTAAATTTTTTATTATTTTCTCAAATTGATACCAAGGAGAGTTAGTAATATCTTCTTCTCTTTGAAAAGAAATATGTTTTTGCATTTCTTTAATATCACTAAAAATTGCATTAGTTCGATTGGACTCTTTAGAGGAAAAATAGGGTGTATTTACTACTATCTGAGAAGGGTAATTTATATCTAATGTTTTTAAAAAAGCTGCATATTCTTGCCTTTGTAGCTTTTCTAATGTCTGATCAACTTCTTTATCAGCAAAAAAATGAAGGTCTCCAGAGTATGTATTAAAAAAAATTTGGGGTCTTTCATCTAGATCTTGCTTTAATGTTATATCATTACATTCTATACCAAATGTTTCTAAAAAGAATTTTACAACCTTTTTTTGAGATTTTGAATAAGGATCACTAGTTCCACCCATGAGAGAGGCTTTAAATTTGCAAGATTTAATCCCCTCTGGTTGCTTAAACCTTTTTATCAAAATTTCATCGATTTTAGAAAAAAGGCTGGCGACAGAAGTGTAGTCGTCTATATGCGATAAAGAGCCAATATGCTGGTTTCGATCATGCAACACGAGAATATGGCAGGATAAAGGGCGAGTGGTTTTTACATCCCATTGTTCCTGATCCGATTTTTTTATGGCATATTCACCCTGAAAAACTAGATCATAAGAAGTCGATAAAGACATAAACGAACCCTTTTAAATATTAAAAATAATGAATATAACATTAATTAATTAACAAATCAATTAAATTAAGTTATTATTATTTATATGAATACCGAAGTAAATTCAAAAATTGGCAGCCGGGTCCCAATTGGTCTGAATTTATCCCTGTCCGCTTGACATTTCTACGCATTTTTTAGAAGATGCTCTGCACATTTTCACACTTAACCCGGAGGAAATCATGTACAGACTTCTACCCGCAATTCTATTAATTTTTGTTCTTAACTTTGGCTTATTAGTTTCAGGACAAGGCAGCGATGGCTGCTCTCGTTAGACCCCTTATGAACTTTATTGATCATCTCTCTCAGGAGCTTCAGGAGGAGTTTATTAATGAGTTCGTGATGAAGCAGATTCATGAAGGCCATCTTATTTGCAATCCGGATGGCTCAATTAGCAAACGCAATATTAAAATTGAAGTGATTGCGTTTAAACCATAATTGATCATCGATCAAGGTAGACGTAAAAGAGAAAGAAACCGGGAGTCCAGAGGGTCTTCGACCCTTTGGGGGGATTTTTAAGGGGCAGGTGCCCCTTAAATGGAGGTGGAGAGATGCATTCAGAACCTTTCAGTGGGCAAAAGTTTACGATTATCTTCTTCGGCATGAAAGGGGTCAGGCTTGCAACTCCTCTTACTTAAAAGTTGCAAGTTGCAAGCCTGGCCCCTTTCACTGAAAAATGAAAAACAAGATTTGCGGTAAATAAAAACAATGCTATGAATTTTAACCAAGATACTTTGACATAATAGAGGCCAACAAGGAGACACATAATGAAATATATTCAGGCATTTTTTTATATTGCTCTTTTCACTATAAGTGTTTCCTTTTTAGAGGTGATGGGCGAAGAATATGAGTTAACAAAGGGGATTAAAAAGATTAAAGACACCCTTTGCCCCCATTCTCCATCGGGGATTCCTCCAGAACTGGAGAATTTACCTTATGCGATATATCCCTGCAGCCCCTATTACAACATTGTACGCTTTAATTATAATAAGCGCTTTAATTATCATCCTAAGGCAATTATATATCCTACAAATTTTCAAGAGGCTCAGTACGTACTTGGAGTGCTTAAAAGCTATCATTTAGATTTTGCAGTAAGATCGGGAAAACATTGTATGGAACCAGGATCACTATCCCCCGATTATATTTTTGATGTGAGTAATTTCAATTTCATTATACCTGATGTTGCCAATTCACAGGTATACATTGGAGCGGGATGTATTTTGCAGAATGTGATTACAACCTTGGGCGACCTAGGTTATGCTATTCCCACAGGGACGTGTCCGACAGTGGGAGTGGCAGGTTTAACTCTTGGAGGAGGTATAGGCTATCTATTACCTCTTTATGGATTAACCTGCGATTCTGTTTTAAGCATTACTTTGCTAACGGCTGATTTAGGTATTATAGAAGTCAGTGCAACCAATTACCCTGATCTTTTTTGGGCTTTGCTTGGAGCCGGCAATGGTTCTTATGGAATTGCTCTGGGCTTCAATTTTCAAATGTATAATATTCCCACAGTGACTTTTTACGAACTCCTTTGGGAATATGATCCCGATCTCATTCCACCTATTATGACTGCCTGGCAATCATGGGTTAAAACACTTCCTGACAATATTTCAACAGTTTTGGGTATCAGGCACCCTAATCATCTTGCCGCTGAACCAGATAATACGCCACCCTTGCTCATTCGTATTGTAGGACTTAAAGTGGGTTCAGAGCCTTTTAATGAATGGCAAGATGCATTTGGGCCATTAAATCCCACGGTAAAATTGTTCCAGGGAAGTTATCTTGACGTCTCCAAATATTGGGTAACTGAGACAAGACTTCCTTATAACAAATGGAAATCCAAAATATTGATGGAACCTGTATCGGAATGTGTTATCAAGAAAGTTACCCGATTTTTTAAGAAGTTAGAGCGCAGGAATCCTGATTACCTTGTCTACTTTAATTTTGAGGCCTTTGGAGGAAATCTGTCTCATCATGACACTGCATTTTTTCCAAGAAATGCCTTTGGATGGTGGCAGCAGGCCTACTATTGGGATAAGAAGGAACAGGCAAAGAAGGTGCTTAGATTAAGCCGGCAGTTCTATTGCGAGATCCCGAAATCGGTCTCTAAATATTGTTATGCCAATATTGTGGACTATGATTTAGGGAATACCTACTTAAACAAGTACTACGGTAACCATGTAAAACGTCTGATACAGATAAAAAATAAATACGACCCAGAAAATCTCTTTCGATGGAGACAGAGCATTCCTCTCTCTAGAGAGGGCAGGCATTAGAAGTTCCTCTTATATCTGGAGTCAGCTAGGCTGGGGTGTCATATTCAGAAAAAATTTGCCATCCATCGGACTAAAGCCATTGTTGATTACGCGTTTATAAGACTTGGACCAATTAGTTCAGTGATTGGTGTCAGGCCTGACATTCTGACATTCTCGTATTATCGATTTTTTCAATGGATACGCATCCATGGACGAAATCAATGAACGGAATGGAGA
>Ga0207105_1117_pt1 | contig 19379 bp, 15 predicted proteins | sample Alteio_BWMinHeat_77_FD_153569 | JGI IMG/M metagenome (GOLD analysis project Ga0207105, IMG submission 153569) | Enriched cells from forest soil in Barre Woods Harvard Forest LTER site, Petersham, Massachusetts, United States -... | ecosystem: Environmental > Terrestrial > Soil > Temperate forest >... | reverse complement strand
CGGTAAAGGCTAGAGCACCAGCTGGTGAAGGACCAGAACCCCTAGCGCATGTTGATCCCCAGGCTCTTGAAAAACTGCAGAATACCGCGAAAACCGAAGTTCTAAGCAAAAATGCTACACCCTCCTCACATCGGGTTGGACCTCCTTCAGATGAAGCAGCGAAAATGGAGTTGAGAAAAAGTGCGGAAAACACAGGGAAGATGATCAGCATTGCGGTTAGCAATAGAAAGGCCGGATTAGGAAAGCAAAAAGAAATTCAGGCTATGTATAGTTCAGTTGGCTTAGGACCTGAAAAACTCTATAGAAACCCAATTGATAACTCCCCGGACATTCCCTTATTTAAAGGCATTGGCGATAAGTTACTTAAAAAACTTTCCCTTAGTGGAAGGGTAAGTGTTCTTCAATATGCTCAAGGTTCAAATAGCAAAGAATTATTCAAAAGTATTTCAACCGTTTTTTCAGAAGAGTTAGCAAAATTGAAAGCTCTGCCGCATGACAGCTTAAAAAAAGATGAAAAAATTCTCTCCATTCTATCATTTTGTCATGCCAGCAAAATGACATGCCTTCCTCGATACAAGAAAAGGCCCTTAGCATTTCGTCGGACGTAAATAAAAGAATTAGCTGAAAAACTAAGGTTTAACAGCATGGACGCGGTAGGGAAGCTCTAGGATAAAGGTAGCGCCTTTGCCGGCGCCTTCGCTTTGAGCTGTTAACCTACCCTCCAATTCTTGGGCTATGGTGGCGCTAGCATTGAGTCCAAAGCCATGCCCCTGTTTTTTTGTCGTAAATCCAAAGGAGAAGATCTGATTAAGATATTCAGGAAGGATGCCTATGCCGTTGTCTATGATTTGGATTAAGAGGCGATTTTCATAAGTGACATTGGCTTTGATGCTAATTTCTTTGTCTTTAGTAAGGCTTGCCAAAACGGCATCTTTGGCATTTTGGATGAGATTGACCAAAATTTGCAGAAGTTTGACTTTATCGACAATGATGTTACCGATATCGCTGCAGTTTATATTGATGGTTAAGCCGGGCTGTTTTAGCTGAAGGTTGTTCATGACAACAGCATCATTAATCAAGCCGAGTAATGACACCTCTTCAACAATGCTTGCATTGACTTCTAAAGCCTGTTGATTGCGGATGATATGTTTGATATGGTCGACTTTATGCGATAAGAGGTCTAGCTCCTTGCTGTTTTTTGCAAACTCGCCTTCCCATGACTCAACTAAAAGACGCATATACTGAGGAAAAAAATTGCCTTTGGGACTTTTCATCATGAGCTGAACCCACTCCTCATGTTGATTTTCGAGGATGTTAGACATATTTTTGAGAGTAAACATCTCTGATTTATTCAATTTTTCTTTGATGAGGGAGATGGAGACATTTACACTATTGAGTACATTGCCTACATTATGCAAGACGCTGTGGGCAACTTGTGCCATCCCGGCTTGCCGAGCCATTCCAATCAATTGATTGTTCAAGTTTTTAAGTTTTTCTTCGGACAGCTTTCTTTCGGTGATGTTATTTAGAGTTAAAACGTAATTGACGCCCTGGGTTAGATTAATCTTGGATGTCGATAACTCCACAGGGAAAAACTCTCCCCCCTTTCGCATGCCCATAAGTTCAACATGGAAGGAGTCATTTTTCGCTAAAGAATCCAAGGATAGAGTCAGGGTATCTTGAGCCTTGGGACTGATAAAAAAATAGATATTTTCACCTTCAAATTTCCCGGGTTCAAAACCAAACATAGCCTCTGCAGCAGGATTGCATGTTTGTATCAATCCGTTTTCATCAGTAGTAACGATTCCATCGACAATTGTGGTAAGGATAGCCCGTGTTTTCTTTTCTTTGTCAGCAAGCTCAAAATTTGCTATTGATAGCTCCGACTCTTTAGATTCGAGTTCGCGGTTTTTTTGGGTTTGCAATGCAAGTGTATATTGTCGATATGTGGAAAGAATCAATCCAATTCCCATGATCAATATCGTCATGATCGCAATATAGAAGGAGAGTATTCCAGATTGTATTTGGAAAGCCCCCGCCATAGATACGTCATGTTTTGCTTTATAAAAGAGTGCAGCCGCCATGCCTACATAATGCATGCCCGCAATAGCAGCCCCCATGATAAAGGCGCTGATAATATTAATAAGAACGCGATGTTGCATTTTTTTAGACTTAAATATAGCCCAAAGAGCTGCTTGTGAGGCAATAATAGCAATGAAAATGGACAGAAAAAATAAACTAGGAATGTAGCGTATCTCTGTGTGCAGCATCGCAGACATGCCTACATAGTGCATTGTGGCAATGCCTAAGCCAATGATGATGCCGCCCCAGAACGAGGTTGTGAAATTATTCTCTTTTAAGGTCACTATCAAAAAAGCCAGACCTGAGGCTGCTATGGCAAATACCATTGAAAGCAGAGTACGTGTGAAATTATAAGTCATTGGCATTGACATATCAAAAGCTTGCATTCCGATAAAATGCATGGTCCAAATGCCGCCCCCTAAAGTAAAAGCTCCCATCAGCAGCCATAATTTATGGGGTATCACCAATTCTTCATTTTTCTTTGTATCGCGGCGCAAGTTTCTGGCGATATCTAAAGCCACATAGGAGGCAAATGAAGCTACGAGGTAAGAAAGGATCACCAGAGTCCAATTGTATGTGCCCGTAAGATTACCAGGTAAATCCGACGGCGAATAAAAAAAATTGTCCAGCATTAGAGATTCCATCAAAAAAAATTGTAAACGCTTCATTGAATATAATTTTGATGTATCATGTCCCGAAATTTTTATAAAACCCAAATTGCAATTCTATTTTTTCAATGAACATTAGATTTTTAGCGTTTCTTTAGTGTCTGGAATTGCCAAAGATGATAATAAATATTTCACATCTATCTATGAGTTTTTTTATGTGGTTTGAGGAAGACTTTTTCAAGTATGCTACGGCTATTATTCTCACCTTACTGATTGTTTTATTATTATATTACGTCGCTCCCGTCTTTTATCCTGCCCTCTGGTTCATCGCTGCAATCTTTCTTCCCATTTTTTTTGCCACCTTGGCTTATTACATACTGAGGCCTATCGTTTATTTTATCGAAAAAGCAAAAATACCCCGCTTTCTTGCCATTATGATCATCTACGCAGTCATTACCCTCGTTGCAGTGGCTATTTTTTTAAGAGTCGGCCCAAGCCTCATGGAAGAGATCTCAATTGTCAGCAATCTGCCAACTGAGAAAATAGAATCATTGAAAACAAGCGTCACAAATATCATGGAGCAGCTTAAAAGCCATCTCACCTTTGCCCAGGCACCCGAAATGGATCAAATTCTTTTTTCTTATGTACAAAAAATCAATACCTTCGCTTCGCATGTGCTGATTAACACGATCACAACTTTAGCAAGCATTGCCTTGGCACTGGCTTTAACCCCTTTTGTTCTTTTTTATTTTCTAAAAGATGAGGATTTATTCAGTCCATTCATCCTGCGCTATACACCCCTGGATTATCAAGATGAGGCGCAAAAAATCGTTAAGGATATTGACACTACACTATCAAATTTCATCTTAGCTCAGCTAACCGTGGCTGGCGTCATCGGCATTTTTCTCTTATGCGGCTACTTCATCATTGGTTTACCCCATGCCCTATCGCTAGCGCTCTTTGGCATGATTTTTTACGTCATTCCACTATTTGGCACTTTCATTGCAGTAATACCTGCTCTTATCGTTGGGCTTGCAGTAAGTCCATTTTTGGCTTTTGAAGTCATCATCGTCATGCTTATCGCCCATTTTTTAGAGACAAATCTCGTCACGCCCCGCCTTATGGCCTATAACTTAAAAATCCATCCTTTGACGGTGATATTTCTTTTATTAGCGGCCGGCACTTTGTATGGGCTGCTTGGACTTCTTTTAGTGACACCCACCTATGCCATTGCTAAAGTAATCATCTGGAATTTGTACAAAATCTTTCGCCTGCGTTATGCCGTAGCAAAAGCCAAAGCACAGCGGGACGAAACACTTCCTAGTTAATTTATTTTTTTAAGTTAATACATACAAATACCTCAAAACTTATTTATTTACATCAAACTAATTGCATAAAAATCATTTACATTAATTACAAATTATAATATAATTATCTTTTTAAAAAACAAGGATTAAAAATGAGTCCTGCTACACCAGCAAATATTGCTATGGGTGCTATAGGCACATTAGTAGCAACAGTTTTCATTACAGGAGTTGCAATAACAATAAGTCCTTGCGTAGAATACGCATGTCTGGCTGGAGCAAAGCATATTTTCAAAAAACTCCATGCTGCCGACCCATCGCAAGCAAATAAAACCCGTTCTTCAGAAACTTCAAAAAAAGAGATGCCACGCTGGGCAAAAATTGCACTAAAGACTTCGGCTATTGCGCTGCTCTGCATTGCTGCAGTCGCTGCTTGCATAGGGACGTTAGGTTCGGCCGCAATAGTTGGAGGAATCGTCGCATTAATTGTTTTAGGTGTTACAAACGCCAGCGCAGTTGGCAGCGTTATAGCTTTAGCTGCTGCCGTAACAGCTACGGCAGTGACAGCTTTTGGAACATCAATCCTGCAAGTGCAGGCATTTAGATGGGCGCTGCGTGGATAGCTAGATGCTGTTTTAAAGCGTGACTTCTTGCATGTATCTAGGGACAACGACATTCCAGTGAAGCTGATCTTCGATTTGCTTTTTTAAAGCTTGGCTCGCACTCTCTTCACCATGGGTTAAAAATACTGTTTTTGGGGGCTGTTTGAATCCCTTAAGCCATTCTAGAGTTTCTTTGTAGTCAGCATGACTGGATAAACTGTCCAGCATTTCGATATGCGCGTTGATAGGAACCATAGCGCCGCGAATTTTCACCTCTTTTTCTCCACGCAGCAGCCTGTCACCGCGCGTCATTGGAGCTTGAAATCCTGTAAAGACGATGCTGTTTTTGCTATCAGGTCCATAGTTTTTGATGTGGTCCAAGACACGTCCGCCCTCCGCCATGCCGCTGCCTGCAATGATTATTTTTGGAGATGCATCGCTAGAGAGCTTTCGTGAGTCATCTCCAGTTTTCACATACATGGCTATTTTGCATACTTTTTTACAGACCTCTAAAGGAATTTTATGTTCAGAGCAGTGTTTAAGGAAGATATCCGTAGCATCTTCGGCCATAGGGCTATCTAAATAAATAGGTACAGCGGGGATGGCGTTGGCTTCTTTCAGCTGGTAAAGAAGATAAAGAAGCGTTTGAGTTCTGCCTACAGCAAAAGAAGGAATAATCACGGTGCCCCCACGCTGAACCGTAGTACGAATGATGTTTCCTAATTGATCAAAAGGATTAGTTTGCGAATGCAGCCGATTGCCATACGTCGATTCCAAAACAAGAAAGTCAGCAAATGTCACTTGCAATGGTGGCTGCATGATGAGGTCATTCGGACGCCCTAAATCGCCGCTAAACACCAGCGTTGTCGTATTCGTGCGAAGAGTTATAATAGCAGAACCCAAAATGTGCCCTGCTCTGCTAGCGCGAAATTGCGTCTCTTTTCCTAAAGAGTAATCCTTGTCAAAGTCGATTGTCTGAAAGTATTTAAGTGCGTTGATGGCGTCTTGTTCAGTGTAAAGAGGCATAGCGGGCTTATGCTTAGAATATCCATATTTATTGGCAAGAGAGGCATCCTCTTCTTGGATTCGGCCGGCATCGCGCAAGAGGATTTCGCAAAGTTCTCTCGTAGCTTCTGTCGCATAGATAGGCCCCTTGAATCCTTGGCGTACTAACAAAGGAAGGTAGCCGCTGTGATCGAGGTGAGCATGCGTTAAAATGACCGCGTCCACACTTTTTGTTAAGGGAAATGGCTCCCAATTTCGCATCCGCAGCTCTTTAAGTCCTTGAAATAGGCCGCAATCGATAAGGATGGTCTTATCATCGGTTTCTAGAAGGTATTTTGAACCTGTAACCGTCTCAGCTGCACCTAAAAACTGTAGCTTCATAATGCTCCGATAATTATTAAAATCGTTTATTCATATTTAGAGCCGGTAGTCGGCAGCTTTCCAGCGTCTATCGCCGCCAACGTAAAGAAACATTATTGCCGCGACAGCGGCTACAGAGGTTAGCCGGGGGTGACGCCCGAAACACCCGGTATCGTCTGTTTAACATCTGTTTAGCCACGACAGTGGCGTCACTGTTTTTTTTCCAAGGAGACACCTGTCGCCACTGTCGTGGCTTTCATTTTTTATATGCTTTTCCGGGGGTTCCTGGCGTCACCCCCGGCTAACCTCTGTAGCCGCTGTCACGGCCATGATGTTGCCTCTGTGGACTTATGGGTAATAGGATGCGGGCACGCACACGGGCACGGGCACGAAGAGCAAAACGCTACCGACTACCGACTACTGGGATGCAGTTATGCAAGAAAGTCTAATTGTTTATCAAGAGCTTGGATTTAAAGCAGAAGTGTGTTATACTATTTGCATGTCTTCCTTAATAACAGCTCACTCTTTATCAAAATCTTACGGCACTCAAGGCCTTTTTAACGACATCTCCTTTACTTTTTGCAGTGGCGATCGCATTGGACTCATTGGTCCTAATGGTGCGGGCAAATCCACGCTCTTGAAGATTTTGATGGGCTTTGAAAAGCCAGATGAAGGCCACACCTCCCGGAGACAGAATTTACGCATCGGCTATGCAGGCCAATTCCCTGAATTTCCGGAATTACCCGTTGAAGAAGTTCTCATCCAACACAATTTAAATAGAGATGAATTCGAAGCGCAAACGCGCGCGCGCATTCTTCTTGGAAAAGCTCAGTTCAAAGATTTTACTCAAAATGCTGCTACTCTTTCAGGCGGCTGGAAAAAGCGATTGGATATTTTAAGAGCCCTAATGGACGAGCCAGACATCCTTTTATTGGATGAGCCTACGAACCATTTGGACCTAGAAGGCATTGTGTGGCTGGAAAAATTTCTCTCTAAAGAAAAAATCACTTACGCCATTGTAAGCCACGATCGTTATTTTCTTAAAAATGTCGCGAACAAATTCATTGAACTGAATAAATGCTATCCACAAGGATTATTTATCAGCGAGGGCGACTTAAATACCTTCATAGAACGCAAAGAACTCTTTTTGCAAGCGCAAGCTCAGCATCAACAAGGATTAAGCTCGCAGGTTCGCGATGAGATCGACTGGCTAAGAAGATCTCCAAAAGCACGTACGACCAAATCACAAGCGCGTATAGATAAAGCTTATCAGTTAATGGATGAATTATCTGAGATCAAGCAGCGCAATAAAGTTATTAAGGTCGATATCGATTTTTCCGCATCGGAAAGAGAAACAAAAAAGCTCCTTACTTCAAAAAATCTTACAAAATCATTAGGCGGAAAAGAGCTCTTCAAGGGTATCGACTTAACGCTGTCTCCCGGAAGCCGTCTTGGTATTGTTGGAAACAACGGCACCGGTAAAACGACTTTACTTAAAGTTTTAGCCGGCGAGATTTCTCACGATGCCGGCACTGTTAAATATGCCGATGATCTGCGCCTCGTTTACTTCGATCAACATCGAGAGCATATTCCTTCCGATATTTCATTACGGCGCGCATTAGCTCCAAACAGCGATACGGTGCATTATCGCGGACAAGATATTCACGTCAACGGCTGGGCTAAGAAATTTTTATTTTCTCCCGATCGTTTAGAGTTGCCCGTTAAGTGTTTATCCGGCGGTGAACGCGCACGAATTCTCATCGCTAAATTGATGCTTGAACCGGCAGACATCCTTTTCTTGGATGAGCCTACCAACGATTTGGATATTCCCACACTAGAGGTAATCGAAGCAAACCTCAAAGAATTTGCCGGAGCTATCGTCTTAATTTCGCACGATCGCTGTTTGATGGAGCGTGTTTGCACACAGCTCCTAAGCTTAGAAGGCGAAAAAGGAGCACATTTCTACGCCGATTATAGTCAATGGGAAAGCTCTTTAGCACGTTCATATACAGAATCCAAAAAAACCGCTCCTCCAAAACCACAATTGACTGCTGCAAGCAAACCTAAGAAACTGTCCTATAAAGAGCAAAAAGAATTGGACGGCATGGAGCAAAGCATTGCCTCTGCCGAAGAACAAATTAGCAGTTTCCAAAAAAAATTAGATGATCCCATTACCCATTCCGACGCTCAAAAATCCTTAGAGTGTTATCAACACTTAGCCGAAGCCCAGAAAGCGCTCGAATTGTTATTCGAGCGCTGGGCGTTCTTGGAAAATCTATCCAAAGGATAAACTCTCATTGTCGTTTCTTATGGATTTGGCGTAAAAATCACATTAAAGATATAAGGTGACGCTGCCGAATCGGTGATGACATTTGTGTTTGCCAAGGTGCTCTGGATCCCGCCGACAATGTAACCCACTAAGATGGGATCTCGTCCTAAGGAGTTCATCTTTACAACCCCATTGTTATAAGTTGGCAAATCATCAGCCGGAATGAAAAAAGCTCCGGCTCCAAATAAAAGCTGATTGCCTGGATTTGACTGCGTCGACAGAATAACAGGATATTCAGCATCCATCAGATATTGCGTATAATTGCCATGTTTATCGATTTGTATTGTTGTGACTTGATTGATGAAAGGAATTTCAGAGTCAGTTTGAAAGACGCCATTTTGCCAAAAACCAAAGCTTATTCCTCCAAAAATGACCGTGTACATATTTTTATGCTTCTTTGAAAAAAGACCGAGGGTCGGACAAACATAATTATTCATCCCTTGCTTAAAGGTTGAAGATAAATTAGGGTCTGCCATCGAAGTCACCCCTTTGTCAGATATTTCTACTGGCACTGTCCAAATACCGGTTGTAGGTGTAAACACTCCGGAATAAGCAACAAATTTTTTCGTTAGCTTTCCTTTTTCGAAAACCACAGTAGGAACAACATTTAAGTCTCTTCGGCGAAAACTTGGATCGGGAACGAATGGAAATGGAGGATAAACACGAACTGATAATTTTTCTCCATCATCATGGATGCGAAAACGCCGCACCTGCCTGCTGTACGTGCCATCGGAAGCATCAACATAAGCTCCAGTAAAATCTTGCCCAAATATTAATAAAGTTATGTGATCTTTGCCTTCATACATATCTCCGCCGGTGATCTGAAAAATCGGATTGGAGATCTGTCGAATATGTTGGGCTGCAGTTTCACCGGGAGAGGGATCGACGACCCAGTGCATTAAGCCGGGAACATTGATCGCAGACAAAACATCTTTAGTGGAAAAATCGCCGGTTGAACTGTCAACTCCATAACCGCCAGTCATATATAATGTTTTTTTCGATTGATAAGACTGCGGGCTCGTCACAGATAACAGATCCACCTGCTCTTGGGTTAAGCCCGAAGTTGGGTCAGTAAGGGATCGGGAAAATGTGGTCTTATTAACCGGATCGACAACATAGACAACAGTGTTTTGCTGTGAAGGGGGGAAATTATCGGCCGGGGCAAATCCATGCAGGCCATTTGTTCGACCAGCCACAAAGAGCCACACTCCCTTATGGATACCTAGCGCATAAGAGTGGATTCCGTTCGGCAAAGAAAAGTCTGCTTGTTCAATCTGAACTTGAAAAGGAAGATCCTCGCCAGAGAAGATTTGGCTTAGTGTGGTAGTCTGATTGTCTGCACACACGCTGGAAATCGCAAGGGCAAAAGTCGCAAATAATGCGCGTTTAACTGTTTTCAAAAACATTTTTTCACCTTTAATAAAGTTCTTGAGGCATGATAAAGTCAGCTATAAAAATCTGACTGGTATTGTCAGGACCTCTTTTTGAAGTCCACATGATCCTGCTGCCGCTGTTATCAAAAACGGGCAGCCCATCAAAAGAAGAATTGTGCGTTAAGCGGGATGTCATTCCTGTTTCAATGTTAAGCAAATAGATCTCATAATGGGCATGCCCATGCAGCGATGTCGTAAAAGCAATCACTTTGCCATTAGGGTGCCAATAAGGAGCCCAATTGACCCCATCATTATGGGTCAATTTGCATAAGTTAGTTCCATCGCTATTAATGAGATAAACTTGTAGATAATCGGGTTTGTCATAGTCAGCCCGAAATACAATACGAGCGTTGTCAGGTGAAAAAAATGGTCCGCCATTATAGCCCAAAGCGGTATCAGTTACTGGTTGGACGTCGGAGCCATCGCTCTGCATTGTATAAAGATTCATATTGCCATTGACATTGCTGGCAAAGACGATGTGTGATCCATCCGATGAATACGCGCATTCCGCGTGGTAGAAAGGACCTGTTGTCAAAGCAATCAAGTTTGATCCGTCAGGATCAGCTTCATAGATGTTCATATAGGGAGTAAATTGCCAAGCGTAGTTTCCCCCTTGTCGCTGATATCCAGTCGGCGCAAGACTATATCCGCTATCGTTCAAAAAGGGATCATCGTGGCTGGAAGCAAAGATGATTTTTTCACCGTCCGGTCTAAAATAGGCGCAGGTGCAAGCACCCCTGCCGGTGCTAACCATCCGAGGGATTCTCTCCTCAAGATTCATTGTGTAAATTTGATAATGCTGCTGTCCTTTTGGCACAGCCTGAAAAATAATGGTGCTGCCGTCAGGAGAAAAATAAGCCTCCCCAGCTTTTTCAAAGCCCATCATAGGCGTGGTGAGCTGTCTGATGTTTTTTAGCGCCTGAGCTTCAAGGTTTGTGTCGAAGACCTCTATTGCACCGCAGGAAAAAGTGATCAAGTTTATGAATACAGCAACGAAGAAACTAAGCGCCCTCATCTGAAATACCTCATTTCCAAAAAAATTAGCCCTAAAATTCTTCTTTATAGCATTTTAGGTCAACTTTTTTTTTGGAAACTGTTGAATTAATAGCGCTGCTCAGCAGCAGCGTCTAATTAAACCATTTTTTTAAAATACTGACACCTTGTGAAACGCCTTCTTCGCAGGAGGGACAGAATTGTTGCTTAACTTCAGCAAGGGGCTTATTTCTCCAAAATCTATTAAAATTTTCCATGGTCATTAATGTCCTGCTATCGGCCCTACCGACAAAAAGGATGCCTTGCATGTGATCGATTTCATGCTGCAAAATGCGTGCATACCAACCCTTAGCGGAAATAACTATGGGTTCGGCTTTCTCATTGAGGCACTCAACTCGCACTGCCGTGGCTCGCGGAGTTAATCCTGTGATACCATTAAAACTTAAGCAGGCTTCAAAGAACTCCACTTTTTCATTGGTATCGAAGAAAATTTTTGGATTGAAAATAGCATGAAACGCTACAGGTTTGCGACCTCTTTCTTCGAGCTGTTCAGAGGTCCAAGCCTCATGATACTCTGCTCGATCCTCAATAATAGCCATCTTGAAGGGCAAACCAACCTGCGGTGCAGCCAGGCCTACCCCAGGTGCATCGCGTACAGTTTCTTTCATCATCTCGATCAATTGTTGAATGAATGGGCTCAAAATTTCCTCTTTGGAAAGCTCTCTTGCTTCCTGATGAAGAACCAAACTGCCAGCCTGTAAAATTTTTAGCTTCATTCCACTATGAATATCCATGCGACACCGCTTTATAACTCTGACAAATGATGTTCTAACTCAGGGACACTACACTCGGTCATATCCTTGGGGACTTCTGCAATGATTGCCTTGCGGATGTGCTCATCAAAATGATGGCGCAGCAATCCTAAAAATGAATGGTTGGCAAAAACATAGAGGCGTCCATATTTACCTTGCTGCGAAGCCGAAGAAAGAAGATCAGATAAATCTTTGGCGAACTTATCAGCTTCTTGCTGCTTTGGATCAGACTTTGCTTGATAAGCATGGCGCGTGACTCCGCCACTTTGAAAAGTCCTTCCCGGCGGCGTTGAAATGAGATCTTGATCGAGAAGGCGACTTTCAGGGTGCTCTAAATGATTAATCTCTTGCAATTTTGGAAATTTGACTACCTGATATAACTTCGCGTGACAGCTGTTTGCAACCACTATCCATGTGACATTATCATGCATATAAGTCTCCTTTTTGATCCTCGTAATAGCCTTCCTCTATATATAGCATAACGAAATAAAAGCAAAACTTACATTTTATAAGGGGGCTGTTTGCCCCCTTACAAGGAGGCAAACAGCCAATGTCGTCAAAATAAGAAAGTTTTTATATCGATTGGCTAGCATTCAGTCGCCCTTCGTTCCACTCCGGGCTCTACCCTTTGACGCTCTGTCCCACAGTTCCTTCGCTAATCGCTTCAGTCACTGTGGGCTGTGATCGATCGGACACAACTCAATGGACTATTTCTATCTGATTTTCTATTTATAGGAATACAATGTTTTATTTTAATTGATTCCTTATCTACTACAATTTCATCAATCAATAATCTGACGACCTTCTGCTTCTCCATTTTTGATAAATCTGCAGAAGAGGCTAACAAGTGCCTTTGAAATTGCTCTAGAGTTGCTTTAATGTCAACCGTATTTTCAAATTGGATCTCCAAATTATCAAGAATTTTTATATCATTCATTAACTCCATTGTTCTTTTTTTTATTACTTCTGATTTTTTTTGCAGCTCATTTATGGTGATAAAATCACCCATTGAATATGCATCTAATAATTTATCCTTTGCTTGTGATAATCGAGCCAATTCTTTCTCGATTTTATCTCGCTTAAGAATCTTTATTGTACCTTTTTTATTTTCTTCAATCCTGCGAGCAATTTCATTCTCAATCAAAGTAGGATCTTTCAACAGACATAGGATTTCATTCCAAACAGCGGAATCCACATCATCCTGCATTAAATTCCGATTACCACAATTGACTGAATCTTTTTTTAGCTTGCTACTGCAACAATAAAATGAGGACTTTTTCCTTACTTTTTTCCAATAAGGATTATTACATTGTTTACACAATAATAGACCTTGCAACAACGCAACTTCTTTTGTGTTTCGTTGAGAAAGCTTTTTATTCTTTACAAGAAGCTCCTGGACTAGCTGAAAATCATTTTCACTAATAAAACCTTTAAGTGATATCGGAATCCAAGTATCTCTGGGGCGTTCTATTCTTGCATGTTTTGACTTTGTAATTTTTTTGCCATTAATGCGTAGAATACGACTAGAAGTTCCTGCTGTCCTTTCAGTCCTTCCATAATATGCTGTCCCAATATAAGTTTCATTTTTTAAAATATCACGCAATGTTGCACAGTCCCAACGTTTACCATTTTTAGGAGCAAGAATGTCCTTTGCTTCTAAATGTTTTGCGATGGCATTCAAAGAATATTGTTTATGCGCGTAAAGAAAAAATATCTCCTTTACTACGTTTGATTTGATTGGATCTATATTATAAGAACCATCTTCTTTATCTCGGATAAATCCGTATGGCGCATTGGGAAGGACTGATAGTTTTCCCATTTTTGCTTTATAAAGACTGCCTCGTCTGCATCGATCTGCTATTTTGTCCCTTTCAAACTCTGCAAAAGCACCGAGCATATTTAGCGTTAGTTGTTCCTCAGCGGTCTCTGGTTTTTTGTATTTAACAAATTCTACTGGCACTCCTGCCATCTCAAATTCTTCTAGTAGAAGCACTTGATAAGCATTTTTCCTTGCTAAACGATCAGGTTCGTGAATAATAATTACATCCGGTCCTCCTTCTTTAACAAGATCTCTGAGGCAATCCAAGACTGGTCTATCTAAGAATTTTCCTGTTTCTGCTTCTTCCTTAAAAATCCAATCTTTCTCGATGTAGTAATTATTTGCTTCAGCATATATCTGAATGGCATCAAGTTGGCTTTCAATAGTCTCTTCTTTTTTTTGATGGTCCCCTGATACTCGCGCATAGACTGCTGCTATTTTGGGTTTCTGTTTCTCCATTTTCAACCTCTAATTTATTAAAAACTACCCCTTCTGAAATGATTTGATAGGCACCTATCAATTTGAATTTCAGATCATTTTTGTTTACGAATTCCATTTCAATCGGTTCACAGGGTGGTTTACGTTTCATTAAGACCAAAATTATTAGATGTAATTGAGCAAAAAAAATAAAAATTAAATTTTATCACGCTCAATTATTTTTTCAAATTGAAAAGTGTCTATTGATTTGTGTCCGATCGGTCGCCCTAGGACGGGCTCTAAAGCATAGCTAACGCGTCTTTTGCCCTAAGTCCGGAGTGATGATGCTTGTGTTAAACTCGGCGTGGACTTTTTCGCGCTTTTGCATGAGTTTTTCGAGTTCTTCGTAGAGATTATCGATACTCTTGCTTCTTGCGGCAATGGCTTTGCTAAGTTCTTGAATGGTCATGCTGTTGCCACCCTGTGACATCTTTAAAAGCTCAGCATTAGCATGTTGCTGCTGGTTTTCCAATTGGGAAATCAGCAGTTCTTTGCTAGCGATCTCTTGATCTAAAGGCTTGATAGCCTTTGATCTAGCGTTAATTAAGTCTGCACGCTGCTGTTTTGACTTTTGCTGATCGCCTTTGACTTTTTTCGGGGCCATGTCGGCTTCATCATGCCAGCCATCCTTATCGATAAAGTCCTCGTAAGCGCCAAGAAAGACTTCTTGCTGGCCTTGACGGCAGACAATCATCTTATCTAAAGCAAGCCTCTTCAGAATCAATTCGCTATGGGTTACTAAAATGACGGCGCCTTCAAATTCTTCTAAAGCGTCAATTAAGGCTTCAATCGATTCCATGTCTAGATGGTGCGTAGGTTCATCTAAGAGCAAAAGATTGCATGGTGAAGAAAGAATTTTTCCGAGTAGAACGCGGCTTTTCTCTCCACCCGAAAGCACGGAGGTGAGTTTATTGGCTTTATCGTCGCTGAACATCATCAGTCCGCAAATTCTTTTCACTTCGGTCTTATTAAGAGTGGGATTTGCAGCAGAGATCTCTTCTTCGATGGAGTGTTTAGGATGAAGGCGATTGATGTTCGTCTGACCGAAATATCCGATGCGTAAGTTTTCTGAAGCCTTGAGATTTCCCGATTGAGGTTTAAGTTCCTGAGCTAAGAGGCGCAAGATGGTCGATTTACCCCGTCCATTTTTACCGACAATGGCAATTCGCTCCCCTTTTGCAACGCTGAAGGAAAGATTTTCAATAAGAGGTTTGGCTGAATTGGGTTCATAAGAGAAAGAAAGATCTGCAGCTTCGATCATCAGCTTTCCTGGAAAGAAGGCTTCATTAAAATGAAAATCGAGATTGTAGATCTCTTTAAGTTTTTCTAATGTGGGAATGCGCTGTAACAGTTTCTGACGCGACTGTGCTTGCGCCGCCTTTGCAGCACTTGCTCCAAATCTATCGATAAATGACTGGGCATGCGACCGTTTTTTTTCAATATTGGCCCGCGTTTTTTCATGAATCTCTTCTTCTTGAAGAATCTTATCAAAGAAATTAACCGTATCACCCTTGTATTTGCGAACTTTTTGCCTGTGTATCCCCATCGTATGCGTCGTCACGCTATCCATAAATTCGCGATCGTGCGAAATCAATACAAATTCCCCTTTCCATTGCTGCAGAAAACGCTGAAACCAGCGAATAGAAACAATGTCGAGGTAGTTAGTGGGTTCATCCAGTAACAAACAATTCGGCTCAGAAACTAAGACTTTAGCTAGATGCAGACGCAATTGATAGCCGCCAGAAAACTCCTGGATTCCGCGCTCCATATCTTCGTCTTTAAAGCCCAGCCCAAAAAGAATTGTCTCTACCTTGTAGAGGCTATCCTGATCTTGCGGACGCAGTCCTAAGGCGGCCTCTTCGATTAAAGTAGGTTTTGTGAATTTAATATGCTGATTCAAAACTCCAATGGAGTAGTTCTTTCGGATCGCTATATTGCCCGCATCTTCGGTTTCTTCGCCGGTGAGAATGCGAAATAGCGTTGTTTTGCCGGAACCGTTACGGCCGACGAGGCCGCAGCGCTCGCCTTCTTGAATACTGAAACTTGCCTCTCGGAATAAGGGATGTCCTTGATAGGCAATGCTTAAGCCATCTGCTTGAATCATAAAAACCACATATAAGAAAATTAAGAAAACATTATAACGAAAAACGAACAATAATTCAATAGACACTTTCGTTCATTAAAGAATAAATTCATACAACCTTAATTATTATAGACTAAGAATTAATTTAAGCTATTACATGAACCTGAAGCGACATTTACTTTTCATCAATAAAATGCTTTTGTGCTACAATTAAATTTATAGGGAAAAAGGGGGTGATTATGAATAAAAAAAATAATCTTATTGATAGCCTTAAGGACAAAATCAAGAAGAAAATCAACAGCTTCGTAGAGACTCAAGATTATAAATCGCTAGAAACTCCTTTGAAAAAATCAGGGCAAATTAAAGATGAGTTTAAAAGGAGCCTGGATTCTTTTCTCAACCCCGATCATATCGTCGAACAAGTGACGGAGTCTGTCGATTTGATTTACAAAAACATTAAATTGGTCTGTGATCCAACGGAATCTGCAAAAGTTCGAAAAGAGTTGGATGATTGCAATCAACGCTTTGCAGAATACCTGAATGAAACCTTGCAAGGCGATAAAGGAGAGGAAAAAGCCACCTACCAACAGATTTTTGGCTTTTCTGATGATAGCTTGCTCCACATATATCACTTAGCCAACCACTTTTATAATGAAGATATAGCCAAAGCCAAGAATATCTTAAATCTTCTGATTTATTTGGCGCCCAATATCTCAAACTTTTGGGTCGCCTTAGGCTTATGCTTCCTTAAGGAACAGCGCTATGAAGAAGGCTTAGCCTTCTTTGAGATGGCCGAAATCATCAATGAAGACAATCCTGCCGCCTATGTCTATCGGATTGTTTGTTTGCTAGAAACCAATCACAAAAAAGAAGCGCTCATCGAACTAAAAAAATTGGAAGGCCTCCTCAACAAAAATGCAGAATTAAAAAAAGACTGGCAAGAGCAGATCGAGAATCTAAAAAGACGCATTTAACCCTTTCAGGATGTAGGAGATTTTATGGTTGATGATATAAGAAGAAGGACATCCATTCACGTTACTCACGACCAACAGGCAAGCGGTGTTGGGGAAACTACATCTTTTAAGATGCCGAACGAACCTGCCGTTAGAAAAGAATTTGCAGAGCCGAAACCACTGACATCTATAAAGAGGGAAAAAGCGCTTGAAACGCTAGCAAGAATAGGCAAGTTTGCTGTAGGAGCTCCGGCTACGGCCATATTGGTTGTCATTGGAATTCCATGGGCATGCGCATTTTCTCCAGCTATTCCCATTGCAACGATTATGGGGGCTTTCTCTGGTCGTGAAGGTTTCTTTACTGGATTTCAAGTAGGTATGACTATTGCCTTAGCACCTCTCTATGCGGCAACTAAGATTGTAAGTTGGATGGAGGAAAAAAATAAAGTTTAGCCAAACCGCTTAACTTGGCGATGGCAATAAGGGGTTTTACCCGTTTTGTCGTAATTCAATAGACACTTTCATTAATCTCATACGTTCCCACTTAATTTTAAAAAACCAGCGCATCAATTACAATAAAACACTAATAATCACACAATAAAATAATAATTTATTTAATATATTCATAAAAATGAATTCTATTTGGCAAAAAAACAAATCTTATGATAATTTCAACGCAATTTTAATAATTCCCGGGGACTATTTATGGTTAGTGATCTAAAAATAAACCAATTCACTCACGTTACACATGAGCAACCTTCAAGGGGTGTAAGTGAAACTGCATCTTTTAAGATGCCGAGCGAAACTGTCATTAAAAAAGAATTAGCAGCGCCTAAACCGCTTACTCCGGCAAAGAAAGAAAAAGCACTTGCGATACTTGCAAGAATTAGCAAATTTGCTGTAGGAGTTCCCGTGACCGCTACTTTATTTGTCATTCTAATTCCTTGGGCCTGCGTATTTTCAGTTGCTGTTCCCATAGGATTGGTAGTTGGACCAAAAATGGATGGAGCAATAAGGGGCTTATTTATTTGCATAGCACCTTATATGGCTATACTACGTGTTGTAGAATGGATGGATGAAAAAAATAAAGCTTAACCAAATCGCTTCACTTGGCGATGGCAGTAAGGGGCTTTACCGGTTTTGTCATAATAATTTTGATGATATCCTTCTGCTGGATAAAAAGGACCAGCAGTTGTGATCTCAGTAGCAACATCAAAGCCACGATCCTTCAAGATCTTCTTTAATTTCAAGGCAATATCTCTTTGCTCTTTTGTTAAGTAGAATATCGCCGAACGATATTGATTTCCGATATCAGGTCCTTGTCTATTCTGTTGAGTGGGATCGTGAATCTCAAAAAAGGCTTTCGCTAAGGTTTCATAGTCGATCTTTTTGGGATCGAAGACAACTTCGACAGCTTCAGCATGGCCTGTGCGTCCAGAGCACACCTCTTCATAGGTTGGTTTGGCCACATTGCCGCCTGTGTAGCCCGATGTCACGCGGATGACCCCGGGAAGCTGTTTCAATAGATGTTCTACGCCCCAAAAACAGCCACCGGCAAAGAGTGCTTTTTCATAGCCTTCTTTTGTTTTTGCGGGAATGAAGGTTAAGGAAATGGAATTAACACAGTGCCGTGTGTTTTTTGGCGTGATGCCCTCATTGAGAAAGACATGGCCTAAATGTCCGCCGCAGTGTTTGCAAAGAATTTCGGTGCGAGAACCGTCAGCATCCTTTTTTCTTTCCACGGCGTTACTGATCTCATCTTCAAAGCTTGGCCAGCCGCAACCAGAAGAAAATTTATCGGCAGAAAGATAGAGAGGTGCGTCGCAGCGCCTGCAGACATATACACCTGGCTCATAGTAGCGGTCATATTCACCGCTGCCAGGCGGCTCTGTATGCTTGCCAGCGATGATGCTGTTTTCTTCTGGTGTTAGATCGTGAAATCTTTGCATATCAATTACCTCTAAGTCATTTTTTTACCACAGAGATCACAGAGAAGACAGGGAGGAAGACACGGCTAAAAGATGAAGAACGAAGGATGAAAAAAAGCAAGAAAATCAGAATATATCATTGACCCTTTTCTCGTTTTATTTTTCCTTCATTCTTTAGCGTTTATCCTTTAGTTTTGTCTTCCTCCCTGTCTTCTCTGTGATCTCTGTGGTAAAATCTTTGTTTTTCCCTCTTACGATTTGCCTTTGACCCAAGCTTCCTCTTCTTGCAATACCTTCACGCGCGCAGGACGAATTTTTCTATAGACTTTATGAAAGGGCAAAGGCTGTCCCTGATACTCTAATAAACGGGAAATTGGAATATTGAAAAGAGCATCATTTTTTTCTAAATAGAGCAAAATGAGATCCCAATCCTCATCCAAAACATCGGCAAATTCGCCGCCATTAAGCTGCTCTTTGCTAATTTTTACTCCCGGATCCCTGAAATAGATAGCACCTCCTGATGCTAAGGAAAACAAATTGCCTCCAGGATAAGGCGTATCAAGCTCGATGATCTTGCCATCTTCGTTGAAT
>Ga0207105_1115_pt1 | contig 19501 bp, 18 predicted proteins | sample Alteio_BWMinHeat_77_FD_153569 | JGI IMG/M metagenome (GOLD analysis project Ga0207105, IMG submission 153569) | Enriched cells from forest soil in Barre Woods Harvard Forest LTER site, Petersham, Massachusetts, United States -... | ecosystem: Environmental > Terrestrial > Soil > Temperate forest >... | reverse complement strand
AACCTCGCAAGCTACTACATCGGCACTCCCGATCCGCGTCTTCTGAATCCCACTATAGGACAACGCCTGATTATTTCCTGGTCTGTAGATCAAGAGTATTTTGACCGTGAGGAGTTGCGTCTTTTGATAAAGGTGCGTTTTCGCAACCGTGAAGAAATTACCGAGAGTAGGCTTATCTGCTCTAAAACCGGGACTTATGTCTATTCATTACTTAATGACGACTTCTTTGAAAAAGATGGCATTTTAACGTACAAAGTGGAACTGCTAGCAGGAGATTGTGTCATAGAAGATTGGCGCCATCAGCTCTGGACAGACCTCATCAGCTTCGAAGAACCGCCAAGCAATGAAAATGCTGCGGAAATAGAATTGCCAAAACCGACAGCTCCTGAAGACTAGAATGCGTTATTGCGATAATTAGGGCTTTAAGCCTTCTTTGCGTTTGTTTTCATAAGCAAGCACGCATTGTTTCAGCAAATCAACTTTCTTTTCTTCCTCGGTTTTTAGCTCTTCCATTTTTGCCGATAGATGATAGTAAGCAATCTGATTGTTAACACTAATTTGCTCGCGAAGCTCTAGCCCAGTCAAAGCTTTTATTCGAGAAATCACTGCTTTGATCTCACGACAAAACGTCTGAATAAATTCCGGATCATACACCGGCCACGCCAGCTTTAACCTACTGTTAGAACAATACAAGGAACCATAGAGAGCCTTAACAAAAGATACTGACATGGTTTCCTTTTGATAAGGCAATAGTTTAGAATAACTTTGCCATAGCTTTTTCCGATTCTCTGCATTGCTTTGAGCACTCAGCTTAGCCAAAAAATCATCCCAAAAAACTGCGGCAATATAAGTCTCTTTCCAATTTTTTTTATCCACGCCATTGCGTTCTAAAAGGCGATATTTTTTAGCAAATAACTGTTTCCAAAGGCGCTCATCATTAGCTATGTGGCGCCACTGCTTACAAACTAAAGAAAGTTGAGTGAGTTCTTGAGGTTCACAAAAAGCAAATATTTCAAGAAGCATGTCTTGATGTATTTTTAAAGACATGTTTGTTTTTTTTCGGGCAGAAGAGCAGGTTCCAAAACATGAAGCCCAGGGAATGTCCAAAGAATTTGAGCAAAATACTTTTTTTAACCACATAAATCACCTCTCATCACAAAAAAATTTGGATTCACTTCCTACGGTTATTTCATTTAAGAATAATTGGATTTTTTTAACATCATCATATTCTTATAAAAACACATGATCCTTATACCTTTCTAGCTAAAGAATTTCGTAAGATTTGGCAGAAAAAGCTTCAGGAAGAACTTGATGACATTTAAATCTCTTCAAGCTGATGGTTTTCAAAAGCAAGAATACAGCTGTCTAAAAGATCGGATCTTCTTTCTTCATCGCTTTTTTCATTTTCGGATTTTGCATCCTCATAATAATAATTGAGATGCTCTTGGAAGCTGACTCCCTGCGAAAGATCCACACGCGTTAACACTTTCAATCGAAGGGTCAATTGCTTAATTTCATTATTAAAAGTTTTATTAAATTCCTGATTGGAAATTTTGGTCGGCACTCCTTTCGCATTGGCAGTATATAATGAACCATAAAGAATTTTCGCTACACTCAGTGGTAAGTTTTCTTTCTGATCTGGTGAAAGTCTCTGATATATTGACCAAATTGATTCTCTGTCTCCAAAAATGACGTGCAATTGCTTTGAAAACTTCAACCACATATCTTTAGCAATATAAGCATCTTTCCAGGTTCTAATTACTGATTTGTTTTCGGATCCAAATTGGCTCTGATAAAGTCTTTCCCAGAGCTTTTCATCATTAGCGAGGCATTTCCAGCGCTTTGATACCAAAGAAATTCTGACCAGATCCTTAGCAGAGCAAAAAGAAAGCACATGAGACAAGATCGGCAGGGGTAGCTTCACATCATTTTGTGAATGTTTTGAATGAGAAAAAAATTCCCAAAGAACAGGTGTCCAGCTTCTAATCGCGCACAAAAAAGTTCCTGGGGACATAAGAGACTCGCTCATATTTTTGAAGATGACTAAAGGCGATTTTTTACTTCTACATAATGATTAATGCACATAGTCGCTAAAATTGAATTAGCGTTGAATGAGGAAAGAAAAGCTTGCTGAGGTATGACCTGAAGGGCAATCCAAATGATCAGTTTCGATCTTAATCGTTCGATTTCATCGTTGAAGCTTTTATCAATAACTTGCCGAGGTATATCGATAAAGCCTCTATCTTCAAGGACAAAAGCAGAACCAAACAGTGTTTTTGCCAAATCAATGGGAAGAGCATCTTTTCGATCCGCTGTTAACTTCTGATAGCCTAACCACAATCCATTTCGCTCTTCAAGGCTTCGATGATCGGAGAATTTTGCTTCAAAATCACGCCAAATTTTAGTAGCGACATAGAGCTCTTTATAAGTTTGTTTGCGGAGTTTCTCTTTGGAATTCTTTTTTAGTTCGTTAAATTCTCTCCGATAAATTCTTTCCCAAAGATAATCGCTGTTAGCTATCTCACGCCAAGATTTAGAAACCAATGAAACATTAGCAAGCTGTTGCGATGTAAAAAAAGCAAAGATTTCCATCAAGACATCTCTTGATAGTTTTACAGAATCTTTTTTACTGAGATGAAAACCTGTAAAACAAGGAAAATGGGCTTGAATAAAGGAACTAAGATTTTTTGTTCTCATAGTATGTTTCTTAAAAAAGAAAAGTTATGCAAGGCTTTGCAGCTTTGCACAACTTTTAATATCTTACATGAGTAATAATGAAAAGACGAAAGCAAAAAGAGCAAAAGACTCAATAATTCCAATCGCTGCAAAGCACTTGCCATAGACTGCCGGCTGTTTTGCCGAGGCCTGAATCCCTGTCGCGCAAACTCTTCCTTGAAAAACCGATGAAGCAAAGAAAGCGGCTCCAGAAAACACCCCAATAGCGATTCCTCCGATCGGAGACAGTGTTCCGGCTTGGATGGCTTTGCTCATCAAAAGCATCAAGATAAATCCATAAATCGACTGAGATGCAGGCGCTGCAGACATACCAATGAACTTGCCGTGACCTTCTTCTACCCGGCTCATAACAGCGTGCGATGCTGCTCCGGCAATGTAGCATCCAATGCTACTGCCAACAGAACTGACCCCCAAAACAATGGCTGGGCCGACCATATTATAATCCATATTATTCTCCTTTTTCATTCAATCTTAAGCTTGCGAAGAGGATCAAAAAGTTTTCCTCCGCCTTCAAAACTGTAGTGATACCATTCTAAGAAATTGAGACGCAACCCATGGATGACGCCGCTCATAATGCTAAGTACGATGTTCACTGTGTGTCCTAAAATCAAAATCACAATGGCAAAGACAATATTCACAGAGGCTGCCAATTCATTCGTCGTCGACGCAAGCATAGCACCTGCTAATCCCAAAGCATAGAGTCGCAGATAGGACAGCGAATCGGCAAATAATTGAATAACCATGTTGATCATGTCCAAAAGAGCTAGAAACTTGCTTTCAAAAACGGTTAAAATGAACGCAATGGCAAGACCGCCATAAATAAGATAGAGTCCGCTTTCAGCCGCTTGCTGTGGGGTAATATCAAAGACAAAATCAATGATAGAGACAGCGTGAAGAAAGGATGGCAAATAAAGATAGCACCCTGCAATAAACAAAAGCCATCCGATATTTTTCCAATGCCGATTCAAATAACGAATCATTGATAGTGATATGTGAATGACGCCTATGAGTAAAGCTAGCTCCAGCATAATGTTATCGGCAAATTTGTTCGCCATCTCGTAATTGACTTTTCCATTCGGTTCGACCGTAGAGGCTTTTTCGAGAAACTCGTGCGGATTGGTAACGCCCTTAAGCTGCGGATATTTTTTCACCCATTCATGATAAGTTTCATCCTTATGCTTAAGAACATAGGCTGCTTTCCTTTCCACGAGCCAATTCATCATAGACATCTTTCGAATAGGATTGTTTAAATCGATGCTAATCCCAAAAAAAGTATTAGTGAGCAATCCCCACCCAATGACAAAAAAACATAAGATCATAAACAAGCTTAAGACGCGCTTTCCTACACTATGGGTAATGGAGAACTTGTAGCGTATGTATAAGGCCACACAGAGCAAAATGAGTCCATAGCCCGCATCGCCGATAATGAAAGCAAAAAATAAGGAAAAAGCAAATAAAACCCATAAGGAAGGATCTTTATCCGTGTTTGAAGGAGTGTCATAAATATGCACTAAATCTTCTCCCACACGTGCTGCGCCTTTATTCTCTAAATAGGTGGGGATCACGTCAAAGGTCTCAATAGCTATTTCTTCTATATGCACATTGAATCGTTCAACGAGCTGACGCAATTGCGCTATTTGATGGACAGGAACCCAACCTTCTATAGCAAAAATATTGCCTTCCATAACGGGCTTAACTGCACTTTCGGCCGCATGCAAATGATAGGTATTGAGTTTATAGATAAGGGCGTGGTGCAAAAATGTATTATATTTGGCGTACGTCTTAATGCGCTGTTCTACCTGGAAAATTTCTTTGTGGACCTCGCGATATCGGCGCTTCAAAGCCCCAAGCGGAGTGTCGATGTGGATCTCGCTCATCTTCTCAAACTGCTTAGGCTCTTTGTTGACGCCCACGAAATAATCTAGACTGTGGTTAGTACCGACATAAATCACTTCTCGAGGCAGCTCTTCTGATTCCGCAAAGCCTTCGCGCGCACAATAAAACTGAATCTTGCAATGGCCTTCTTGTTCAATATAAGCGATATCTTCTTTGGAAAAATCCCCAAAAACTTCTATTCGAGACATCTCCAAACGATCAAGGCGTTCCTCTTCTAGCAACTTATCTTGTGTTTGCTTAAGAGAAAGAATCTTCTTTACTAAACCCTCGGCAAGGGCATATTCTTCCGTTTCTTCCTGTTCAACAGGAGGCAGCCCGCGCAATATCTTAATAGCCTGAGCCATCATTTGCACTTCTTGCGGCACTTCTTTAATTTTGGCCGGACCTGTTTCAATAAAATGCACAACGCCGGCTTCTTGAGCTTGTTCAAAAAAGGCTTTGCGATCGCTCTCCAAGCCCATAAAAAGGAATTTTTTCACATCATAGCGCATGAGACGCCCCCTGTTGCCTTTGCTGTCTCTTAGCTAGCTTGTGAGCCACAATCTTAGCTTTAGCAACTTTTGCTTGTGATACCGCAGTCAATTGCTGATCGCCCAAAAACACTTTGATTTTTTTGATGTTTTTAATAGCTCTGGGAATGAGTATCTTTTCAAATAAATTCACCCGGATGGAAACTTCACGCAACTCTTTTTCTAAAGCTGTTTTTTTTTCTATAGAGACATCGATCTTAGCTTTGGCTTGTGCCAACGATCGAATTCCCAAGACAACCCCATCAACCCATGCCGGCGTATCAAATAAATCATAAGAAAAGTCAGCAAAAGTCAAACCTTCAAAATAAGGAACTTCAACCCCTGCTATATTCTCATAGCGTTTGCGGACTTCAACTATTGTTGCTACATAGGTTGGATCAATCGCAGTTTTATCGGAAAGCAATGCTGCATATTGCTCTACAGCGGCATGTGATTGCTCAAACTCTTTCTCCAAGGCTGCAATTTCAAGGCGTGCATCATTGACTTCGATCTGAAGCATCGCTTTCTTCAACTGCAGTGTAGGCAAATACTTTTCAAGCTGTCCTAAACGGCTTTGTTGAAAACGCAATTCATTTTTTGTTAACTTAACTTCTGCCATAATTAATCAGGCCAGTATTTATCTAGTAAAACTTTCTTGATCCCAACTTCTTCCGGTTTAAAACACTCCGCTAATGTCTTCCAACCTAAATCAAGGGCCTCTTCAAGGCTATAGTTGACCTGAAGATTCATCATCCTATCTTCAAATAAATGCGAATAAGCTAAAAGCTGCTCGTCCCAACGCGATAGTCTAAATCCCATCCCCTGCCTTTCACGCGCTTTCTTCGACTCGGCATACAAACGGATCATCGCATTGGCCAAATCACCATGGTCTTCACGAGTCACTTTTCCAATAACCAGCTGCTTTAAACGCGATAATGATCCAAATGGGTCGATGCGGCCATTGTGCAAATAAAACTGCCCTTCGGTGATATACCCTGTATTGTCCGGAATAGGGTGGGTAACATCATCACCTGGCATTGTGGTAGCGCCAATGATTGTAATGGAACCACTGCCTTCAATACGCACGGCTTTTTCATAACGGCTTGCCAAATCAGAGTATAGAGATCCGGGATATCCTCGATTGGATGGAACTTGATCCATAGTGATCGCAATTTCTTTAATAGCATCGGCAAAGGCCGTCATGTCAGTAAGCAAGACAAGGACGTTTTTGTCATTCATCGCAAATTTTTCAGCGCACGCCAATGCCATGTCGGGCACCAATAAGCACTCTACAGCCGGATCAATAGCACGGTGAATGAACATCACCGTCTTATTCATTGAACCCGATTCTTCGGCATTGTCGATAAAAGCTTGGTAATCCTGAAAGGTTAGCCCCATTCCACCGATGATAACAACATCAGCATCGGTCTGATTGGCAATACGCATCAATAAAGCATTATAAGGTTCGCCAGGAACAGAAAAAATGGGGATTTTCTGAGACATCACCAAGCAGTTAAATACATCGATCATCGGGATGTTCGTTCTCACCATCTCTCGGGGAATCACGCGCCGCACCGGATTAAAAGATGGAGTTCCAATGTTAATCGCTTCACCTACAATTTCAGGCCCCCCATCAATGGGAACACCTGCTCCGCTTAAACGCCTTCCTAAAAGGGAGTCTCCATAGGTTGCCTGCATCTGTCTTTTGAGAAATGTCACTCTATCTTCAGTGGATATCCCTCGTGTATTTTGAAAGACCTGCAGCGTAACTTGGTCGCCTTCGATGCGCAGCACTGAAGCATAAACGCTGCGGCCATCCTTCAGATCAATACGCGCAAGCTCTCCAAGGCTTACCCCTTCAGCTGTTACTGTGATGAGATTTCCACGTAAATCATTGATTTTGTCATATACCATCTTCATGAGGACTACCCTTCTCTTATTTTGTCTGCAATCATCTCTTCAATTTCAGCAAAAGTTTTGCGATATTCATCGGATTTATCTTCGAGGAAGTTCATGTTTTTGATCTTGTTTTGCAAAGATAAAAAATATTCCCTTGCCTCATCATGACCCTTAAACTTGAATTTGGAATCAAAGATCTGATTGATGAGCGTAAATAAAGCAATCTGCCTTTCCAAAGGACAGTAAGCATCTTCTTTGTCAAAGGCATTCTGCTGAAGATAGCTGAAATCATAAAGTTCAGCCTTAAGGAAAACAATCATATCTTCGATTGCAGTACCTTCCTCGCCGACGACTTCCATCCTTTTGCGGATCTCATCGCCTCTTTGCAAAAATCTTTCCGCCTTTTTCACCATCGCGCCCCAGCCCTCAACAATCTTTTCGAGCTCTTTGCTGACGGGTTGAATATATTTCGACCAAGAGATCAATGGATCTATAGCAGGATAACGCCTTGAATCAGAGCGCTCTCGCGAAAGGCCTAAAAAAGCCCCCACAACAGCAAGAGTTGCTTGTGTGACGGGTTCTTCAAAGTTTCCGCCTGCAGGAGAGACGGCTCCCCCGATAGTCACAGAACCTTGCTTTCCATTCCTTAACGCCATGACGCCGGATCGTTCATAAAATTCTGCTATTCTCGAAGATAAATAAGCTGGAAAGGCTTCTTCGCCAGGGATCTCTTCTAGACGCCCGGACATCTCCCTCAATGCTTGAGCCCATCTAGATGTGGAATCGGCGAGCAGCAAGACATCCAAGCCCATCTGCCGATAGTATTCAGCGATGGTCATCCCCATGTAAATTGAAGATTCCCGCGCAGCAACCGGCATCGACGAGGTATTGCAAATAATCACGGTTCTAGTCATCAGCGTCTCGCCACTATGCGGATCGATAAGATGAGGAAACTCGCGCAAAATCTCAACTACTTCGCCGGCGCGCTCCCCGCAAGCTACGACGACAACGATATCTACCGAAGAATACTTTGAGAGATGGTGCTGTAACACCGTTTTTCCTGCGCCAAAGGGCCCGGGAGAGCAAAAAGTTCCGCCTTTCATCAGAGGAAACTGCGTGTCAATGATGCGGCAGCCCGTGTCCATCATCTTAGTGGGCTTGACTTTCTCGCCTTCATGCAGGGAATTTTTGATAGGCCACTTCTGGACCATCGTAAATTCAAATTCTTTACCGGATTCATCTTTAGCCTTAGCCACAACAGTATCGACGGTATAAGACCCTGGCGATATGACCCAGGTCAACTTATAAGTTCCGAACAACTTAAAAGGCACCATGATGTAATGATGAAATCTTCCCTCTAGGGTTGTCCCGAGGGCATCCCCTCTTTCAACCATCTGACCGACTTTTGCCATAGGTTCATAATCCCAACGGCGGCTTCGATCAATGGGTGGCAAATAGATCCCACGCGGCAGAAATAATCCCGCCGCATTGGCGACTTCTTCTAAAGGATTTTGCAAGCCATCAAGAATCGACATCAGCAGCCCGGGACCAAGCTCGGCTTCAAGCAACTCTCCGGTGAAGTGCACCGGGGTGTGGTATTCTATCCCTTTGGTGTCTTCAAATACCTGAATCTTGGCGAGATCGCCGGCGATTTCAATCACTTCCGACTTCAGCTGCATGCCATCCAGTTCAACCATAGCAACTTCGCCTTGGCGAATGTCGCCTTCGAATTGAACTTGGAGAAGGTTGCCAAAGGCATTGACGACTTTGCCTTTAATTGAACAAATTTCTTTTTCAGTGGTCTGACTCATGATATTTCCATCATCTAACGTTTATTTATTTATGATTTTGTCAACGACTTTGATCCCTTGTTCTCTATCCAGGGCGTGCCAATTTTCGACCATGATTAACTGAATCATATAACCTAGAATGCGGTCGATTGAAAAGAGATCAAAGCCTAACATCTCATCGATCTTATTAAATCGATATTCACAAAGAGCCTTTTGCAGCTCCAGTGGCTTATTATAATAATTTTCAAGTAAAGGAATTAGATCTTCAAACTCTTCTGGGGCAAAGTACCCTTGCGCATCTTTTTGAGCAAGAATCTGCGCTACGATGATATCTTCAGGATCTTCATACTGCAATTCTAGGGCCACATCCCTTCCCTGCTGCTTAGCGCGAAATCCTAAGAGAATCAGACGTAGATTGCGCTCAAAAGCTAGGTAACGGTGCAGAAATCCTGAGGAATGCTTTAATTCCTCTTTAAAAGAGAGAACGACGAGTTCAGAAAAATGATCGAGTCTTTTTTGAACATCGTCATACTTGTCAATGAATTGATAAATATAGGAAGGAAAAGTGATGTTGAGAAGGCTATCGGGCGAAAATAACGCCTCTTCCAAAAAGGAGGCATCCAAGTTTCCTCTAAAATCCAACTCCTCTTCTTGCCAAAAGGCACGGATATTTTTTATATCATAAAGCCTTCTAACTACCCGAACTTTGTCATAATCGGAGCGCGTCAAATTATCCTTAAGCAAAATCTCAAGCTCACGAAAACTTATTTCAGGGGGTTGATCAAAATCCAATTTTGGCAATGCTGTCGTGATAAAGTAATAAAAATTTTTCATAGTTACTTTGCGAATATTAACTTTCGGAAATCTTTACGCAGATATTGAGTCAAAAGCTCTTGTAGAGCCGTATCACTGATGTCTACAGTGATCTTCTTTCCTTCCAGCTTTACCTGCGCACCGCCGGCAAAATCGCCAAGGGTGACGCTCTGTCCTTTTAACTTTTTTAAAAATTGTTCGGCTAATAATCGATTGACTTCCTTCGGAGGCACTGTATGGGGAATTAAGGCGACTAAATCCGTTGCCAATCCTTCTTTTTCAATGGCATGGATAATGGCTGAAATTAATTTGCTTATCACGTTAGGATCGGCCATATGCTTCTCTAAAAGAGAGTGCAGCTCTTCATTGAAAAGACTGTGCTCAATGCTCTGTTTCAACGCTTCTAAGCCCTGTTTCGCTGCTTGCACAAGGGACAACTGGAAAACCTTGCGTTCCTGCTCAAGTTCAGCTTTTGACGCAAGATGAAGCTTTTCAGTTTGTTTTTTAGCGTCGGCAATAATTTGAGCAGCTTGCGCTCTGGCTTCTTCGATGATCTGCTCTGCTTGTTTTTTTGCAGGCTCTAACGTCTCATTCTTTAAAGCCTCGCAAATTTTTTTGATCTTATCTTGACCTTTGTCTAGCGTTTTCATGGCACCCATCACTAAAATGATTTTATCTTAAACAACGTATGACTTATTTCCCAAATTTTTTCAAGGCGATAATCATTTAAATAAAGAACTATGGATAATGAATAATCAATGAAAAAATTTTACTTTTAATTTTCAATTGTTTCAATCTAACTTTTTTGCCATGCCGAAGAATAATCGGCGTTGTTGCATAAATCTGATGCCGTTCTTACAGAACTCAACATTCACTGTCAGATTACCTAGGCCTCTCGCTTTCGCTTCGGCCTAGGCTATGATATGAAGGCCCTTCAGGCCACATAAGGATGTCTTTTGGGACTTTCAATGGTCTGAAGGACCCTAATAACATAGCCTAGGCCGAAGCGAAAGCGAGAGGCCTAGGTAATCTGACAGAGAATGTTGAGTTCTGTAAGAACGACATCAGATTTATGCAACAATGCCAGTATAAGCACTACCCAAAAATTGGCATTTGGGCGGTGCCAATTTTGAAGTCACGTTCGGTATAAAGTTCTTTCTTCTATAATAAATTTCTATAAGCTTCTGAATCAACGTTCAACTGGGCAAATTCATTTTTTGTAAGTTTGGTACGAAGCCAACTAAAAATAGCTGTAGCAATCAAGCCTTTTGGATCAATTTTATGCTTGTCAAAAAGCAGGTGTATCATTGCTCTTTTTTGTTCTAAATTAAAATAGAGACCAATATCGGATAGACTTTGCCAACGCAGATCCTTCATAAGCCAATCAATTTCCTCCTCTGTAAGGGCTTTTGAATTGCGAATGACGAGAATGCGACGCAGACTCTTAATCTCTTCTATCTCCCGTGTCTTAAAAAAGGTTTCAGGATATGAGGTTAAGTATTCCCGCAGTTGTTTTTGACACCCAGGATGCCTTGCTTCAATTTGCTCTAGTAACTTCAACGTGGCGTCTAAGGCTTTTTCGGATACTAAGGTATAAGAGTGTATTTCTGACTCTAATGCCAAAATGATCCCATGAAATGCCTGGACGATAAGGTTTGGAGAAGATTTTGCCAATTCATCGTAACAAGCCATGAGTTTTTTTCCAGACTCCAGCTGCAAGAGTTGATTTAAAGGATCCAAGTCTCTTACAGCTAAGCTTTCAAGATTTTGCGTCAAAGCCTTAAAAAAGGCTGTCAGCCTTATGCTGAAGCTTGAAGTATTCAAATCAATCGGGTTTTTTGGTGGATCATCTTGAATAAAGAATGCGAGACATGTTTTTGCTTCATCGATACTTAAATCCTCGACCAAATGGCTGGGAATTCTGTATGCCGCAATATTTTTAAGAATGGGAAACAGCTTATTTTGATTTGCCAACTCTCTAATGAATTTCTTCCGCCATTCCGGAAGAGTATCAATGAAGTTCTGATGTAGATATTTTTCCAATTTTGCTTGGTTTAAAATCTCTACGAATTTGGGCAACTGATCAGTGCAAGAAACCCAATATCCAATTTCAAGAAGATTATCTGTATCTTTTTCAAGAAAAAAAACAGCTTGTTCAGCTGTGAACGACTTCACAAGCTTTATTGGATCTTTGTGCATCCTTTTAAGCTCTATTTCCCATAGACAGTTTAATCCATTGATGCATTTTGGATTTTGAGTGTCGCGGCAACCATACAAGAGATACAAATAGTCTGTTTCTTCTGTTTTGCTGTCCAACAAATAATGAACTACATCGCCATCTTCAAGGTTTACAAAAAGATTAGCCAATTGTGCATCGCGTTGTACCTCATTCTGAAGGCTTCCAAGCTGATGAATCAATATCCTAATTTCTTCATCTGAATTTGCCTTCTTTTTTATCATCATAACAAGCTCCGCCATTTTGTCGGGACTTAAGGATCCAAACTCTGGAATTGTTGTTCCGCATGATCCGGAAAAGATGACCAACGATCGCAAAGCTTCTGGAGAAAGAAGATTGAGGTCTTCTTTTTGGCAACTTTGAACTATTTTTTGAGCAACTTTTTTCTTCGGCTCCTCACTCAAAAATCTTAAGTTGTTTTTAAAACATTTTTGCAAAAAAGCATCGGGAATGGTCGTAATGCTATAACTAAAAATAAGGTCAATGATCGGATCGATATCAATTCCAAAATCCAAGTGCTCTATCAGTATATCATGAAAAGGTAGCAGATCATTAATGACCTCAACCTGTCCCTTCGTAGGAAAAAACATTCTTTTTTCTTTTATCATAGACTCAAAAGTTGACCTAAGATGCTCTAGGCATTTTTGTCGGAACTCCACAGGAAGCGATGTCCTTTCCACAAGCGCGAGGATATTTATTAGGTTCCTCCATTCCAAAGGATTTTCAGAGGCTACTAATTGATTGAGCTCCTGCAAAGTAGCTTTTGCAAAGCTTTCCTTAATTTCAGCATCCACTGCCGCTTTTTTTTCAAAGCTGTAAAATGAACGATTGATGAGCAATTCCTCAAAATAAGGAGTAATTCTCTTAGGATGCTGGCGGATCTCTTCCCATGATGGCTTTGTGACTAAGGTGCTTTGAGTAGCGGCTTCTTTTTTTTCCTCTGGGGCTATTTCTTTTTTCTGTTGTTTTGCCTCGATTTTGTTGGGAATCTCAAGCTTCTTCAACACATAAATGCTTAATGGGATCTCTTCCCCACTTTTAAATTCTTTCCATGAACGTTTGACTGATTTTCGATAATTTGCAGAAAATAGCGCCGGAATGCATATGATCATGGCCGCCGTTTTGAAAAAGTGGCTAGCTTGCCATATGAGACCATGTTTGATAACAGCACACCCCAACTTTACATATTCTTTGTTATCAAACTTGCGGACTTTTTCTTTCCCGTTTTTAGCTTTATAATTGGGATAAGCATAATTAGCCCGAGAGATCGTATCAAAGCGCTCAATTTTCATAAGAAATTCGTTTAGTTGGATAGAAGGATTTTTCGAGATAAAAGATATGACCTAATCCTTCAATTTTTTCAAGGTCATAATCACCATGGATCCGTTTTAAAGGTTTCATTTATCGCTTTATCGTGATAAAATCTGCTGAATATGACTCAAGAAAGCGCTAAATCCGATATCTTTTTAAATCGCACCTGCTGGGGGTATGTTTCTACCCGCGTTCTTGATACCCCTTTTTGGGCCATCTACAATATGCTCCCCTTCATTCTCTATAAGGATCTCCACGCCACTCCCTTGCAGCTGGCCGCCGTGATTACATTAAAACCGCTTTCCTCCCTTTTTTCAATGTATTGGAGCGCCTCTATCGACAAAAGGCAGGATCGCCTCGTTTCAAATATCATCTGGGCCAGAGTGTTGGGGTATCTGCCTTTCTTTCTCTTTCCCTTCATAAGCAATCCTTGGTTCTTTATCGCCGCCTTCGGCTTTTATATGACGCTCACTTTGGGAATCGTTCCTGCTTGGATGGAGATCTTAAAACAGAATATCCCCAGCGTCATGCGAGAACGCGTTTTCTCATACACTCAGGCTTTTGGATATATGGGTGGTGGTCTTCTACCTTTCATCCTGGGCTGGCTCCTTGACAGCCATTATCAGGCATGGCGCTGGATCTTCCCCCTAGCTGCGACTTTGTCGCTTACCGCACTGCTGTTTCAGGCCCGCATCCGCATTAAACCACAAGATAAACAAAATTCAGCCCCTCCTCCGGCAACACTTGACGTTCTGAATTATTTAATCAAACCGTGGAAAAATGCCTGGCAGCTAATTCGCAAGCACCCCGACTTTTTAAAGTTTCAGATCGGTTTTATGCTTGTAGGATCCGGATTGATGATCATTCAGCCCATCCTGCCTGTATTTTTTGTCGACGTCCTAAACTTATCATACACTGAACTTGCCCTAGCGATAACGCTCTGTAAAGGCATAGGATTTGCCCTCGGGTCCCCCCTTTGGGCCAAATGGATCAATCGCATCGATATCTACCGCTTCAGCAGCTGGATTACCGCCTTAGGGTGCCTTTTTCCACTCTTTCTGATTTTGGCAAAGTTTCACATCGCCTGGCTTTACGTCGCTTATCTCAGCTATGGCTTCATGCAGTCCGGCAATGAATTAAACTGGAATATGTCGGGACCCATCTTTGCCCGCGACGAAGACAGCTCCGTTTTCACAAGCGTAAATGTTCTTGCGGTAGGTTTACGCGGATGCTTTGTCCCAGCGTTAGGAACTTTTTTCTGCTATCTTTCAAATTCTGTTGTTGTGATGCTTATAGGAGCTCTTTTATGCATGCTCGCCACTTGGCGCCTTGCGTTGTACGGGAAAGCTTTGAAAGGGCAGAGTGCCGGGGAGAATCCAGAATTCAGAATCCAGAATTCAGAATGAAAGGCCGATGTTGCCCAGTAGTCAGTAGAACGGCAGCAATTCAGAATTCTATGTTCTTAAGCTTTATATCGTTCTTACAGAACTCATCTTGGTTTGTCATTTTACCCAGGCCTCCCGCTGCGCTTCGGCCTGGGCTATGTTATTAAGGTCTTTCAGACCAAAACCACTCTGCATGGCCTGAAGGGCCACAATAACATAGCCCAGGCCGAAGCGCAGCGGAGGCCTGGGTAAATCAAAGTTAATTGTTGAGTCCTGAAAGGACGAGATAAGTTCCAGAAATGCCCTAAGCTTTTTTTGTCTTTGGGTTATTTTCTAGCCACATATTTTAATAAAGCAGCTATACCATCGAGCGCTGCTTGATTTGCTGGATCAAGCTTCAATGTCTCTTCATAATCCTTTAATTCTCGCAGCTTATTGGCAGCTTTACCTCTTTTGCTATCTTGATCCACCGCAAAGGCCACTCCTGCAACAGCCAAGGCTGCTCCTATGACCATAAGAGGAATGCCAATGCCAAATGCCGGCAATAAAGCACATCCAACAATAGTGCTAACAAAGCCTAGGGCAACAAGAACCTTACCCATAGCTTTGCCAACTGCAGCCAAATTTTTCTGGGTTTGAAGTTCTTTGCGAACGGTAGCGATAGAAGATAACGCATTGCCCTGAGTTAATTTTGCTAAGACATTTGAAGTTTGGGAAGGAGTGCGAGAAATAGATGTAGAGGGGTGGATCCTACGACTTGATTCTGGCAGTTCCATTGATGCACTCATAGCCGTCTCTTATTTTTTAATGTTTTTAATATATTTTTGTAGCTCCTGAGCTTCCGCTTTAAGCTTTTGTAAATCAACATTGGATACATCTTCATTTTCCATCTCAATAGCTATTTGCAATAGTCGATTTGCCTCTTCATGATCTTGCATTTCAAGACAGCAGCGTAGTGCACTAAGATAAGGTTCGATTGAATCCATTTTGTGGATAATGGCTACTTTGAAAGCAAATAGAGCTTCTTGCAGGCGATGCTCCTGCTGCCAAATTACTCCAAGACCCGTCCAAAAGCTTGAAATGGTGGGATTCAACACCAATAAAAACATAAAGGCATTTTGGCTGTCTTCAAAGCGTTTTTGATCGATTAATTTCGTACAGACTTCATAGAGGTCCAACATCTGCTCGTTAGTAAATCCAAGAAGTTTTTGAAAAGTGTCTCCTTCCAGCACACTCTTCATTAAAAAATCACTATCTTTGATATGAGCTAATTTTTCCTCAGAGACTTTATAGTCATCGACATTTTTTTCTTTATTCTTACTAATCTCGCTAAGAAGTGTGAAATATCCGGACTCAAACTTTTCTTTGAATGCCGTCAGTGGTGCAAGCATCTGCAATTTGAGGCGTTCTTTATATTGCGCTAAGGTCTCAGGGGAGTTGGATTTATATCCCGCTTCTTGCTCTTTGACAGCGATATTAACAAAATCTAGAGCATACTCTTCAAATCTTTTGTGGTTACTATTCTCAGGCATAAAGACTCCATTAAAAACTAAAAGGAATGCCTATTCATAATTATATAAAAGAAATGATTATTTAAAAATAGTTATTGTCATTTTAAATACTGATCGAAAATAGCTAAACTGCATTCTTCGACAACATCGAATTTGCTAAAAATACCCTTTTCATGGTAAGCACTTCTGCAGTTTCAACACGCTATTTTTACCAAGGATCCTAAAATGATGTTAAAAAAACTCAATCTTTTGCTTACCAGTGGATTTTGCCTTTTTGGCCACTTTTCTATGGAAGCGCTCTCCCCTTCAGAAGAAAAGACCATGCAAGAGAGTTTCAGTCAATTAGCTCAAGAGCCAGACGCAGTAACATTCCAGCCTCCTTCAGGATGGCACCTTGCCGACCCTAAGGCTCTTCCTCCAAGTGTCAAAGTCATGGTTGTAGGCAAAGGAAAGCATGAATTTCCTCCTTCTATTAATTTAGCTACTGAGCAGTATGCGGGCACCCTAAAACAATACCTTAAAACGATTAAAGCAATTAATGATTCTCAAGGCGCTGTATGGAAAGATCTCGGTGCGATCCAAACAGAAGCAGGCGCTGCCAGTTTATCTCAAGCAGATGTCAAGACAGAATGGGGCGAAACCCGTATGATGCATGTTGTGTTTTTGAAAAACGGCATTGTCTATATTTTAACAGCGGCATCCTTAAAAGATGAGTTTCCACAGTACTATAAGGAATTTTTTAGTTCATTGCGCTCGTTGCGGATCAATAAAAATGCTTTTGAAATGGTTAGCAATGCCCAAAAACGCTCTAAATTAGAAACCGCCACTGAAAACTTGAAAAAAGCTTGGCAGGCACAATACGATAAAATTCAACAAGCTTCTGCAAATGTCGCTAAAGAACAGTTAGCAAAGGATGCCTTTGAAAATGGCGACTTTCAAAAAACTCATTGGGAACCTTTTAAAGTCATGCTACAACAGGATTATCAAGAAATGAATCCTGTATGGCACTCTTATCTACTGAATAAACTACAACAAGAGTTAACTTCATAAATAAAATCACCTATAAATTTAGGATAAAAATTTATCCGATATCCTTAATAGTGAAGAGGAAAGCATTAATTGTAGAAATCAACACCGCCCAGAGTGAAAAAAAAATTGCAGAAAAACTCTTGTGTATGCAATACATTGACTAAATGTATTAGAACAAAATTACTTAAACAAAATGGTACCATAAAAGGAGAATGCACTCATGAAAACACTGAAGAGATTAGTTGCTGCAGCAACTTTATTCGTAATAGTAGCTTCTTCAGCTAGCAGCCTGAATGCTCAGGAATATACAACTGACACAGGCGGTTACGGCTATGAGCAAGGTCGCAGAGCACCTAGCATAGCACCGGCTGTAGCCCTCGGCGCAATTGCTTTAGCAGCAATCATTGCTATTGCTGTTCAAAATGACAATCACCATCATAGCCACGGCCACAACGTACATAGCAGTAATTAATCACTGCGTATGAGCATATCCAATGTGCTTGTAAAAGGGGCGCTTACCAGCGCCCTTTTTATTGCCCTCATTTCTTGCTCAAGACCATGTCAAAAGTGGTCAATTGATAAGACCGTAACTCGCTGTCCAAGCTTTAATTCCGGTAAAATCTCCTTAAAGCCTGCATGCCTTTTTGGGGAGATCGAGCTTGAAATCGCCCAGGGCCCTTGCGAACAACGCATGTACCTCAATGTGTTCGCGCTTGAATTTCCATCGCTTCCTGAAGACCCTGCCAAAGCTAAAGTGATCATCTCCTTTGAAGACCGCGAATCTATTACTTATGGATTCAAACTACAGGGAGGGCAGCGTTTGCTTTTACCTGATGAAACTGCCCAAGAAATTACTGCAGCGCTGCTTGAAGGACAATCCTTTTGCCTTAAAGTGGGCAAATATGAATCGACAATTATTCCTAATGGCTTTCAGCGAGCTTTTCAGGAACTCAATTCGATCCCCCGTTCCTAACATTTCCCTATCTGAATATACCGATCGTGACTCAAAAATTGGCGTTTGGCTTTTAAATTCATTTTTAAATTAATATTGAAAATAATTCATTTATTATGATACAATTCATTATAAATAATTTTAAAAACATATGTCATTAGTTAATCTTTCAAGTATACAAAATCATCAAAAATGGGTGGTTGCTAACTCCCAGATTACCTGCGTCGCAAAGAAATCAGGTAAGATACAAAACCTTATAGACTTCAACGCCGTGGTGAAATTTACCCTCAATGAAATTCGAGGAAAAAATGTTCCATACCCGGTTCTCTATGTAGAAAATCTCTCTTTAAAATACACCCATATTCAAACAGCGATAGCTAAACAATCGCTAATTACGCGCTGTTTCCTCAAAATCGTCCTCGCTATTTACGGCTTCGATCGCAATTACAAAGAGCTAGTGAAAACTACACAAACGCTGAAATCACTTGCATCTAAACAGATCGAAACAACGCATCCAAAAGAAATCGATACAGCTACAAAGCCGATTGAAGCGCCTCCTCAAGTCTTTGGAAAAACTATTGCGGGAGCTGGATTCATTAACTCCGGAAATAGCTGCTTTATAGCCTCTGCATTGCAATGTCTAAACTGCATGCCGGAACTGCTGCCTAAAGACATCGATAAAGAACGTTTAAAATCGGAGAGCGAAACCGACAACCAGTTTGAAGAGCGTAAGCAAGCAGCTAGAATAATTCTAAAGCTCCTAGAAAAGATAAACCAGGGTCAAACTTGCACTCGGGATGAAATCTTGGTGATCCGTCAGCTTTTGCATCATCATAATCCAGAGATTCCTGAGGGAGACATTCCGGGAGAATCCAAAGAAGCGCTTCAGGCCTTCTTTGAAATTTTTAACATTTCGCCTCTGACTATTACGGTCATTAATAAAAAAAATGGAAGCCGACACTCTCGGAACGAATCGTCCCTAGGAACGCAGATAGATAAAACCGCTGAAGAAAGCTCATATCCGGGTCTTCTGCGTGGTTTTGAACCAAGTTCTGACGGATCTTATCTTTATAAAAGCCAAGAAGTTGTCGATAGGACAACTCATAAAGCTCCTCTTTATGTTCCTGTCTTTATCGAGCGCCAAGACGATACTGCTGTTGCCCTTCCAAAAACCATGTCTTTAATGAATCTCAAAGATGACAAATATGAACTGATAGCTTGCAAGAATTCTATAGGAGGCCATGCAGTGGCCTTTAGAAAATCCAATGACAAATGGATTAAATACAACGATGCTGAAGTAAAAGAGGTCGCTGACGAAGAAGCCATCAGGGACATGGAAAAAGGATGCGGCATCCTTATTTATCGAAAAAAAGAACGAGATGTTTCTGTCCCTTGATATGGAACAAGGCTGCATGAGCCTCATCTATCGTCTTA
>Ga0207105_1114_pt1 | contig 19520 bp, 24 predicted proteins | sample Alteio_BWMinHeat_77_FD_153569 | JGI IMG/M metagenome (GOLD analysis project Ga0207105, IMG submission 153569) | Enriched cells from forest soil in Barre Woods Harvard Forest LTER site, Petersham, Massachusetts, United States -... | ecosystem: Environmental > Terrestrial > Soil > Temperate forest >... | reverse complement strand
GCATCTGGCTCCCCAGCCCAAAACCTCACTCGCGCCCATGCGCACAGGAATCGATGGCCTCATCGACTCCTTACTCGTAGCTCAACATGTCATGGAGATGTTCCGCCGCTCTCTCCCAAACGGTTGTGCTCGCAATCGGCTTCTCAGGCTCTCAAAACGCCTCATCAAGATCCTCGCCGAAATAAGAAAACTTCCTACCAACTGAATGAAAATGGGCACCGATTGGCCGGTTAACAGGCTAAATCACGTTTCCAGACCTCCAGAGCGTGGAAACGCGACTTGGCGGATCTGGCATGAATCGAGATTCTGAATCGCCTTCCGAACCGGCCCCAAGATACGAGGCACCGGTGGGACCATTAGTTGGTTAATCCAGCATAAGATCCTGGCCACCCGCCAAACTTCGATTCCCCTGCATCAGAACTACCGAGAACTCAGCACAAATTTATTGCCCTCCGGATCTTCAAATATTGCCGACGAGCCCCAGGATTCCTTCTTTGGTTCCTGGAAGAACTTGACGCCGCGCTGCTTTAGCACTTCGGCTGTCTGAAAAACGTCATCGCACCAGAAAGAAATAGATTGAAATGTACCAATACGATCCTCATGTCCTTCCGGCGTGAAGAGCGATAGACCGGTATCGGCGCCGGGGATTGACAGCTCAATCCACCGCTGTCCACCGGGAATGAACTCCTGGTCTGTTTTCACCTTGAATCCCACTGAATCGGTGTAGAACTTCAACGCCGCGTCCTGGTTTTTAACAGGGACACTGATGAATTTAATCCCTCGAATCATCTCTCGTACCTCCACCTGCGCAAGCGTAAGTGCTGCATCGAGTAAACACAATCTGCTATTCTTTGCTATACCTTCAAAAGGTATAGGCATGAAGCGCGACATCATTCTCGATCCTTACGTCCACGGAACGCTGTTGCGCGACTTGGTCGGGCATGACCATAAGCCTGCGGCCTTTCTTATCTACTTCTGGCTATATGCCGAGCAACAACGCTTGGCCAAGCCAATCGCGGTTAGCTACGCCAGCTTGGCTGAGGAAACGGGCCTCTCGCGCTCCGCCTCACAGGCGGCTGTGGGGTGGCTGCTACGGCGAAAGCTGCTCTCCGTAAACAAAGAGGCGGTGACTGCCACGCCGGTCTACGAGGTGCAACGGCCGTGGCGGAGATATGAAGCATAAGAATGCTGCAGATCAGAATCGACATGCCAGCCGTGCATGCGAGGATTCCCCTCGACGTGGCCGACAATTGGTGCCCACAGGCCGAGGCACGTTTCCAGGCTGCCCGGATAGACTCGACACTCGGCAACTGCATGCTCATTGAGAACCCTAACGCTTGCGCCGCGGTAATTCTTTTCCATTCAGGCCTCAATTGTTGACAAGATACTCCGGAAAATCACGGAGCGGCTATCGGATGCCTTCGGCGCTGATGGTACATCCCGCGCATTGCTGATGACGGAGACGCTCGAGTGCCGATCGGGCGTTGGATTCCATCCGCGATGCGTCATCCTTGCGCCCAGAATTCTTCAAAACCTTGGCGTACATAATTTCTACGACGAAATACAACTTCGAGTTCTCCTCGTGGGTGTCCGAAAGAAGCACCAGAGAGTGTCGCAGATCCTCCTCAGCCCGCGAGTCATCCCCCAGCACTTGATACAGGCGGCCACGAATGGAATAGGCTTGTGCAAGTAAGTAGTAATTCGGACCAAAGTAATGGATCCACAAATCGATGACTCGATTGATTCGGTCTAACCCAGCTTGGAAATTCCCCTCTGCCTCATCGAGCAGGCACTCCGCGCCGAACATCCAGGCGAGATTTAGGGGGTCGGGAGTAGTTACCTGTGCTTCCTCACGAGATGCATAGGCCAGGTAGTGGCGCGCCTCTCTCCGGCTGCCCAAGGCCAGCTCAATGATGGCCAGACTACTCGCAGTACGGGCAACTCCAGCATGGTCGCCGGCAGAGTCGTACAACTCCTTTGCACGGAGGCGCAACACCTTCGACTCCTTCAACTGACCGTTATCAGCCTCGAAAGATGCGAGATTATCCAGCGCGTTTGCGTACTGTATCTTCTGATCGGGTAGGGCGCGCAATATTTTGATCGCCGACTCATAGCTTCGTCGCGCCTCGTCAAGGTTCCCGACGTTCTGAAGGGAAAGACCGCGAATGTTCCAGGCAACGCCAGCGACGACGTTATCCAGCTTCTGAGGATTTGAGTCAAGTAGCGGTTGGATTAACCCGAGAGCCGCACGAAAATCTCCCTCAGTGTTTAGGGCCGCAGCGCGGGTGAGCACTTCCACGCCCGATTGCTGGGCGTACAGACCAGAGACCGCGCCAGCGGCCACCACGAGTAAGATCGCAAATGATTGTGATCTCATGCACCCACCATTGAAAAGCAGAGATGAATTTAAGACATACCGATCGCAAGGCTGTTCGCAGAGAATTCCTATCTCTGGTTCAGTGGGACACTGCCAAACGAGATGCTTGGTCGGTTTTGTTCTGACTCTGGCGTGAGCTGTGATCTTTCTTTCAAATCGTGATTACATGCCGATCGATGGCCTCCTGCTCAGAACACCAATGCTCGAATTGCAATGCGTCGACCAGTCCTGGTTTGGATGGAGCAAGCTGCTGACCACATTTCGCTCGTCACTAACTCATTGACGATTCACAAATGGATGCCTGAGGAAAGAGTGGCTCGTTGGCCGACCTGCGTGCAATTTCGTGCGCCGGCGTCCGCAAATGAACAGTCTGCGGGGACAGATGAAGTGTCGGACGTAGGACGATCCGTCAGCACGCCTGCACGCAGCTAGACTGCCGGCGCAAACTCGCGCATTCTTCCTACCCTAGCGAACGTGCGCTGGTTCAGTCCGCGGGGTCAAGAAGCCAAGCTGGCTCGGGCACGGGAGTTCTTGGAGAAAGGCTCGTCGCAAAACTGGAATCGTTACTCACCTGCTTGCAGGGTGACCACATTTCAACGTCTTAACGCCTGGAAACACGCTTTGGCGGAGATTAGCGGCCAATCTTACAAAACTAGCAGCTTGCCGAAAACCATGATCTGGCGCGGGACTCAGAGGTGTTCTATTATTCTTCAGCGGGATTTCTTACCGTTTTGCAAGGTCAGCGCAGCCCGCAGAAACGGACTCACCAGTTGGGGGCGGCAGACTGGAACTCATTTAGACAGAGCATCGGGCCTCCTGAGGCCAGCCTGGGCCAAAAAGCCACACGTGTAGCGGAGATCGCAACTCGAGTAACCGAGAGTTTTGGAACAGCCAATGGCTATCTTAGCCAAGCTAGAGCAACATCACCTGCAAAAAGCGCAATATTCTACACACCATTAGAACGGGCCACTTATGGCGGTTTACCACTCGTTGCGCAGGTGTCAGGGTTCACAGATCGGGGAACAGAAATCTGGAATTGCGAGAATTCCAATTGACTTTCAGCCGAAATCCACTACCATATGGTTGTGGATAGGTTGAGTACAACATTTGCGGCTTTATCTGATCCAACCCGGCGGGCAATGATCGAACAGCTCTCTCATGGGTCCGCCACCGTGCATGGATTGACGGAACCGTTTGCACTCTCGCAGCAGATGATTTCAAAACATATTGCCTGCCTGGTGCGAGCGAGGATTGTGATCAAGACGAAGCGTGGACGAGAGAGTGTGTGCACGCTCAGGCCGGAGGCGATTAAGACAGTCAGCGACTGGGCGTTCAGCTATCGCCAGTTCTGGGAAGAGAGTTTCGACAAACTGGATGAAGTTGTAAAGCAAATGAAGAAAGAGGAGGTCAGAGATGACAAAAAACACGGTGAATGAAACAGAGCCGATGGTTATCACGAGAGTTTTTGATGCCCCACGCGAATTAGTTTGGAAGGCGTGGACAGACCCGAAATATGTGATGCAGTGGTGGGGGCCGAAGGGTTTCACTGCACCCTTTTGTGAGATAGATTTTCGCGTGGGAGGAAAATTTCTCCTTAGCATGAGAACGCCGGATGGGTGGGAGGGCTGGAACGGTGGTGAATACTATGAGATTGTTCCGTACGAGAAGATCGTCTCATCCATGTACTTTTCCGATTCGAAGGGAAACAAGATTGAGCCTGAGCAGCTGGGAATAGAGCTTGAGGCCATAGACGATGCGCACAACGTGATTCTTTTTGAGGATATTGGAAACGGCCAGACGAAACTCACTTTCATTGGAAACGAAACCATGCAGAACGCAATCGAGAGCGGGCAACTCGAGGGCTGGGCGGAGCAACTCGATAAACTTGCTGCCGTTGTTGCAGGACTGGTGCAGACGAAATAAGAAGCTGAAGCTTTGATTCGCGAAACTCAAGCGTGGAGAAAGAAATGAAAAGAATACCGTTTCTCGCTTTCGTCCTGCTGGCATTTGCATTTCCCGCCCATGCCCAGGACGCGATGAAGAAAGATGCAGCCGACAAACCTGCCGAACCGGAAGTGAAAGTCGTGCTCGATTCCTGGAATGAGATTGGCCGCAAGCTCACGGCAATGGCCGAAGATTTCCCCGAGGACAAATATGACTTCAAGCCGACACCCGCGCAGCGGAGCTTCGCCGAGCAGTTGCTGCACGCGGCGGGTTCAAACTACTACTTCACTGATACGGTGATGGGGCGGAAGCCTCCCGCGGGAGCAGATCCAAAACGCGACCAGTACAAAACAAAGGCGGATATCGTCGCATTCGTAAAGAAATCCTTTGCCGACGGAGCCGCCGCCATTCAGTCCAAAGGCGAAAAAGGCATGATGACGGAGTTTGTTTATTTCCCTCATCAGAAAGCGCGCGTTCTCGACATCGCATACGGCATCATCGAACATAGCGGTGAACACTACGGCCAGCTCGTTGTGTACTACCGTCTCGCAGGTCTTGTGCCGCCGGAGTCGCGGCCCACGAAGTAAAGCTCAACAGACCAGGTACCCCGTCCTTATCGCGCGCCGTTTGTGCGAATGGGCGGGGATTTTGGTTTTGGGACCTTCAGTATTCAATGCGCCGCACGGCAGATGGATATCTCTGCTTTCGTTCCGCCGCAGGATTTGGGCTTCGATCGCAGAGCCGCCTGCGTCGCCGTCCAGTGCGTATTCGGCAATGAGGAAGAAACTCGCTCTGAGTTTCTGTCGTTGATTTGCCAGTGCCCCAACGGTGTCTAGGATCGACGAAAATCCCTCTAATGTAGTCCTCTGTAGCCCTGTGTTCTCGGGGGAAAGATTTTGGTCCTCTGCGCGCAAAACGCCCATGCTTTCCTTCGCGAACTCTGTCGAATGAAATGTCCCCCGCTCAGCGTGATCATTATGCGCGAACTACGGAACAGAAAGTAAAGGCAGGCTGTTTCGGAGACTCCGGCCAGGAGGGCAGAGGAGGCTCATTTGTAGCCTGCTTCTCGTCACCAGCCAGATGGCCGCCTTTCCGGGCAAGCGACTTTTGCTCGAGTGTTGGCTTCAGGGAGAACCACGTTTCCAGAATCTGCCCGCCTGGAAACGCACATTGGCGGAGATAACCGGCCAACTTTACAAATTGGCTGATTGCCTAAAACCCTGATCTGGCGCGGAGCTCAGAGGTGTTCTATTATTCTTCAGCCGGGTTTCTTACCTGTCTGGCAAGGTCAGCCCAGCCCGCAATAACGCGCTCACCGGTAACGGCGGCAGACTGGAACTCATTTAGACATACCATCGAGCGTCCAGGAGGCCGCCAGGGCCAAAGAGCCACATGTGTGGCGGAGATCGCGACTCGAGGGAACCAAGAGCTGTAGGGCAAGCAATGGTTATCTCAGCCGAGCTAAGGCAACATCACCGGCGAAGAGCACGATATTCTACACACCCTCAAAACGGGCACACATTGGCCGGTTATGGCGATAATGCATAAATTTAGAAGGATCTCGGGCCAAAAGCGCGTTTAAGGAGACCGATCCCGCCATTGGCTCGTAAGGCACAACAGAGCTTGGCAAGGTCCTTCAGGCGTTTCTTGAGATTGCGTCCTCTGCTATCTAGCTACCGACTTGACATCATTAATGTCTATATGACAATATACATGTCATTATATGAAGCCCGGACTTTATGAGTTGATCTGGAATACCAGGCCCCTGGTGCAGCGTATAGAACGCGCTGTTCAACGTGGCCTCGAAGGAACCGACCTTACCGTTAGGATGCGCGCTGTGATGGAGATACTTGGCCGCGATGGAGCGCAGACTGTGCCGACGCTAGCCCGTGCCCTCGAGATCCAGCGCCAGTATGTCCAGATCATGGTCGATGAGACCTCCGCCGCAGGAATGACCGAACGGCGCAAGAACTCTGCCCATTGTCGTTCGCCCCTCATTGCGCTTACACCCCTTGGGGCGGGCCTGATTAGGCGCGTCCGGAGAGAAGAAGATTCCCGCATCAGTGCAATGATGAAAGAGCTGAAGGAGAACGAAGTCGCTGTCGCGCTGCGGGTCCAGAAGCGGCTTCTAGACGCCTTTTCAAAACTGGGAGGGCCGTAAGAATGATCTGGGCAACGAGTATCGGCTTGGTCTTTGTGGTGTACATAGTTTGGTTCGCAAGGTTCTGGCACTTTGTGAACGATCCGACGAAAGGAATGCCAATTTCTTCGACTCGGGGGAGTGCCGACGACACTCCGCAGTAGGAGAGCGGGCAAAACAGACAACAATCGCCATGACGACCAGTGCTGCTCGGCAGCAATCTTGATTTTAGTGGGATCTTGCATGCTCGCATTGGCGCTGCAACGGGGCAAGAGCAGAAAGAACTCTACTACAACAATCCAGAAGGGAATAGCCTTATGTCAAAGGTACGTGTCGCGGGATTTGGAGTTTCGTTGGACGGCTTCAGCGCTGGGATCGAGCAGAGCCTGCATGCCCCAATAGGCAAGCGAGGAATGGAGATCTTTCAATGGTTCTTTCACACGAAGACCTACTGCTCCATGCATGGGCGAGGAGGGGGAACTATCGGTGACGTTGACGATCAATTCGCCCATCGGGCAAGGGAGAACTTTGGCGCGTTTATCCTCGGCCGAAACATGTTCGGTCCCGTTCGCGGTTCTTGGCCGGATAACTCATGGAAGGGCTGGTGGGGCGACAATCCGCCATTTCATGCGCCAGTCTTCATTCTTACGCATCACGAGCGTGAGCCTCTGGTCATGGAAGGCGGAACGACCTTCTACTTTGTGACCGGCGGGATCGAGGAGGCACTGGCGCTCGCCAAGAAGGCCGCTGGCGATAAAGACATAAAGATCGGAGGCGGCGTGTCAACGGTCCGGCAATTTCTGCAGATTGGGCTGATTGACTCACTGCACCTCGCGTCCGTACCTGTTCTCCTCGGTCAAGGTGAACGGTTGTTTGATGGAGTGGACCTGCGTGCGCTTGGGTTTTGCATAACGGAGCGCAAGTTTTCGGAATATGCGACTCATCTCACGTTGGAGAAAGTCTAAGGGCAGAGTTCCAGCGAAGCCTCATCGCGCGAAAGAAGCGCCCGATGAGGCCCATTGGTAGCCTCCCTGCTGCCGCGACGGTTGCTGCCTAATTCGTGCCTGTAATCGGTGGCAAACGCTCGGCTCCGGACACCCCAGCTACCAAACGATGATGGTTCCGATTTCGATAAAGCGATAAGGGAGTATTGGGGCACGTCGCTTCTCTCTCAACTGAGGCGTACTGATGGCGTTTACGGATACCTATCTAATCTGAAAAGACCAAATCACGCTCAATGATTGATTTGACCTTAAGTGGCCAGAGGAAACTCCGATCTCTCGCCCTATTCCTCAAGCCTGAGGGTGAGGAGCAAGAATTTCCTGAATTTGGGCTTGACTCTAAATATGCATATTGATACATATACATAGTTATGCATTTATCGACGCTCCAAATCCTGGCCGACCCAACCCGGTTCCGCATCGTTGAATTGATGCTGAGCGGTGAGCACTCGGTCAACGATATCGTGAAGAACGTCGATGTCGATCAGTCCGGCGTGTCGAGGCATCTCCGCATTCTGCAGGAGGCCGGTTTCGCGCAAATTCGGCCTGAAGGGCAGAAGCGCTTCTATTCGCTTTGTCCCGGACCTTTCAGAGACATTGACCTCTGGATCAGCCGGTATCGACAACTATGGGAAGGGCGTCTTGACAAGTTCGGCGAAGCCCTCACGCGGAAGCAAGCGGGGAAGGCATCCGGTCCTCAGGCGAGGAGATTATCAAGGAGAGAACATCATGAACGGAAAATCCAGTAGCGGTTCTGCCGGCAAGATTGTGATCGAGCGTACTTATGTCGGCTCGATTGAGGACGTCTGGGAACTGTGGACGACCAAAGAAGGAATCGAATCGTGGTGGGGTCCTGGCGGGTTTTCGGTAAAGGTCCACGATCTTGATCTGCGTGCCGGCGGAGAGATGCGCTACGCCATGACCGCCATCGAACCAGCGCAAGTCGAATTCATGAAGCAGGCCGGGATGCCTCTTACGACCGAATCAAAGCTGACCTATACCGAGGTCGTTTTGGGAAAGAGTATTGCCTACACATTTCGGGCTGATTTCATTCCTGGCGTTGAGCCGTACGATGTCGGCAACAAAGTGGAATTGGTGGAGCAGGGTGAGAGGGTGCGAATGGTGCTGACTCTCGATCCGATGCACAGCGACGAGTGGACGCAGAGAGCCGTGATGGGTATGGAGAGTCAGCTCGGAAAATTGGCCAAGGTCATTGCCGGCCGCGGCATGAAGTAACCGTCCCTGGCGAAGCGTTCGCACAGGGAGAGTCTGCGGTGAGCCCGCTGACGTAGATGGCCCCACATTGAGGAAGGAAACCGCTATGCACAATTCGATCGTGATCCCCAACCAGAATGCTGAGGTGCTCGGACACCCGATGTCCTCCACAAAAGCGCTTCTTCGTTGCAGTATCGCTGCCGGGCCTGTGTTTCTACTGATCTTCGCGATGGAGGTTATAGGTCGTCCGGAGTTTCATTTCAGCCAGACCGAGCCAAGCCTGCTGAGTCTTGGCCCATGGGGCTGGATCCAGATCGCTAATTGTGTGTTCGCTGGTTTGCTGACCGTCGGCGGAGCGGTGGGAGTCCGGCGGGTACTTCGCTCAGTCAAAGGCGGATTTGCGGGGCCATTGCTCCTTGGAGTTTTTGGCGTCTGCCAGGCGGGCGAGGGAGTTTTCGTGGTTGATCCGGTCGGCTGCCCTGCGGGCATGACCTTTCACGGGAAGATGCATATTCTGTTCGGCATGACAGGTTTCATGGCTCTCATGGCCTCCTGCTTTGTGTTTGGGTATATGTTTTTTTCCCGAAGACAGAAGGGGTGGAGTATTTTTTGCGTCCTGACTGGATTCTTGTTCCTGTCCGGATTCCTGAGCGCTGCCAGTGTTCAATCGGGCGATACAACAAGGATTCAGTTGTTCCTGAATTTGCTGTTTGTTCTCGAATGGATCTGGATTCCATCGATCTCTGGTCGAGTCCTGCGAAACCATCTAATGCCGCCAACCGCTCAAGAGATGAGACGGTCGTAATTCGGGCGCGCTTTTATTTCGTTGGTAGAGATCCGGTTCAACGGGTGGGGAATGGCATCGAGGGATGTCTGATGGCGATAAAATCGCCGAGTCACTCAGCGAACGCGGATCGGGAACGAAAAGTCGGCTCCGAGTAGAGGAGACCAGTGAGCTGTAGGTTTTCTTTGGCTGTGTCCGCCGTTTCCAGCTTCGTGCCCGAGTAAGTCCACCGTGGCTCTCCGGGGATCTCCCCCCTCACAGACCCCGCCGTGCAGAATTACCGCAGCGGGTTCCTCAAGCGTGACTCCCCGCGCTCGCCCAAGCGTGCGTAATCCGAGGTGGCGAAAGCGGGTACTGCCGTAGAAGAGCATCGAACCGCTCCCACGTCAGCCTCCGCCCGCGTGTGCGGCGACTCAGCCACTCGCGCCAAATACATCGGACCCGCCGATAGAACTGCCAGATACTGTGGTAGTTCGTCGGCCGGCCATAGTATTGGTAGTGACCGCGGAGCTTGGCGTTCAGGGTTTTCTGTTGCTCGCTCACCGGGTCGTGGCGGTGCTTTTGACACCACTCGGCGATCGCCTTCAACCCTCTGCGGAGCCGTTTGGCCATCGTCTTCACGTGCACTGTGAACTTCCCTTTCCGGCTGCGGGCGCAGATATGCGTCAATCCAAGGAAATCGAAGGTCTGGGGCTTCTTGCCTTGCTTCTTCGCGTTTCTTGCTGCATACCGCCCGAATTCCACCAGCCGCGTCTTCTCCGGGTGCAGCGTCAGACCAAACTGTGCAAACCGTTTCGGTAAGACGCGTAGCACCTTTTCCGCGTCCTCCTTGTGTTCGAAGCACAAGATGGCATCATCGGCAAAGCGGATCTCATGCGCTTCCCCCTTGAGCCGGGGCTTCACCTCATCTTCGAACCATCGGTCGAGGATGTGGTGCAGGTATAACGCAGAGTGTATTGTTACGCGGAGTCTGTATCTGATGAGGCACAGCGCTAAGTCATCTTGAGCTCTTTTTGCTCTGCATAAGAGTTGCTCTCCTTAGCGACGCAATCAGCTTGTCCGTAGCCTTGAAGCGGCCGGAACGAAGTTTCGGAGGTACGACCGATTCCAGGGTTTCCAGTTTCACCGACGGATCCGCGCGCGTGTAGATTTGCGTTGTTTGCATATGCGCATGGCCGAGCCACAGAGAAACTTTGCGCAGATCTTTGGTCGCCTCCAGGACAGTGAACGCAGAGGTGTGCCTCAACAAGTGGGGGAACACGCGCTTGGTTGCCAGCGAGGGGCAACGCTGCCTCGCTGTTCGGACATGCTTACGGAGAATGTATTCAAAGCCTGAACGAGTCAATGCCTCGTTTCGAACACTAACAAACAGCTCTGGCACAGGTGCCGTTCCCCTCACCGCTAACCAAGCGCGGAGTGCCACAGTGGTTGTCTTCCACAACGGCAGGCACCGTTCCCTGCGACCCTTGCCGTGGATGAGTATGCTCGGTTGGGGATGGAATTGCAGATCGTTTAGTCGGACACCGATCAGTTCGGAAACACGTAGTGCGCCTGCGTAACACAGGTGCAGCATGGCTCGGTCACGGATGCCTTTCCAGCCGGTAGGCGTGGGTCCGTCCAACACGGCCTGCATTTCCTTCGCCGTCAGACGTGGGACCAATTTTGACTCGGTTTTCTTGACAGGAATGGCCAGGATTCGGCGGATCTGCTCGATCGCCGACGGGACGCGATATTCCAGGAAGTGCATGAAGGACCTGATAGCGGCCAATCGAATGTTTCGAGAACTTGGTCCATTACCTCGTGTGGTTTCCAGATCATTCAGGAAGTCGAGCACCAGAGACGCATCGATTTGCTCTACTGCCAACTGCGAGGGCGACACCCGGAAGCGCTTGCTTGCAAAGGTTAAAAGCAGCTGAAAAGCATACGCATAGGAGTTGCTGGTGTTCTCGCTCGCGCCGCTGGGTTCGCTCGTCTGAATTGGCCCACTTCGCTCATCTAAACTGGCCCACCTGTACAAGCCGGGATGTAAGGATTCCGGGATGGACAGGAGGCATAAGGTGGAACTATTTGAAGTGATCCGGCGTGGGTACGCGGCCGGAGAGACGATCCAGGGACTTTCCAAGAAGCACGGGGTGCACCGACGGATGGTGCGTCAAGCGATCGGGAACGCGATTCCACCCGAGCGAAAAGCGGTGGTAAGAAAAGCGCCCCGGCTGGGTCCGGTCATGGCACACATTGACCAGATGCTGGCTTCGGACCTACTGGCGCCGCGCAAGCAACGGCACACGGCTCACCGGATCTGGATGCGCCTGCGCAAGGAGCATCCGAAGCACTCTGTAGGTGAAGCCACTGTGCGGCGCTATGTGCAGCAGCGGAAGCGGGAGCTGGGGCTCAGCGGGCGGGAAGTATTCGTGCCGCAGAGCTATGAGTTGGGCCAGGAAGGTCAGGTGGACTGGTTCGAAGGCACGGCCATACTGGGCGGCGAAGTATGCAAGCTGCAGTTCTTCGCGATGCGCAGCATGGGCTCAGGCGATGCCTTTCATCGAGCCTATCCGCACGCCACGCAGCAAGCGCTGCTGGAAGCACACGAGCATGCGTTCGCCTATTTCGGCGGCGTCTTCAAGACTTTGCGATACGACAACATGACCTCCGTGGTGAAGAAGATTCTGCGCGGATACCAGCGGGTCGAAACGGATCGCATCATTGCGTTCCGGTCGCACTGGGGCTATCAGAGCGAGTACTGCAACCCGGCCAGCGGCAACGAAAAAGGCGGCGTCGAAGGTGAGTTGGGGTGGTTCCGGCGTAACTGGTTGGTGCCTGTTCCGGAAACAAGCGATCTGGGCGCGTTGAACCAACAGATCCTGGATGCTTGCCTGGAGAACCGGAGCCGCACCATCGTTGGCCGAGGCATGACGATTGGTCAGGCCAGCGAGCGGGAACGCGAGCTTTTGTCGCCGCTGGCCGAAGAGGGATTTCCTATTCATGAGTTGCTGTATCCACTTCTCGTGGACAGCAAGGGCCGCGTGAAGGTGAAGACCAACTGGTACTCGACCCCGCTCTGGCCGGGGCTACGCGTGATGGCGAGCGTGGGGCCGTTGACCGTAGAGATCGTGCACGACAACAAGGTGGCGGCGCGACACACGCGCTGCTACGGCCGCGGTCATCAGATCCTCGATCTGGAACACTATCTGGACGTGCTGGAGAAGAAGCCGGGGGCCATGGCCGGTTCCACGCCGTTGCAACAGTGGCGTCAGGCCGGCCGCTGGCCCGCTTGCCTGGACGCGATCTGGCGAGAGCTTGAGCAGCGTCATGGCAAGAGCAAGGGAACCCGCGAGATGATTTCTCTGGTCCGTGCGGGTACAAGCTTTGGCGCGGGCGATGGATGGGACAAGCTGATCGCCGCCGTGGAAGAGGCGTTGCGTCTGGGGATCAGCGATGCCGCCGCCGTGCTGCATCTGCTGCGTATGCCCGATCCGGAACAGCGTCGCCAGCATTCTCTTGCCCTGGCCGAAGAGTTGCTCCAGTTCGAGCGCCCCATGCCGGTGATGGATAACTACGACCTGTTGCTGGCCAACACTACGGGGGCTATCCAATGAAGAACCAGACGCAAGCCCTGGAACAAGCCAGCATCCAGCAGTACTGCAGGGCAGCCCGCCTGCCCACGGTGGCAGCCAACTTCGTGTCCCTTGCAGAACAGGCAGTGAAGGAAAACCACAGCCATACTCGCTATCTCGAAGCGCTGCTGGCCATGGAGTGCGAAGAGCGGGACCGGCACGCTATCGAAAGCCGCATTCGCGATGCGCAACTGCCACGTTTGAAGACTCTGGAAGAGTTCGACTTCGCGCAGGCTCAGCAGATCGCGGCGCCACGAATACGTGAGTTGGCGGAAGGTGGCTATATCGAACGCAAAGAACCGATCGTTTTCATCGGTGAATGTGGCACAGGCAAGACGCATCTTTTGACCGGTTTGTGCCTTGCTGCCTGCCGACAGAAACGACGAGTCCGCTTTATTACGGCGGCGGCCCTGGTCAACGAGTTGGTCGAGGCCAAGCAGAACAACCAGGTACGGAAGCTGATGACCCGGTGGCAGAAATACGAACTCATCGCACTGGACGAGGTCGGATATGTTCCTCTGGCCGACATCGGTGCGGAGTTCCTCTTTCAGGTGATCTCGGAGCGCGCCGAGCGGGCGGCAATTATCATCACCACGAATTTACCGTTTTCCGAATGGACAACGGTGTTTCCGAATCCACGACTCTGCAAGGCACTGCTAGACCGGATCACGGACCGAGCCCACATCATCGACACCGGAACAGAGTCCTTCCGCTTCCGGCGCACGCTGGAAAGGAGCAAAAGATGTTGAGTGGAGAAGACCGACGACGACGACGGCCGTGGAAATGACGGTCTATGGAAAGAGTGGGAAAACGATGAAACTGTTTTCCCACTCTTCCCACAGACCTTGGAAATCGCGCGCGATTCCCACATTTCCACCGCCACGACGACTACTACGAAGATGAATGAATATCTCTCAAACCCGTCAAACCAAAACCGCCAGAATGAGGCACAATATCACTACCCAGGTGGGCCAAATAAAATGGTCAAAGTGGGCCACGCCGGAATAGCGAACTCAGCCGCGTTCCTTGGGCAGACGTTGCTCGAAGAAGGCAGTGATGTGCGGTGCAATCGGTGTGGTCATGCTCGCTGCTCCATGGCAAATTGCTCTGCACAGTCTGCAATGTCCCGCATTAGCTCTGGCACGGCTTCCAGATACCAATACGTGTGTTCTACCTTGCTATGGCCAAGATAGGTTGATAAAGCCAACATGTGTTTGGTAATAGCATCACGGCCATCGGGACAGCTTTCGAGTGCTCTGACAGCGAAGGTGTGCCGAAAGGAATGGGGAGTGGGCCGAGCGCGTCCACGTCCTGGCGGCAGTCCCATTTGCTTCACGACCCTGCGGAATGCCTTATCCACAATCTGCACGGAGAGCGGTTTGCTTCGCAGCGACACGAAGATATGGTCATCGAAACAAGCGTGGGAGCGCCGTTTCTGGAGATACTGTTCCAATCCCGTCCGTGCCGTCTCATGCAAGGGCACAAGGCGGCTCTTACGAAATTTGGTGCATCGGATCAGTAGTCCATCTGGCGTGATGTCGTCCAGTCGCAGGTGGATCGCTTCGGACACGCGTAATCCCGTGCAGGACAGCAAGGAGAACAGGGTGCCGTAGGTCGGTCCACAGGATCGATACCTCGACCGTGAGCCTGCGATGACAACCTGTTGGATCTGTTTCTCAGTCAGAATGTATGGGGTCGGCCGTGACCGCCGATCCCGGCCGAAGACGGCTGGTGGCACCTCGTGGCGCACGTTCTCGGTGCGCAGATAGCGTGCAAATCGGATGACGATGCCGAGCCTGCGGGCACACTGCGGAACCGATGGTGCCAATCCCGCCCACTCGATGGCAATATCGGTTGAGACGTAGTGCTGCTTTCTCGCCGCGGAGAATGCAGCGAAGCTTTTCAGGTAAGAACCTTGAGAGCTCAATGCGAAACCAGCCGCCCGGCGGACGGCCAAATAGCTCTCGACAGCTCGGGTCAACATAACTACACCTCCGGCCAAGGTTGTGCAATTTTCCGCAAAGTAGGGATATCCACTTTGGCATAAATCTGCGTTGTCTCTGCGGAGCTGTGGCGTAGGACAGCACCGATGTCTTCGAGCGACGCACCTTGCCGCAACATAGACGTTGCCAACGAATGTCGCAGCAAATGCGCGGCCCCTCGACTGGGGCGCACCACACCAGCGCGGCGCAAGGCCTTGTCGACGAGATCGGAAATGGCAGCAGGACCTTTGAAGGCGCAAAACGGCGCCCGGCAACGGATAAACAACGCATCGGCATGGGTCCGCGGCCGCCCTTTTTTCAGATAGGCTACAATCGCCTGACCCACTTCTCGGGTTAGCGGCAATCGCGTGTGACGACGGCCCTTACCACAAACCTGAATCGATGCAGTCTTCCAGTCGACATCACTCAGAAGGACACGCACGATATCTCCCGCCCGAAGGCCCACACGGGCCAGCAGAAGCAAGATCGCCCGATCCCGACGACCCACAGCTGAAGCTCTATCGCACGAAGCTATCAGGCGTTCCACATCTTCTGGTGGAAGATAGCGTGGCAGAGAAGCCAGCCGCCAATGAGCCAGTGCTAGGATAGCAGCATCCAACCCGACGGCGCATTGACCCTCAGCGATCAGGAAACGCAGGAACATGCGCACCGCCGTGGTGCAATTTTTCGTTGCCCCGCGTCCCCATGAACGACTTTTCTCGAGAACAAACTCTCGCAAGCGACGGGTATTAAAACGGCTTGGCTGATCTCCGACTCGACGGAGCAAATCGCGAATGTAGATGCTATAGGTGGAGAGGGTCACATCAGAAATGCCGCGTTGCTGGCGCATCCACTGACAGAAAGCCGACAACAGAGCAGGATCGTGATTGGGCGCCCAGGGTAGGTTGATAATGCCGGCATCTCGGAGGTGACCCAGGAACAGGTGCACACCATGAACCACCTTTTGCGGGCTTGCATGGCTGTACTCTTGACACTGACACCGACTCAGGTGCCGCTCGAACCGCGCCAGAGATTGCTTGTTCAAGGTACGCTCCGGCGCGCTGTGCCGATCGTTCCAATTCATGAAGTGGATGAAGTGTTCCGCCGCTCGGAGATGCTTGCGGGCCGTAATGGTGGCATAGCCGGCTTCAGATAAACAATGAGCAAAACCTTCCAACAAGAGCCCACCAGGACCATCCCGAAGTATCTGCATCCGCGCGCGCGACCTGAAGAGTTCAGAAAACATGAACGGACTTATAAGCCTGCCGCAGGGGCGATACCAGAGGAATGTTGTTTGCAAGAGGCTATAGATACCCGCCCAGAAGAGTCAGGCAATTGAAAAACAGGCACTTGGCAGATAGCCAAGTTGTTGTTTGCAAGATTCGCCAGTCGGCGCTTTTCGTCCCGCAGGCGTTGTTTTCGGCGATTTCGTTCCACCTGCTCCGGATGATCCTGGCGATATTTCTTCCAATAGTCCGGGTGCGCCTCGCGCCACTTCCGAGGACTCTCCAGGCAAACCTGTTGATAAACCAGATCGGAAGCAATCTTCCGCCGATGATAATCGCGGCGTCGTTGTCTCTGGCAATTGGCCCGACTGCAAACTAGTTGTTGAGGATGATAAGGGTCAGGCCAAAACACTTGCTGACAGTAAGGACAGCGGCGATCCCTCATCAGGCGTCTCCGGGAGAGAATGGAAGATGGTCATTCTCTTTGGAGGCGTTGCGGTTGCTCCTTAGTCAGGTTCTGGCTGAAAAAGACGTCATCATTATTATGCGCTGACTGTCGTCTACAAAATCATCAGATTTTCAGCGGGAATAGGAATCGGTGCTTTCTTAGGTTGCGCAGCTCCGCGTAACAATACACGCTGCGTTATACCTGTAATGCTTTCGAAAGCATTACAGGTAGATGTTCGCCAGGAGCGGTGAGGCCACTCCCCTTACACAAAAGGTAATTTCGAATTCGAGAGGGTAGTGGTGGGTTGGCGAACCAGTTACTCTGTGCTTGACTTGCGCCTTAAGAGGTAATACGTTTATGGCAGATGACCCGATCAACCAAAACGAACAAGGCTCGGCAGTTGAATGCTGCTTTCGCCATGCTCCGGCGCAATATGCCGTTATCCGAGGCCATGCAACGCTTGGCTCGAGAGTTCCATCTGTCGGAACGTCAGGCCTACCGATATCTGGAGGAAGCGGCGCATCTGGAGCTGCCGGTCGAGGTCAGCGAGGCTACGGTGCCGATCACGCTCAAGGTTCCGGCAGCAACAGCACGTCTGCTTCGAGCGTATGCGAGAAGCAGTGGGCTGACGATCGGCGCGATTGTTACACGCGCATTGGCTGCGTTTCTGAGTGTTCAGAGAAGGCATGGCTAAGCCGCGCTCAACGCTCGGCCCGCTTCAAGTTCACGTTGAGTATTTGTTTGATCGTCTGCACGAATCAAAACTCGTCCAGGCCTACAGTCTTCTTGTGCCTCTTCGGGAACGTCCCGTTGGTGGCAGTGTGAAGGAGCTTGATCATGAGGATGGCAGCAATCTACGCACGGGTATCTTCCGACCAGCAGCGGGAGGCGAACACAATTGCGAGCCAGACGGCGTCCCTGATCGAGTTTGCCCAGGGGCACGATCTGGAGGTACCCGAAGAGTGGGTCTTCGAGGATGACGGCTACACTGGAGCAACGCTGGAGCGGCCGGGGCTTGAGCGTGTGAGAGATCTCGCCGCTGAAGGGCAGATTCAAGTTGTGTTGGCGTACTCGCCAGACCGCCTGAGCCGCAAGTATGCCTACCAGATTCTGCTGATCGAGGAACTGGCTCGTAATGGTGTTGAGACGATTTTTGTCAAAGCCCCGCAGGGAGCCAGCGCGGAAGATCAACTGCTGGTGCAATTCCAGGGGATGATATCGGAGTATGAAAGGGCACAGATACTGGAGCGGTCGCGCCGCGGTAAGCGACACCGCGCCCAGTCCGGTGAAGTCAGCGTGATGAGTGGGGCTCCGTATGGCTACCGCTATATCCGCAAGACCAACGAGGCACCAGCTGCCTACGCCGTGCTTGAAGCTGAGGCTCGCGTGGTCGAGCGCATCTATGAGATGTACACGGTGGAGGGCCTGAGCATCGGCGAGATAACCCGTCGGCTCAACGCTGAAGGCATCCCAACGCGCAAAGCAAGGGCGCGGTGGGAGCGCACGACTGTCTGGGCCGTGCTGCGCAACTCTGCCTATCGTGGCATTGCTTGTTTCGGCAAGACGCGCGCCTCTTCCCGAACACGTGTTATGCGTCCGCAGCGCCGACGGGGTGTGATTACACCCAGCATGACTGCAGGCCATGAACGACCTCGCGAAGAGTGGATCGAGATTCCCGTGCCGGCGCTGGTAAGTGAAGACAGGTTCGCTCGTGCCCAGGAACTGCTGCAGGAAAACAAAGTTCGATCACGTCGCCGCACCATCGAGCCAAGCATCGTACAGGGTCTGGTCAGTTGCCAGAAGTGCGGCTATGCCTTTTCGCGCTCATCGACGCAAACAAGCGCCCGCAAGATTCACTATTACAAATGCATTGGCTCGGATAGCTGGCGCAAGCTGGGCGGCCCTGTTTGCGACAACGGCCGCATGATCCGGCAGGATCTGCTCGATCAGATCGTTTGGGCCGAGGTGATCCGGCTGCTGAAAGACCCCACGCTCATACAGCAGGAACTGGATCGTCGGCTGGCGGCAGCGCGCTCGTCCGATCCGACCAAAAAGCGCGAGCAGAGTCTGCAAAGAGAATTGGTGCATGTTGGCAAAGGTATCGAACGCCTTCTCAGCGCCTATCAGGAAGCACTCATGTCGATCGAGCAGTTGCGGGAGCGCATGCCTGGGCTACGCCAGCGTGAACAGGCGCTTCGTGCGGAGTTGCAGGCGATCGCCGACCAGGCCAATGATCGGGCTACCTTTCTGCGGTTGGCGGAGAATCTTACCGCGTTCCTTGCCCGTCTGCGTGGCGCTGCTGATACGCTGACTATCACTGAGCGGCAGAGAATCGTCAGGCTGATTGTAAAAGACGTCCTGATAGGAGACGATACCATCACGATTCGACACAGCATTTCAGTCCCGCAGCAGAGCCCTACGCAAGGCGGCAATCCACCGCCATGCGGGACTGACGGTCGAAATTACCTTTTGCGTAAAGGGAGTGGCCACCGAGCCCTGTGGAGTACCTATCTCTGTATTTGACCAGTTTCCGTCCTCCATCACCCCGGCGTTGAACCATTTCTGGATCAGCCTCAGGATGCGTCGGTCGGCGACGCGTTGCTCTACAAACTTGAGCAGACAGAACTTTGACAGGTCGAAAAAACCCTTTATATCTGCGTCCAGAATGTAGTTCGCCTGTTTCCGCTGAATCGCGAATGCCAACGCATCCAACGCATCATGCTGGCTGCGTCCCGGCCGAAACCCATAGGAGAAACCGAGAAAGTCCTCTTCGTAAATCTGGTTGAGGA
>Ga0207105_1113_pt1 | contig 19522 bp, 15 predicted proteins | sample Alteio_BWMinHeat_77_FD_153569 | JGI IMG/M metagenome (GOLD analysis project Ga0207105, IMG submission 153569) | Enriched cells from forest soil in Barre Woods Harvard Forest LTER site, Petersham, Massachusetts, United States -... | ecosystem: Environmental > Terrestrial > Soil > Temperate forest >... | reverse complement strand
TGCGATGAAAATAAGTCCTTATGCCGGAAAATCTCCAGATGATGCGATGCTCGTCGATATCCCCAAGCTCATCACAGCTTATTATACAGAAATTCCTGACCCCTTAAATCCTGCTGAGCAAGTTGTTTTTGGAACTTCGGGACATCGAGGCAGCTCTTTTGATAAAGCTTTTAATGAAAGACACATTTTAGCCATCACCCAAGCCATTTGTCTTTACCGAATCCAACAACATATTGATGGACCTCTCTTTCTCGGCATGGACACTCATGCTCTTTCCATGCCGGCATTAGCCAGCGCTCTTGAAGTTCTTGCTGCCAATGAAGTCGAAGTCATGCTTTCAGATGGGGATAAATATACTCCAACACCTGTCATTTCTCACGCCATCCTCTGCTACAACCGCGCAAGAAAAACCGGACTTTCCGATGGAATTGTCATCACCCCGTCCCATAATCCTCCGAAAGAAGGCGGCTTTAAATACAATCCTCCCAATGGAGGACCCGCCGAACAAGCTGTCACCGATTGGATTGAAGCTAAAGCCAACGAATTTTTAAAAAATGGAATGCAAGGCGTTAAAAGAGTTTCCTTTGAAAAAGCCCTCATTGCTTCTACAACGCACCCATACAATTATCTTAAAGCCTATGTTAATGATCTTGGCAATGTTATCGACATGGCTATTATTCGCGATGCCGAAATCAGCCTTGGGGTCGATCCTCTCGGAGGTGCCGGCGTCCATTATTGGCACGCGATCGCTGAGCACTATAACTTGAATCTCACCGTCATCAGTGAAGTCGTCGATCCGACCTTTCGTTTTATGACTGTCGATTGGGATGGTCAGATCCGCATGGATCCTTCTTCGCCTTATGCTATGCAGCGATTGCTGGGCTTAAAAGATCGTTTTGAAATAGCTTTTGCCTGCGACACAGACCATGATCGGCATGGCATTGTAACCAAAAGTGCGGGCTTGCTTGCACCCAACCATTACCTCTCTGCGGCAATTTTTTATCTTTTTCAGCATAGGCCAAAATGGTGTAAAGATTCTGCCGTCGGTAAAACTCTCGTCAGCAGCCAGATGATCGATCGCGTCACTGCCAAATTGAAACGAAGGCTCTATGAAGTCCCGGTGGGCTTTAAATGGTTTGTTGAAGGGCTCCTTGATGGATCTTTAGCATTTGGTGGGGAAGAGAGCGCAGGGGCATCTTTTTCCCGTATCGATGGTACTGTTTGGACGACAGATAAAGACGGAATTATTCCTTCTTTGTTAGCGGGTGAGATGACGGCAAAATTAGGCAAAGATCCCGGAGAACTCTATCGGGACCTTACTAAAGAATTTGGCGAGCCATTTTATAATAGAGTGGAAGCCCCTGCCACAGCGGAACAAAAAAAACTGCTTAAGAAGTTATCACCGGAGCAAATTCATTCCACTAGCCTCGCGGGCGAAAAAATCCAACGCGTTCTTACTCGCGCCCCGGGAAATGATGCGCCCATCGGGGGAGTGAAAGTTGTTGCTGAAAATGGATGGTTTGCTGCAAGGCCTTCCGGAACAGAAGATATTTACAAAATTTATGCCGAGAGTTTTAAAGGCAAAGATCATCTCAATCGCATTTTGGAAGAAGCACAAGCGATCGTCAATGAAGCTCTTTCAGCCCCGCTTTCGAATAGATAAAAAATTAGCATTTTAATCTCTAAAAAATTTAAGAGCCATTATGGTTAAATCGAAGCTTGCTCCTTATAATATCGACATCCTTCGCCGTACAGACATTCCAGGTTATGAATCACTAGAAAAACTTGCTTTAGATTTGCGCTGGACTTGGCATCATAGCGCCGACAAAATTTGGCAGCAACTCAATCCCATTTTATGGGAGTCCACTCGTAATCCTTGGATTGTTTTGCAAACGGTCTCTCAGGAAAAGCTTCAAGGTATGCTTGGCGATCCGGAATTTAGTAAACTTATTAAAGAACTGGAAGAAGCAACCCGCAGCGAAATAGCAGAAAAAACGTGGTATCAAGAAAGCTTTTCTAAGCCGCCTGTGTCATCCATAGCCTATTTTAGCATGGAATTTATGCTAAGCGAAGCTTTGCCTATCTATTCTGGCGGTCTCGGCAATGTCGCCGGAGATCAGCTGAAATCTGCAAGTGATCTGGGCATTCCCATATCAGCTGTCGGACTTCTTTATCAGCAAGGCTATTTCAGGCAAATGATCGACAAATACGGAGAGCAGCAAGCGCTTTATCCTTATAACGATCCCGGACAGTTGCCAATAACGCCTTTGCGCAAGCCTAATGGAGAATGGCTGCGTCTTGAAGTTGCCCTGCCGGGTTACTCGGTTTGGCTGCGGACATGGCAAGTCAAGGTTGGTCGAGTGAAGCTCTATCTTCTCGATAGCAATGATGTGGCCAATTATCCGGCGCACCGCGGCATCACAAGCGAATTATACGGAGGCGACTCGGAGCTGCGCTTGAAGCAAGAGCTGATCTTAGGCATCGCGGGATGGCGCCTTCTTGAAGCTATTGGAATCAAGCCTGAGGTGTGCCATTTAAATGAAGGGCACGCCGCCTTCGCTGTACTAGAACGAGCTAAAAGCTTCATGAAAGAGAACGGCGTTTCCTTTGAAATTGCTTTAGCCAGCACCAGAGCCGGTAATCTCTTTACCACACACACTGCCGTACCAGCTGGCTTTGATCTCTTCGCTCCTCTTCTCATTCAAGAGTATTTAGGTAACTATGCTCAAAATCAATTGGACATCTCTATCGATGATCTATTGGCCTTAGGACGGCGAAATCCCAAAGATCAAGGCGAAAACTTTAATATGGCCTATCTTGCTGTCCGCGGCAGCGGCTCTGTAAATGGTGTCAGCCGGCTGCATGGAAAAGTCAGCAGAGATATCTTCGTCTCTCTTTTTCCACGCTGGCCCAATGATGAAGTTCCCGTGGGGCATGTTACAAACGGAGTCCATATGCCTAGCTGGGATTCTGCAGCCTCTGACGGCCTTTGGACGGAGATTTGCGGAAAATGCCGCTGGCTTGGGAAAACAGAGGCATTGGAACAGGATATTCGGAAAATTTCCGACGAAAAAATTTGGCGCATGCGCAACAGCGCAAGAAGAATCCTTGTGGAATATTCGCGTAAAAGGCTAGCCGGACAACTAGCTGCTCGTGGTGCTACCAGCGCTGAAATTGAATTTGCCAGGCAACTTTTTGATCCGAACACATTGACTCTTGGCTTCGCAAGACGCTTCGCTACTTATAAGAGACCGAATATGCTGCTGCATGATCCGGATAGATTGATGCGCATTCTGACAAATCCGCGCTATCCGGTGCAGTTGATTTTAGCGGGTAAAGCACATCCCGCGGACAAGCCGGGCCAAGCGTTAATACGGGAATGGATGCGCTTCATCAAAAATCCCCAAAAGCCGGAAGCCCGCTCTCACGTGATCTTTTTAAGTGATTACGACATGCTCTTAACAGAAAATCTCGTTCAAGGCGTCGATGTATGGCTAAACACCCCTCGCAGGCCATGGGAGGCCAGTGGCACAAGCGGCATGAAAATCCTCGTTAATGGCGGGCTCAACTTATCGGAATTGGATGGATGGTGGGCAGAAGCTTATACCCCTGAAGTCGGGTGGGCGATAGGCGATGGCCGAGAACACGGCGAAGATCAGGCTTGGGATGCTATTGAAGCTGCTCAGTTATATGATTTGCTAGAGAAAGAAATTATTCCTGAATTTTATTCCCGCAACGAAGAGGGTATCCCGACAACATGGGTAGCTAAAATACGAGAAAGCATGGCGCGGCTTACACCGCAATTTTCTGCCAATAGAGCCGTTAGGGAATACACGGAAAAGTATTATATACCCTGCGCAAAGAATTATCTTAGCCGTGCCGACAATAAAGCCGCTATCGGCAAAGAAATTGTAGCTTGGGAGAACTCTTTAAAAGATAGCTGGTCTGCTTTGCGTTTTGGAGCTGTAAAAGTGGAAACAAAAGATAATCGTCATGCATTTGAAGTGCAAGTCTATCTCGATGACTTAGATCCTAATGCCGTCAAAGTCGAACTTTATGCTGAAGGGCTGGGCGAAGTTTTTGAGCGCTATGAAATGAATCGAGTTCGTCAACTTGCAGCCGATCCCGGTTCGTATCTTTATCGCGCTTCAATACCTGCAACGTCTCCGGCGGATCATTATACGCCACGGGTTGTTCCTTATTTCCCAAATGTTGCAGTCCCTTTAGAGGCTTCAGAAATCCTCTGGCAAAAATAAGTTTTTTGCTATCAAAGCTTCTTTACTCTTGATTGCATGGACAATGGCAGGATTTACATAAAATTTTTCCTCATTCATGTAATCGGAAAACATCCACCCTTTGTCATCAGGAAGGCGTTCTGCAAAATGGCCTGTCCAATCGGAACACCAAATATCGCTATTAGAACGCAAAAGATGGCATTTTGGATCTTCGCAAAGCATATGCATGGCATAGGCTAAGGAGGGTTCTTCGGTGAAGACATATCCTTGGCTTGCGCAGTACTTCCAAAAATCTTCGGCTAAACTGCACACAAGTTCGATCGCTTCTTTTTTTACGATGAAAAAGCCTCCGTTGACATTATAAACACTTTCGCTTGTCACTCCGCACTGACGCATCATCTCCACATATTTAGGGAGAGGACAATCATGCCATATTTTTCGCTTCGATAGCAGCGTGCAATCGCTTTCAAAAGATGCGTGAATAGGGGAATTTTGCATCAGACCAAGAATCGAGGGCATCTTGCGCACAAAGTAATTGTCTGCATCAAGAAAGACAAAATAGCGGTAGTTTAGCTCTTTCATAAAAGATCGCAAAAAAGTGAACTTGAAAAAAAATGTCTTTCTTTCAAATTCAGTGAGTTTTTTTATGGGATGAGTGGTGGCTCCAAGGATTTTTCGGTCGCTGAAGACATGAAAATCCTCTTGCATGCCAACAGCATGAAAAGAATTGACTAGCGTCTGAAGCATTAAGGCATGCTTTCCATTGCCTATGGCCCAAAAACATAAATCTTTCATAGAAATCCTTCATAACATGAATGCCTTTTTTATAGCTAAAATTCACCAAGATAAAGAACCTTTGGATTTTCTGATTGATTTCAAACGATAAGTAAGTTATACTCTGCCTTTGCATTAATATTTCGGTCCTATAGACCTGAAATTTATATTGATTACGATGTTTTAGGGAGATCAACCATGTACGCCATTATTAAAGTGGGTGGAAAGCAATATCGAGTAGCCAAAGATGATATCATAGAGGTCGAATTGCTGGATGCAGAACAAGGCGCCCACGTTCATTTTAAAGAGATCTTGTTTGTTGACGACGGCACCAGTCCTCTAGTTGGCGGCCCGCATGTTCCGGGATTTATCGTTACAGGCCAGCTGTTAGATACAGTATCCGGACCAAAGATTACGAGCGTTAAATATAAGCGTAGCCACAACACACGCAAAAAGTTTGGCCACAGGCAGCATTATTCTCGAGTCAAGATTACCGAGATTGGAAAAGGAGGCAAGAAGCATGGCTCATAAGAAAGGACAAGGGTCTACGCGCAATGGACGCGATTCACATTCAAAGCGCCTTGGCATCAAAGTAGGATCCGGCGAACTTGTAACAGCAGGAAGCATTTTAGTCCGTCAGCGCGGCACCAAATGGCATCCAGCTAAGAATGTAGGCCGTGGAAATGACGACACATTGTTTGCTCTTGCAGATGGTATTGTTTCATTCCGTAAGACAGATAAAACATACGTTTCTGTCGATACAGGGGCTTAAAAACCCAGAAAATTTCGAAAATTCAGCTAAGGCGCAAAGGAACTTAATGCTGTTCTCTTGCGCTTTTTTTATGGCTTTATGTTTATTGATCGCGTCAAATTAACTCTTCTCGCAGGCAAAGGCGGCAACGGCGTCGTAGCTTGGCGTCGGGAAAAATATATCCCCAAAGGTGGTCCTAGCGGCGGCAACGGCGGCAAAGGCGGTTCCATCATTTTGCAAGCAGATACACAGCTATCTTCTTTGGAATGGTTCCGCCATCGCAAGATCCTTAAAGCAGAAAATGGGGGAGCCGGCGGTGCAAATAATCGGCAAGGCCGCAATGGTCAAGATCTTATCCTCAAAGTGCCTTGTGGAACTCTCATCAAAGATGCCAAAACCGGCGAAGTGCTTTTTGACTTAACCATGGACCAGCAGCGCTGGGTCATGTGTAAAGGCGGCAAAGGCGGCCGAGGCAATGACAGCTTTAAAACACCTACAAATCGGGCGCCGAATACCTGTACCGAAGGCTTGGAAGGGGAGAGCTGCGAAGTAGAATTTGAGCTAAAGCTCATCGCCGATGTCGGTTTGGTGGGCTTCCCTAATGCTGGTAAATCGACTTTGATCTCAGCTTTGACCGATGTGCGCGTAAAAATTGCCCCATATCCTTTTACGACCCTTCAACCGAATTTGGGATATATTCAATTAGAAGATTATTCCCGTATCTTCATCGCCGATATTCCAGGAATCATTGAAAATGCCCATCTCAATCGCGGACTTGGCATCGAGTTCTTACGTCATATAGAACGGACTCGTTTGCTGATTTATGTCTTAGACGCTTCAGGCATTGATGGGCGCGATCCCATAAACGACTTCCGCATCTTGCAGCAGGAGCTTCAAAAGTATAATCCGGAATTGCTCACAAGGCCATTTCTCGTGGCTTTAAATAAAATCGATACAACTGAAGCTTTAGAACACCTTGCTCAATTTCGCAAGGAATATCCTTTTGATCCAAGCTCTCTTTATGAGATCTCAGCCCTTTCAGGCCAAGGCATCGAGGCCCTATCTCTTGCTATTCAAGGTATACCGAAACAGATTCAAAATTTGGATTTTTCGTAGAATTCGATTGTTTGGCCGTTTTGCCCTGCTTCTCTTGCAAGTTCACGAAGCATATTCTCTTATTGATAAGCCCATTTTTTTCTCTTTTTATTTGCTTCTGGATCGAGAACTGTTGAAGAACTTGCCGCTATTTTTCCGTTGTTAGACCGAGCTTTTGCATTTTTTTGTATTGAGTTTTGACGCTTTTCGAAGTTCTAGTCTTTAGTTTCTCTGCTATGGCTTTAAAATCTAGCTTTTCGTTATTTATTTGCGCATTCTCTACTAAGTTATTTAGTTGATCTTTTTCTGTTTGAGTCCATGCTTTCCTGAAGCTTGAATTTACTTTTTCTGTCGTGGTACTGCTCTTTTTTAACAATTTGTTATATTGATGGTAGATGCTTTTTGGAGTTCTGTTTAGATTAATTGCTATGGCTTCAAAGTTGATCTTGGTATTTGCTTGCATGTAAACTTTGAGATAATTTTTCTCTTCGGACGTCCACAATCTTCTTTTTTTATTCTCATTTGCTTCGATGACATTGGAAGAGATTAAATCTAGTTTTCTTAGTGTGTGCCCAAAGGCCTTGACTATAGGAGGGATATGCCTATGTTGCAACGTTTCATCAGTGATTACAGGTTGTGAGTATGGGAAGGAGGGCTCTAGTGTTTCTTTTTTTGGGAGATTGCTTACATCTGGACAACCAAATTCATTAAGTCTGCGGTCTATAGGCATCATTTCAACTGGAACAAAAATTACGTTCATAAACAACCCTTTTTCAATATAAAAAACAAGGAGCATACTAATATCGAAGATTGTTTAAATCAAATGAATTGCATGTGGAAAAGGTTAAAATAATTAATATGACTATTGTTTTTTGCAATAGCCTTTCTAAAATAAAAAGTGCTGAGAGTAAAAATCAATGGACTTTTCCTGTGGAATAATTTAAAAATCACGAGATAAAAATCCCTTGATAGGACAAAAACTTAGCCTATGAACTCGAAAAACTTTCTTCCCTATGCACGTCAATCGATCGATTCATCAGATGTTATAGCTGTTAGTGAGGCTTTGTCATCGGATATCATCACTAGGGGGGCTCGGGTAGAATACTTTGAAGAAAGCGTTGCCAGATATACAGGTGCTAAATATGGCGTAGCCTTCAATAGCGGCACCTCGGCTTTGATTGCAGCTTGTCATGTAGCGGACTTAGGTCCTCACGATCGCGTTGTGACGACCCCTAATACCTTTGTGGCAAGCGTAGGAGCAGCTGTTCATCGTGAGGCCAACCCTGTTTTTGTTGACATCGATCGTTCGTCGGGCAACTGTGATTTAGAGCAAGTAGAGCACAACCTTAACTATCCTTTATCGCGTGGAAAAAATATCTTTTTGCCCGTTCATTTTGCAGGTATTCCTGTGGATATGGCCAAAGCGCAAATGATGATTAAAAATCCCGATACTCTTGTTATTGAAGATGCTGCCCACGCCTTTGGATCAATGTATTCAGATGGTCAAAGGGTAGGTTCTTGTGCTTGGAGCGACATGACGATCTTTAGTTTTCATCCGGCTAAGACGCTTACGACAGGAGAGGGAGGGATGGTGATGACAAATGATTCTAACTTGCATCACCGCTTAAAGCGATTTCGTAACAACGGGATAGAACGCGATCCGCGCTATTTAGAGGGTGAGCCCAATCCTTGGTATTATGAAGTGCAAGAGATCACAGGGAATTATAACTTTACAGAACTGCAAGCTGCGTTAGGACTATCACAACTTAGCCGCATTGAAAAGTTCATCGAAAAGCGAAGAAAATTGACCAAAATATATCGAGAAGCATTTCAAGATGTGCCTCATGTGAAGATGTTTTCGGCTGAGTTTGACAAGCAGGCAGCTTATCATCTTTGCGTAGTGCAGATCGATTTTGGGGCTTATAACAAAACACGTAGAGATGTTATCGAAGAGCTAAAAAGAGAAGGAATCGGACCTCAAGTGCATTACATACCCGTTTATCATCATCCTTATTTTAAAAGAAAAATGGGGGATTTAAGCAGCTATTTTCCGCAGATGGAAGCTTATTATCAGCAAGCGCTCACATTGCCTCTTTATTATGAGTTAGAAGAAAGCGACGTAAGATATATCGTCGATGTCTTGAAAACAATTCTCACGCGAAAATAAAACTTCTTAGCGGTGCATTTTGGGATCTAATGCATCGCGCAGGGCATCCCCCACTAGGGCGATTGCAATCAATAAGATTGTTAACAATATCGCAGGAGGCCAGAGCAAATAACTTTCTCCTGGGAAAGCCGAGCGGCCTTCATCCATGAGGACTCCCCATGAGCAAGAGTCTTCTTCACCCAATCCTAAAAAAGAAAGACCTGCTTCGCTTGTGATTGCAGACATGATGGCAAAGGGCAAAAGAGTTAACACAGGCGGAATAGCATTGGGAAGGATGTGGGAAAAAATGATGTATCTATCGCCGAATCCTAAAGCATGGCAGGCTTCGACATAGGATAGATTGCGTTGTTTAAAAAACTCCCCTCGCACATAGCGGCTAAAGCTTGTCCATCCAAAAAGGCCGATGACTCCAATGATGAGAAAGATAGATTTGCTTTGAGCTATGGCGACGACCATAAGCAGCATAAAGAAAGCTGGCATGGACTCCCAGATCTCGAGGAGGCGTGAGACGACGATATCGAATTTTCCTCCATAGAATCCAGCTAAGGCACCGATGGGAATGCCGATGATTAGAGCTAAGCCGACTGCCATAATGCCGACGACGATGGAGATGCGAACGCCGAAGATCAATGCTGCAGCCAAATCTTTGCGGTTGATGCGGGTAAGTTCCCACCAGCTGATGTAATGATTTAAGTTTTGGCTGCCTCCGGCATCGTCTTCCCAATGGAAAGGGCGCAATAGAGGCATGATTTCAAATTGCAAAAGAGCGCTTTGTTGCTCCAACCATTTTTGTTTATCCTGGATGTATTTCAGCTTGTCTTGTGCTAAAATATAGTCTTGCGTGTTTTGTTTTCCTTCAGTTTGAAGTTTTGCGAGAGCTTGCTCGGTTCTTGCAATTTCATCGGCTTCATTTTCCTGCTGTATATTCCAAAGCGTCGGCATAGCGAGTTTACGGTGGAGAGTGCTAATAGGAGTTTCTTTTAAGATGGATTTTTCCAAAGATTCAAGATTTGGCAAATGAGTTAATTGAGTGCCATTGCGAAGAAGTTCTGCTTTTTTATCGCGAATGGCGGCAGCAAGCCAGCGATGCATAGCAGAATCTTCATAAGTTTTTTGGTAAGGCATGAGCCTTTTTTGCTGTTGTCTCATCTGTTGGTAGCGCAGCAGCATATTAAGTTTGGCGTAAGGGGGCATATAGCGTAGATTGAAATTCCAATCCCAAACAAGCTGTGGATGTTGTTGAATGAGCTGGTGGCGTTCTTTAGCAAGAGTGATATTTGATGCAGGGTCTTTGGGATTGGCGAAGGCAAAGAGGATGAAAAGAGAAAATTGAGCAATTAAGGTCAATAATAAGATAAATGAAGAAGTTTTTGGATAGCGCCTCATCGAAAACAACGACAAAACGATGATTGGAAAAGTAAAGATCAGCAAGTTGAAGAAGATGTCAAGTCGTTTTGTAAAAAATCCTGTGTAAAAAAGATAACGGAAAAGAGGGAAGTACCAGTGTCCTTCATATTGGACGATTAAAGGTTTGCTTGAGGCTAAAAAAGGAGCGTAGACGCCGACGAGGCAGAAGAAGAAGACAACGATCATGGCGCTAAAGCCTAGGCGATGTTTGCTGAATTGCTTGAAGACGATGTGCCAATAGCTAGAGTGTCGCTCCATCGAACTTTTGAGAGGTTTCTGCATAGTTTATTCCAACGTTAAACGAGGATCTAATAGAGTATAGGCGATATCGGCAACAAGGTATCCCGCCAAGGCTAAAAAAGAACCGGCAAGGGCTGAAAACATGATGACATTATAGTCGCGGTTGAGGATTGCGTCGTAGAAGAATTTGCCGAATCCATCAATTTCAAACATTGTTTCTACAATTAAAGATCCGCCTAAAATAATCCCTAGAGAACTTGCTAGGGATGTGATGATGGTGATGGAGGCGTTGCGGCCGACATGTTTTAGCATGATAGTAAAGGTGGAAGCCCCTTTGGCTTTAGCTGTGCGGACATAATCTTGCCGCAATACCTCTAAGATAGCGGTGCGAGAGAGGCGCGATTGAGCAGCTAGGGTTCCATATAAGATAGCGATTAAAGGGAGGCAGATGTGTTGCAGGACATCAAACAGTCGTTGATACGAGACTTCTTTACTATAAATGCTTTCAGGGCTTGTGAAGCCACTAAACGGTACAGGTATGTTTGAAAAAAGGAAAGTTTTATTTAAGGCCAATTCTTCGATGAGGAAAGGGGCTACAACAAAGACTGGGATGGCATATAAGATCAGGCAAGCGACATTGAGGGTAAAATCAGGCCAGCGATTCTGTTTGTATGCCATAATGAAGCCAAGAATCTGGCACAGAAAAAAGGTAAAAAACATTGGTATAATAGAAAGGGTTAAAGAATACTTAAACCGCTTAGATACTTCGCTGATGACAGTTTTGTTATTATCATTGCGCAAAGTTCCGAAATCGAGTGTTAGGACGCGGCTGAAATAGCGGTAAAATCGGGTTTCAAAGAACACGATTCTGAGTTTTTGCATATTATCCGGTTCAAAGGTGTAGTAGCTTTTGTTTTCTTCATACCATTTTTTCAGTATGGCAATTTTTTCCTCTATTTGCTGAGAAGAATCTGTAGGATAAGCTACAAGGGTGCTTAAGAAATCATTATCTCTAGCGGTTTTGCTATTATAGATTTTTTGTTCCATAGGAAGATTAGGTCCCAAGATAGCTTGTCGAAAGCCCCCTCGCACAAAAAAACGAATGGCCATGCGTTTTGTTTCAGCGTTTTCATTGGGATCTTCCATGATATGCAGCAAAAGAGGCATGATGAACCGTGCTTTATCCCCAAATGAGATGCGGAGGGCATCGTATTCCTTAAAGGACATCTCTGGAGAATCGGGAGTCTTTTTTCGATGAATTAGCTGTTCTAAGGTTTCATTGACATTTTGCTGAGTAGTATAAGGCCAAAGATTAAAAAGGATGGGCAAAGTCAATCCATAGTATTCGCGGAATTGGAGGTAGCGGTCGTCAGAGCCAAAAGCGATGGAGCGATTTTCTTGGCGAGAGGCACCGCCTTCTGGAGATATTTGAGTGATGGTGACTGGATCTCCGGGCGCCAAATTGATGATAACAAAATTGACTAAAATGATGGCGAATAAAGTGATAGGCAGTAGCGCCAGACGGCGCAGGATATAGTTGAACATTAGTTAGTCATCATTGTTTAATCCAAAATATGCTGGGAACAGGTTCTTCGACATTGGCGCCCGGGACTAAATCCTGCCTATCGGCCGGAATGAAGACATTTTGCAGATATTCTCGATACAACATCGTTGTTTTAGGAGTATATAGAAAGGTATAAGGCTGTTCTTCATGGAGGATAGCATCGAAGCGATGATATAGCTCTATACGCTTTTTAGGATCATATTCATACTGTAGCTGATCGATGATTTTATCAGCTTCTGCATTGGCGAAGCCAACGGAATTAGAGGAGCCTTTTGCTTTAGCGCCCTCAGAATAAAAAATCTGTTTTGGGTCTTCTGGAGGGGTTCCTAGCATCCAAGCTAGATAGATGGCGTCAAAGCTTTTGTCATCGAAGGCAGCTGAGAGATCGGCGACATCGACTCCATTTAAGTTACAGGCGATGCCTAATTCTTTAAGGGCAGTAGAGACATATTCGCAGATCGATTTAGTTACTGGATTTTTCACATAATAGGTTAAAGAAAAGCGGAAAGGGACGCGTTTGCCATTAATTTCTTTGTCGATGATGCCGTCGCCATCACTATCATACCATCCTTCTTCTTCAAGGAGATGTCTGGACCTGTCTAAATCAAAAGGCCACGGGGAGAGGGATTCATCATAGGCTGGTGAATAACGAAAAAAAGATCCATTAATTTCGATTCCCATGCCGTTGAGATATTCTTTGATGATGCGGCGTCGGTCGATAGCCATAGTTAGGGCTTGGCGTACTTTTTTACTTTTAAAGTAAGGTTTAGCTTGATTCCATCCAAGATAGGTATAGCTGCGCATTAAGTAATCAAGGCGTTTGATTGCATCCTGCTTTTTTTCTTGTTCTTGATATTCGGGAGATTTAAGAAAGGTGGCAAGCTCGGAAAGTTGGCTGGGTTGTATGTTGTAGCTGTCCAGTTTATTGGCTTTAAAGTCTTGCCAGATATTATCAGGGCTTTCCTTGAATTGAACCTCCATAGCTTGAACAAGAGTGGCATAGGGAAAATAATAGTCAGGGTTGCGTTTGAATTTGATTTGTCTATCGCTCATGCCATCAAAGATCCATGGACCGCAACTGACGATGATATTTTTTGCCCAATGAAGGGAAAAATTCTGTCCCCACAGAGAATTTGTGCGATAGGTGCTGGAATCTGAATCGTCTTCAATGATTTTTTTGCCATCCGGGAAGTACTGATAAACGAAGGAGGCGAGGGGACGAAGGGCTGCTGTCCAAAGCTTAGCAATGTATTTAATCTTGGGAGTTGGCTTGCCGTCGAGTCCGGGAAAATTTTCTGTTTTCCATCGCACAACAAAAGTTAAGTTATCGATGACTTCGATCTCTTTTATGTCGTTGAGGTATGTACGTAAGGCTATTGCTCCATCTTCTTGCACATAGGGATTCATGAGAGCATCGAAGTAAAACTTAAAATCATGAGCTGTAACTTGGTGTTTGTGAAAAAAATGAGGGGCTAAGTTAAGATCTTCTGAGAAAAAATCTTTGCGCAAAGGTTGCCAGAAGACATTGTCGCGTAGATGAACCCAATACTCTGGAATGTCAGTGCCTTCAATTTTGCGCTCCTCCATCTTAAGGGCCATATCGGGGGAATAAGTTTCGTATTTGCCAAAGAGGGATGTGGCAACAGCGACATTGCATTGACTAATCCATGACGTGACGGGATACCAGTTGCTAAAAGGATGCAGATCTTTGGGCTTGCCCAACGTAGCGCCGTGAAAAACACCTTTAGGCTTAAAGTTTTCGCCGAGCATCTTCGGTAGGGTGACAGTGTAAAAAGGATCATCTTGCAAAAGATTGGGATATTGGTCGTGAAGATGGGGACGGTTAGACGAAGTTTTTCTATGAACTACGTGGGAAGAAGTTTGCGGCCCCTCTTGATGCCATGTTTGTTGTTGTTTTGCGATTTCTAAAAGGAGGTCACTCTTTACATTATTGATATCGGAACGAAGGTTGAAAACATCGTTTTTAAGCTGGGCGATCTCTGAAATAACAAATTTTACTTCTTCTTCAATCAGCACCGAAGACCAGTAGAGCATGCACATGAATGCAAACAATCCTAGCCCAAGAACAAAACGAAAGATATAGAGCCCTAAAGGTTCTTTATTCATAGCACTGCCATAGAGTCAATATTTAAAGAAAATCGTCATTTGCCGCATTTTACTGCATTTGTCAACAAACAGCAAGCGCCATAAAAAACCAGAATTCAGAATCCAGAATCTAGAATTCAGAATCCAGAAGCCAGAATGGCGTTGTTGCATAAATCAATTCCCCATCGGGGAAAACGCGGGTAGCCTCGGGTTTCAACCCGAGGTATATCCAAAAGGGCGTTGTGCCCCGTAGGGTCACAAGAAAATGAGTCGAAACGAATGTTTTTTACTCGCGCATATCTTGCGGCTCTAACGAGACGCAACTCTTTTTTTACGATCCACCTCGGGTTGAAACCCGAGGCTATCCAACGCATTCCCCGAATGGGGAATAGATTTATGCAACAACACCCTCCAGAATCCAGAATACAGAATGAAGGCGCTTCCCAGTTGCTGACGCCGCTAACATCAAGAGATGGCTTCTTAGATCTGCGTGCCGTGCCATGTGTGTGTCTATTATGCATTAAGCTAAAAAAAGAGGGTCTGCTGCCGCACACACCCGTTAAGCTAGCACAAGCCATTATTACTTGTGAATGCCAATGGTAAATGCAGGGCCCGTGATGGACATCTTCAAGTGGGAGTGGACTGTCCATCTCTTGATATGAACTTCATGTTTTTTTAAAACAGCTTCAGCTTGAGGTGTTTTTTTCTTGGCTATTTGAAAAGCTTCAAGGGAGTCTTTAGTAATATCGTAATTTGCAAAAGCATAACTTTTGTATTTATCATCTGCAAGAACGCGAGACCATGCTTTTACTAAAGAGTTTTTGCACATCATACGCAAATAGGGATCTGAGGGCAAACTTAAGGCCGGGAGCATCAAAGGGTATTTGGAACGGTCGCTTAAGCCTTCCGCTAAGTTTTTTTCCATTTCTCGGTATTTTTTGTAAACATCATCAAGGGAACTTTCTGCTAGCGCTTTTTTTTCTTGCGGTGTCGAATTTAGCTTAAAGTCTTCTTTGATTATTTCATGTTCTTCGGCGGTTTTAAAATGTGAGTTCAGCCAAGGTTCTAAACCATCCATAGCTTTAAGCAGGTCTTCTTTTTTAAACATTAAAGCATTGATATTGGTGATTTTTTGAGGATCTGTTACAGTTTGGATATCCAGGCGAAGAATTCCAGAGTCTATCAGATTTGCCAAGGTCACTCGCACCCGGTCTTCTGAGTCAACTCCTCCAATTTTGATATGAAAAGCTTTGCAAACCTGATTCACCCAGGAGATAAGCGTTCCTTTAAAGGTATGCTTGTCATAGATGTTTTTATTATCAAAACCCGCTACAAAATTGTTTTTGATATGATTGGTTAAATGATCTTTAGTATCGGCGTGGCTTACCAATTGTTGGCGAATATTTGAAATATCCATTCCCATAATTTTTTCCCACGTTAGGTTTCAGTTGTTATTTTAACATTTTTTTATTTCTTATTCAAATAGCGAACCTAGCTACTTTACACTTAAGGTGATGTATAAAAGCTTTGACTATTGACTTCCCCACCCTTAAAAAATGACGATATGATAGTGAGAAGGAGCATTGGGGTTGATGGTCCAATGGGAAATAACATCCACTTCGGCAAGGCCTCGGCAGAGAGACAAAGCCCCTACGACAATTGCAGAGACGCCCAAGATGGTATGATAGGATTTTTTCATGCTTGAGAGAAGATTTTTTGCTTTCATTGCCAGAAATAGCGATGGAGAGGTCAGCAAAGCAAAGGCAAATCCATTCAAAGCACCTACCCATAAGTCTCCCGAAAGAGCGCATGCTGAGAAGACGAGCACAGTTTGTCCGCATGGCAGCGTTACAGTAAAGAAGCCGAAGAGAAAAGTGGGCCAAGCTTTATTTTGCATGATGAGCAAAGAGAGAGTGTTATTGAATTTAGCTAGGCGCTTTGATAGCCAGTGATGTCCTGGATATTGCCATCCTAATAAGCTGTAAATTCCGATTATTGCGATGACGCCGCCAAAGAAAAAGCTTACGAGAGCGGAGAGATGATATTGCTGCAAAAAGATATTTAATACTTCTCCGGCGCCTCCGGCTAGCATGCCTGTCAGGGTAAAAGATAAGGCTCTGCCCAAAAAGTATAGATAGCGAAAGCGATGATGGCCTAGCATCATGACGAGAGGGCCGCACATGCCTATGCAATGGAGGTTTCCGAAAAGGTAGATGGGAAGCATAGTAAACAATAGAGACATAATATCTAAGGGAAGTTCATGGTAGTTTCTTCATCAGCTTTCGGAGCTTTTTTTGTGGTCTCATAACGCATCTGCTGAACTTTAGCCATATCTAATCCAGTGATGCCGGAGCGATGCGTATAGGCGATCACGACGACGAAAACCATCAGGCTCATAAAAACACAAAAAATTGCGATGACAACTTTTTGAAAGAGCTTCATTTTTTTGAGGAGATCTTTCATGGCATATTTCCTTAAGGAATTTTAAGATTAGTCTATCCAGATGTCAAATGTCAAAATATACCGAAACATATTCAACTCTACAAAAAAAAAGTTTTATGTATTATGAAATTATAAATTCAAAATGCTGAGGCTATTAAGCTATGGATCTTGATGTCGATTATTTTGCTGAATTGTTGATTGCAAAAACTAAGCACTATCTGATCACGACGATGGGACGAGTGGCTGAGGAAGCCAATACCGACGAATTCTATCGCGCCTTTTCCTATACCCTTCGTGAAGAAATTATGATCAATTGGCTGGCTTGTGCACGCACTCATGTCAAAAGAGATATCCGCATGCTTTATTACCTTTCCATGGAGTATTTGCCGGGTAGAATTTTGACCAATAACATCACCAATCTCAATGCAACAGATCTTGTACGCATGGTATTGCAAAAAATGAACCGCAGTTATGCTGAAGTGGTCTCACGGGAACCCGATCCTGGCCTTGGCAACGGAGGATTGGGACGACTTGCATCGTGTTTTTTAGATTCTTTGGCAACGCTTTATTATCCCGCTCAAGCTTATGGGTTGCGATATCAATATGGCATCTTTGAACAACAGATATGGGATGGCGTGCAAATTGAAGCCCCCGACTGCTGGTTGATCAATGAAAATCCTTGGGAATTTCGGCGGGATCTTCGCCGAGTTATTGTTAAATATTGCGGCACGCTAATTCCAACAACGAACATCCATGGCGATGAGATCTATATGTTAAATGATTATGAGGAAGTAGGGGCTCTTCCTTATGATATTCCTGTCATTGGATATAGCAAAAATAATCGCTTTTCCGTGGTTACTTTGCGACTTTGGTCCACGAAGGAATCGCCGCGAAACTTCCAATTGCAAAGATACAATGCCGGCAGATTGGATCAAGCAGCTGAAAATACAACCTTAACTGATGTTTTATATCCTAGCGATCATCACGAAACGGGAAAACGGGTCCGATTAAAGCAAGAATATTTATTGGTCTCTGCATCCATACAAGATATTATTCGTCATTATCTTAGCAATCATGAAAATTTTAGATCCTTCGCTGATAAAGTGCGAATTCAGATCAACGACACCCACCCCTCTCTTGTCATTGCAGAGCTTATCCGTATATTGACAAAGCAGCACGATATTCCTTGGAAAACCGCATTTGAGATCACCCAAGCTTGCACAGGCTATACAAATCATACGATTTTAAGCGAAGCCTTAGAGCAGTGGGATCAAAATCTCTTCTATTATCTTCTCCCAAGGCAATGCAAAGTCATTGAGCGGCTAAATCACGATTTTTGCAACAACATGCGAAATAAATATCCCGCCGATGAGGAAAAAATCCGCAGGATGTCCATTATTGAAAATGGCAAGGTACGCATGGCTAATTTAGCCATTGTTGGATCCCATCGGGTTAATGGCGTTGCAGCTTTGCATACGGAAATTCTCAAAAACACAGTGTTTAGGGATTTTTATGAAGCCTTTCCTGAAAAATTCATTAATATCACAAACGGAGTAACACAGCGGCGCTGGATTTTGGATTGCAATCCGGATCTGTCTAAATTTATTACTAAAAGAGTAGGGGAAGGATGGATTACTGATTTTACGTTGATTAAGAAGCTTGCAGATTTTGCTTCAGACCCTGCAAGCCAAGAAGAATTCATGATGATCAAAAAGAAAAATAAATTGAGGCTCATTGAATTTTTGAATCAACAAAATCGCATACGCAATGCCTATGGGGAAGAAGTCACTCCTGGCCCCCTTCTCGATGTCAATTCCCTTTTTGATGTCCAAGTAAAACGCATTCATGAGTACAAGCGACAGCTGATGAATGCTCTGCATGCCATTATGTTATATCAAGAGATTTTGGAAAATCCTACGCAAAAGCGAATCAAGCGAACGGTGATCTTTGGAGGCAAAGCGGCCGCCGGCTATGAGACAGCAAAAGATATTATCCGTTTAATTTTTTGCATCGCGCGCAGGATTAATAAAGATCCTATTGTTGGCAATCTTCTGAAAGTTGTTTTTGTCGAAAATTATAATGTCTCAAGAGCTGAAGTCATCATTCCAGCAGCTGATTTGTCTGAACAAATTTCAACAGCCGGCACCGAAGCCTCCGGCACCGGAAATATGAAGTTGACGATGAATGGAGCTCTCACGATAGGAACCAATGACGGAGCTAACATTGAAATGAGACAAGAGATCACTGATGAGTGGTGGCCTTTTGCTTTTGGATGTTCTTCAGAAGAAATTGATCTGATGAAAGCCGAAAACTCCTATCAACCTCGCGATATTTACAATAGCGATCCTAAAATTCATAAAGCTGTAGATAGCCTGCGTGATCACACTTTTGCTATCAACGATGCCGAACATCAAATTTTTAGCGATCTTTTTCACAAATTGATCGAAGGGCATTATGGGGGGCCGCCAGACCGATATTTTACTTTAAAAGACTTAGGAAGTTACTATCAGACGCAAAAAAAAGTAGAAGAGCTTTATCAGAATCCACATAAATGGGCCGAATTTGCTCTTCACAACATAGCAGGTATGGGAAAATTTTCAACGGATTACTCAATTAAAAATTATGCTGATTTAATTTGGGGAATTACTCCATGCCAGCCGGATGACGAGCTCTTGGATCGGGTAAGGGATGAATATAGCAAACACGACCAATGCCGTATTTTTCCTTCTGCAGCAAAATAG